>ERZ1034984.3568-NODE-3568-length-11116-cov-6.113733_pt1 | contig 11116 bp, 10 predicted proteins | sample MGYA00520589_ERZ1034984 | MGnify/ENA primary metagenome ERZ1034984 (study PRJEB33766, sample SAMN09781790) | gut metagenome | biome: gut microbiome | host: Homo sapiens | place: Madagascar | study: EMG produced TPA metagenomics assembly of the PRJNA485056 data... | reverse complement strand
CAGTCTCGCTCATTTCCAGCAAGCACTGCTTCAGCATTTCGTTTTCGTTTTTCAGGGCTTCCAGCGTCTCCGGCAACTTGTCCAGCGCCACAAGCCGCTCCTCCAGTGTAGGGGTCGGCTTCGGTGCATCGGCAGGGTCTGGCTGCGTGCCAGCCTCCACCACAACGTAGGCCTCCGGCTGGTCGTCCATGCTCCACAGGGTCTCGCCCACGGCAGCCGCTGCATTGTGGGCGGTGATGGCATCCGCAACGGCAGAATAGGCATCACATTCTTCCTGCGTGATAACCGGCTTCGGGATTTTGGTTCCGAGTTTGATCTCCATTTGCGTTCACCTCACTTCCAGCGGCCATAGGCGACCCATTCGACATTATAACCACTTGAATCGACGATGTTCATAGACGTTGTTGTTTTTTCTGCAAACCTAAAATGATAAAGTTTCATACCATCCTCGCTGAAGGAACCAACGCAAGAGTAGCTTGTATTGGTAAAGGCCACAGGGAAATTCTGTGTATCATGGCCATTTCCCCAGCAGATCTGTGTTCCGTCTGAAAATCTTACCCAGTTACTGCCGCTTGCTGCTACCGCCGAAGCACCCGCTGGGCCTTGTGGGCCGGTAGCACCTGTTGCGCCTCTGGCTCCCGTTGCACCGGTGGGCCCTTGCGGCCCCTGCGGGCCGGTAGCCCCGGTAGCACCCTCGGGGCCCTGCGCACCGGTATTTCCCTTGTCGCCCTTTGCGCCTTTCAGGCTGGCGATCCAGGCAGATTCACTGCCGGTGAACCCCAGCTGAACAGCCAGCGCATAGGCCGACTGGCCATCAAAGGTTCCGGCTTCCTTGGCCTGCTTCACGGCATCGGTGGCCGCATTGGCCGCATCGGTGCTGGCTTTCTCTGCCCGGTCGGCATCGGCCTTTGCAGCTCCCGCACTGGTGGATGCCTCCCCGGCCTTGGCGGCGGCGGTGGAAGCGCTCCCCGCAGCGGCATTCATATCGGCGGTGACCGTTTTCACCGCGTTCTGCGTATCCGTCAGGATTCGCTTGGCAGCGATCTCACTGGTCTTGGCGTTCTTCTCGCTGGCGGCGGACTTGGTCTCGCTGCTCTTGGCTGCCTCCGCGCTGTCCTTGGCCGCAGCGGCACTGCTGGTGGCTTTCTCCTCCAGTGCGGCGATGCGCTCCCTGGCAGCGGCCAGCAGCTCGTCGGTGGGGATGCCGGTCACACCGTCCCGCACGATGCCGCAGAGCGCCTCGTCCAGCCGGGTGTCAGTGATCTGGCCCGTGGTGATGCTGGTGGAGCCTGCCGGGCGGGTGATCTCGGCAAGGCAGAGGTCGTAGATCAGCTCGGTGCGGGAGATGGCCGGGGCCGTGGGAGTGCTGGATACCGTGCCCTGCAGCACCTGCAGGCTGGCGGCTCTGGCACCGGCATCATAGCGCATGACGATGCGGTCGATGCGGGGGAGAGACGGGTCGGCCAGCGGCATGGTCAGGGTGTCGGCCTCCCGCTTGGTGATGGAGTAGCCGGTGAAGCGGCTGGGGTGCACCCAGCCACGGCCCGCACCCACGGTGACCTTCAGCCCGCCTGCGGCTGTCACCGGGAAATCCTCAGCGGAGCTGAACACACCGCTGGTGAGGCCCGCAAGGTAGGCCGCCACGTCTGCGGCATCGAAGTCGAACCCGTTGGCGGGGTATAAAACGATTTTACTCAAAAGATCATCTCCTTACATCCTTACAGCTTGCGCCAGACCGGCGTGCCCAGCCGCACGGTGCGGGTGGTGCTGTCGCTCTGGCTTTGTGTGATGACATCGGCCACCCGGACGGTGGCCTTGTAGCCCAGCTCCGGGATGGTGCAGTGGGCCACATCCCCGGGGAAGAGCCCTTCGGCATCGATGGTCAGCTCAATGCTGCCGGTGCGCAATTGCTCCAGCAGCTTATTCGTGCCCCTGGCCATGAGCCGCTCGAGGTAGGCTTGGCTTTTGGTGGTCTCGCCCTTTTCCTCGTCCGGCTGTACGTCCCGGGCATCGACGTAAAGCTCCCGCCGGTCGGCACCGGTGGCATCCGTCAGGCCCACGGTGACGGTGGCGCGGGCCTCGCCCTCGCCAGCACCCTGCACCACGGCAACGTTGGCGTAGTCGCTGTCGCCGAAGGCCCACGCGGCCTGCTGCAGGTTGCCCCACTTGGTGGAAAAACGGCGGTTTGGGTCAGCGGTGGGCCGGTAGACCTCGAACAGTAGTTTTTTCTGGTCGTTTTTACCACTGAGCCGCACCCGGAAGCCCAGGTCACAAGCCGCGCCGATGGTCATCAAGTAGTCCATGATGCTGCCGCCGGAGGTCTGGGCAGTGTAGGTGGTGTCGAAACCCACCAGCGTGCCCAGCTCCAGCTTGGGCCATGGTTGCATTGCACTGACCAGTCTGCGCATGGCCTGTTCCGCGTTCTCGTTCTTCACGATGCTGGTACCGGCTCGCTTTGTGAAGATCCACGTCCCCGGGAAGCCGGTGACCACCAGATTGCTGTCGGTGTTCTCGTTGCTTCGGTGGCAGATGCGCATGGGCACGTCGCTGTCACTGCGGCGCAGCCAGCGGCCCTCCCGGAGCAGGGACAGGTTCTCCTCGGTGGGGCGCACCTCCAGCGTGAACTCGCCCTCGGTGTTGTAGGGCTCGTCCCAATAAAGGCTCACCCACACCTCGATGCGGCCCAGCCGGGCGAGGGTCAGTTCATCCAAAACGTCCAGTGTCACGAGATCACCTCCGGCAGAATGCCCGAAACCATGGGATAAAAGCGCACTGTCACCTGCAGGCTGGTCTCGCCGCTGTCGGCGGTGGCTTTGAGCAGGTTGTCCCCGGGGGCCAGCTCCAGCAGATCAGAATCTTCATCCAGCAGGGAGAAGATGTTCTCCTCCGTGCCGTCCTCTGTCCGCTTGACAGCCAGCTTGTCGGTGGTGGTGCGGTAGATTTCGATGACCTGCCCGGGGGTCAGGGTGGTCAGGATGCGGATGCTCTGGCCGGTGACGATGTTCAGCACGGTGGGGTTGACCACAGCGCCGTCGCTCTTGAGGGTGGCCGTGAAGGGCACTGCCAGTGCCCCGGGGTTGACCGCGTTCAGCCAGCCGACGGAGGTGCGCACGCCGAACCGGTGGGGTGTGCTGTAATTGATGGGCAGCCTGAAGCTGGGCACAAAGCCGTTGATGCAGAAGCTCTGGGCGGTCAGGTCGTACCAGAAGGGCTTGGGGCAGAAGAGCATGAAATCCAGCACCGGGTAGGGGTGGATGCTCTTTGTGTAGGGGGTCTTGGAGAGCACAAAACGGCAGAAGAATTTATCCACAAGATACATTGTGCCGCTGGTGAAGTAGGGGAGCTTTTCCAGCAGCAGGGCGGCATCCGCGTCGCCGTGGGGGCTGTGGCAGTGGATGATGAGTTCACGGCTCACCCCGGCCACACTCTGGAGCTCCACGCTCACGCCCACCTGGTTCACGCCCTGAGCGGTCTGCACGTCCACGTCCACGCCGTTGATGGGGTCGAGGGAGTAGGGCGTGCCGTAGTCCCACCCGATGTCGAGAGTGACCCCGGCATCCGTGACCAGCTGCAAATGGTCTTTTCTGAACGGCATCTCGGTGCCCTCCTTTCATCGTTTCTGGGCCTTGGCCCGGTCGGCTTCCCAGCGTGCTTCCCGCTGGAGGTCTGCCGCCGTCTGGGCCTTGGAGTAGATATACTGGTTGACCGTGGTGTCGCCCTCCCGGTGGTAGTTGTTGGCGGCTGCGGCCACCTGTGCCGTGCCGGAAGCGGCCACAGACCGGCTGATGGCCATGTTGTCCGATAGCACCAGAGAATCGGCTTGCCGCACCATCTCGGCCAACCTGCTGCTTGCGGCCAGCAGGGCCTCGGTGTTGGCCTCCACAGCGTCGGTCAGGTCTTTGTCCGGGGTGGGGGCCGTCGGTGTGGTGGAGCCGGGTTTTGTGCCTGTGGTGGTCTTAGCGATGTCATCCAAACTGCGCTCCACCTTTGTCTGGATGCCGTCCACATAGGTGGTCACGGTCTTGTAGGAGCGCTCCACGCCGTCCACCAGCTTTGTGCCCGCCTCGGTGACGGTCTTGGTCACCCTCTGGGTGATCTTGCCGGTCTCATCCTGCAGCTTCTCGGTGAGCACTTTGGTGGTCACGGTGCTGCCGTCTGCTCTGGTGGTCTTGCTGGTGTCGGTCATGCTCTCGATGACCTTCTGGGATTTGGTGGAAGTGCCGGAGCTGCTGGGGTTGTTGGCAGCTTCCTGCTGCTTTTTTCGCTCGGCCTGCCGGGCCTTGCGGTCGGCGGCAATTTGGTTAGCAAAGTTCCAGGCTGGATTGCTGATGTAATCCACATGGTCGCCCCAGCGCCACGCCACGGAGTTATACAGGCCGATGAGGCCGTTGATGAGGATGACAAAGCCCTCGATGCCCGCCGCCACGATGCGCATCAGGCCCTCGAAGATGTAGCTCATAAAGTCCTCAACGCCCGCCCAGACATTCTGGAAAGCGTTGGCCACATCCTTGTTTTTGCCGCTGAAGTTGATCAGCGCGCCCACCAGCATCCCGATGAGGGAGATGACGAGGAGGATGGGGTTTGCGTCCATGGCGGTGTTCAGGGTCAGCTGTGCGCCGGTGGCGCTGGCCGCTGCGGGGACGAACTGTGCCACCAGCCCCATGGCCAACTGAGAGAGGTTCCCGAACACGCCGCTCAAAGCGCTGCCCAGCTGGTTGAGCGCCCCCATGGCTACGGCCTGAATCTGCGCCTGCTGCTCCTTGGTGCAGGCCTGCCAGAAATAGCTGGCTGCCCACAGGCCCAGGCTCTCGAGGTCGCCATCCTTGAGGGCCGTTGCCAGCGTCTCGATGGCCCCCAGCGCATCCGTCTGGATGTCGGACTGGATCTGCGCCCAGCCCTCGGTGAGCTTGGTGCGGAACTGATCTGTGATGGTGGCTCCTACGGTGGCAAAATCCGGGCCGTAGTCGTTGAGGGTCTGTGCAATGTTCTGGATGGCTTCCTGTGCTGCCGGAGCCCCGGTGTTGATGCCGTTGACAAGGCCCTGGGTGACGTTCTCGCCGATCTCGGTAAATACCTTCGAGGGCGAGTGTATGCCAAGCACATTCTTGACGGTGCTCACCATGCCGTTGACTTTGCCCTTGACCGTGGACACCAGCGTGTCCCACATCCCGGTGATGCCGTTCAGCAGGCCAGTGACGATGTTCTCGCCGATGTGACCCCAATCATCCATACTGCCGTCCCACACGCCGGTCAGCTTTGCGATGCAGGCAAGGGCGGCTTCGCCCAGGTTCTCAATGCTGCGGATGATACCGTCTACCAGTGTGGTCAGAAGAGCCGCACCGCAGTTCAGAAGGTCGGGCAGGTGGGAGATCAGCGCGGCAGAGAACTTTGCAATCAATTCCGCTGCTGCTGTGATCAGCTGGGGCAGATTGTCAGTGATGCCGATGATGAGCTGTTCCAGCAGCTGGATGCCGGCATCGAAGATCTCGTCCTGATGGTCAGCCAGATACTGCACCAGCTTGGTGATGACCTGTGTTGCCGCCGATGTCAGCCCGGGGATCTTCTGAACCACGCCAGCGGTCAGGTTTTCCAAAATGCCGCTGGCCGCGTCCAGCATGGCAGCCGGGCCGCCCTCATTCAGAGCGCTCGTCAGGGTATTCAGGCAGTCGGTGCCCCAGTTTGCGGCTTCCTTCAGGCCCGGCTCCATGGCCTCGAATAGGTCGATGCTCAGGTTCTCTGCCGTGGTCTGCAGGCTTTCCATGCTATGCTGGAAGGTGTCCGTCATGGTCTGGTAGGCGGTGTCGGTCGCTCCGGCACTGTCCACCATCTGGGCCAGCACGCCATTGAATTTGTCTGCACCGCCCGATGCCAGCGAAAGAGCACCGGTTCCGGCCTCCACGCTGGACCACAGCCCGGCAAAGGCGGTGCTGTCACCATCTACGTTGTCGTATAGGATCTGCAGCACATCGCCCAGGCTCTTGCCTTCAGCATTCAGCTGAGCAAAGCTCTTGCCGGTCTCAGCCTGCAAGATCTTGCCTACGGTCGAGCCGGTGTCGCCCAGCTCGTTCAGCATGGATTTTGTGTAAGTGGTCGCCTCGGCAGTGGCGATACCGTTTGCAGTCATCACGGCCAGACCGCTGGACAGGTTTTCTACGCTGACGTTGTAAGCAGCAGCCAGTGGGATGACACGGCCCATGCTGGACGAAAGCTCGTCCACGCTGGTCTTGCCAAGGTTCTGCGTGGTCAGCAGCACGTCCGAAACGTGGTCTGCCTGGTCAGCGCTCAGGCCGTAGGCGTTCAGCGCGGTGGTCAGGATATCCACGGCAGAGGTCGTGGAGGTAAAACCGGCGGCTGCCAGCTTTGCCGCCTGCCCCGCAAAGGCCACGGCGTTGGCGGTGTCCTGTCCGGCACTGATGGCCTGATAGGTTGCTTCCGCAATATCCGTGGCGGCTATGCCCATGCTGTTGGAGGTGGCGGTGATTTGATCCCCCAACTGCTGAATGGAAAGTTTGCCGAGGTCTGCGATGGTCCCGACTTTGGCAAGGGATGTTTCGTAGAGTGAGCCGGTCTGAATCGCACTCTGTGCAAGATTCATCAGCTGACTGCTGGCCGTCTTTACCAGATCAGCAATCAGATTGCCTGCTGCTACCGTCATACTGCCAAGGCTTTTTGTGAAGCCGCTGGTGTCTAACTGGGTATTGCCGGTAACACTAAAATCAAATGCCACTGTGTCCACCTCTCAATCGGCGCGGGCACAATGGCACAGGCTTTATAACTTGATTTCTACTTCCCGCTTACAGGCGGGATTTTTGCATTTTACCCACAAACCGTGGGCACAGGCTTCGGAGGCCGCCCACACGGGCAGCGCTCTGCCGCAGAACGGGCAGGGCACCGGGGCGCGGGGATCAGCCGAAGCGGGCGAGGAAAGCGTCCTCGTGCTCTTGCAGGGTTTCAGACCGCTTCACCCCCTTCAGCCCATCCGGCAGGGCAAAGCGCTCTTTCAGGGTCTCGTAGTAGTCCCGGTCGGCCCTGTCCATGCCGGAGGTGTCTTTGCCCCGGATTTCCACGATCTTGCCCAGCGGCGTTTCCGGCGGCAGAGCGTGCAGCAGCGCTTTGAAGCGCCACCAGTGCACCTTGTCGGCGGTCAGGTCGATGCCGTAGGCCTGCTGAAAGGCTCCCACGATGTAGTCGGCATCGCACCGGTAGTCCAGCACAGGCTCATCTTGCGGGTCGCTGCTGCCGCCAGTCCCGGTGCGCTCCTCGTCCTCGGGGCCGCCGCCCTGGCAGAAGCGCACCAGAGATTCAAAGGCTTCCGGGTAGTGCGCCACCGGGATCGGCTCCACAAAGAAAAGCGGGATGGCCGATGCGATCAGCCGGGCGTTGTCCTCGTCGGTTTTGACGCGGCGGGTGCGGATCAGCAGCCAGATCATGGGCCGGAAGTCCCAGTTGATGGCGCGGCCCTCCCACTCAGTGGGCAGGGTGTCCGTCAGCAGGTCATGCATTGTCCAGTGCCTCAAGCTCTGCCATCAGCTGGGCACGGCGGGCGGCTTTTGCCGCTTCCTGTGCCCTGAAATCCACCACAGCGGGGTGTGCCTTGACTGCGGCCCGGCGCTGCTCCCGGTTCATGGGGGCAGGGATGGCCTGTGCTGCCGAAACCCGCGCCCGCTCCTCGGTGGGGTGGATCAGTGCGCTGACACTGGCCTTTTCTGCGGCCATGGCCTCGGCAAAGGCCTTGCTGACCGTCAGGCAGGCATTGAAGTTGCTGCCGTCCAGCCCAAGCTTCTCAGAAGCACCCTCGCCCAGAACCTCGTTCAGGTAGTCCATGAAGATGCGGCACTGGAAGCGCAGCCAGGCAGGGTAATCATTCTCGGGAGTGTAGCGGCTGCCCTCCGTCCGGGCACGTTCCTGCTGCCGGGTCTGCGCAGCCAGCATCCGATCCACGTCGTTGGCGTTCAGGGTGGAAAAATCAAATTCAATGCCGTTGATGATCATGGGAAATCCTCCTGTTACAAAAAGGGCCCCCGTTCACCGGGAACGAGGGCAGTATGGATCATTGAAAATCGGGTTAGCCTGCGGCTACAGTCAGGTAGTTGAACTCTGCCGGAATGCCTACGCCCTTCACGTCGCAGGCAAACCCTGCGGAGTTGCTGGCGGAGCCGCTGGCATCGGAAGTGACAATAAAGGCAGCGCTGCCTTTCTCGCCCTTGCCGGTCTTGGCGCTGAAGTAGATATAGGGGAACACCACATCAGTGCCGGAGCCGAACTTGATTTTGTGGCTCAGCAGGAAATCCTGCGCGGGGTCGCCCACGCAGCGGTTGCCGTTCAGGGAGAAGGTACGCTGGGTCTCGCCCTTCTCGGTGACCGTGCCTGCGCGGATATAGGCCACGTCCTCGGTGGAAGCGTTCAGGGCACCGGAGTGCTCCTTGACACGCTCTGCAAACACGACCCAGTCGCTCTCCTTGGTCTGACTGGCCTTATCGGTCTGGATGGCAAAGATGAAGTCATCGGCCTTTTCGGTGCCGGTATAGTCCGCGCTGGGCTCGATGCCCTTCTTGGTCTTGAGCGCGGCCAAAGTTTCGGAAACAGTCATAGAATGGTCTCCTTTCAAAGTTTGGGTTGATAGTAGACGAGCCGGAGCTGCATCTGCATTTTGCAGCTTCCGGAGCCGTCGGTGACGATGTAGCCGGTGGAAGTGACTTCAATGCTCTGGGCTTCCTTGCCGTGCCCGCATTTGCTCAGGTCAGGCAGGATGCCGCAGTCATTTTGTTCCATTGCCCAGTCGGCCAGCTGTTCAAAGAAGCCGCTGTTCTCAATGGTGAGCACATCGGTCTCCCCGAACTCCCGTCTGGACAAAAAGAGGTAGTTCTTCGCCAGATCACGCCCGGAGATGTAATTCTCCACAATGGGGTCGGTGGGACTGTCCTCGATGGAAAAAGCGGTGGCTTCTTCTTCCAGCCCTGCAATGCGGAAGGCCGCACCGGTGGCATCCTGCTCCTCAGCGATGAGCGGGCAGGTCTTGAGCCAGTCCCGCAGGGCTGTGATGGACGCTTTGGGCATTACCTTCCACCTCCCAGCTCTTTTCCGGCTGAGTTTTTGGCGAACTGGATCAGTTCGTCTTTGTGGTCAGCAATGGCCCGCTGGCCCCAGTAGGAGCCGCGCAGGTGGTTCTCTCCATGCAGCCCCTGCCCCTGCGTGTGCAGGTAATACTGCCGCCGGGCATACGGGGTGTTATAGACCAGCTTTCCGCCCTTGAAGTCAGATGCCTGGTTGACGCTGTTCTTCAGCGTGCCGGTATCGAAGGGCACATAAGGGTCCACAGCTTTGGCCACTTGCTGGGAGAACGCATACTGAACCTTCTGGAAGCCTTTGTCTATCTCGGCCTGAAAGCCGGGCCGGAACCTGAGCTTCAGGTCAATAACGGGTGCGCTCATTTTCTCAGCTCCCCTCTACATGAAAATGCGGCAGCAGCGGTTCCCGGTTGTCGGAGACCGCCGCCACCGTGCAGCAGATGTGTGTTTTCTCGAGGGCGGCATACTCGGCCTCGGTCAGGCTGCGGACAGCGCCGCAGATGAGCTTGCCGCCCCGCTTGAGCGTCCAGTGGGCTGCCTTTTCCCCGGGCGGGAGCTTTGCCCACTGGAAATAGGGCAGATACCCGGCGGCAGGGGGCAGCCGGATGTGCACCGTCCGCTGGGGGTCGCCGCCGGAGGTGTCCAGCTTCTCCCGCCAGCTGCTCCCGGGGATGACATGGCAGACAGGCCGGTCAATCTCGGTGGCGGTGTCGTGGATGAGGTTCACAACGGTAACGCTGCACTGCATCAGAAACACCCCCGATACAGCAGGCCGTGGGGGTCGCTGCCCAGTGCGTTGGAGAGGATGCTCTGCGCTTCCGCTGCAAGCCGCTCAGAAAGCGCCCCGCTGGCGAAGGTGACGGAGTAGCCATCATTGGACACGCTGGAAGCCCCGGGCACGGCACAAGCGCTCTGTGCGGCGCTCATGGCATCGACGATCTGGACGCAGGCATCGGCCAGCAGGGCGGCGCACCCGGCACAGGCCCTGGCGTGGGGCTCTGCCCGGCCAAAGGTGTGCCGGTCGATGAGCCGGGAAGCCCGGGCGCACAGCGTGTCAAAGGCGGCCTCGTCCAGCGTGCCGCTGCCCGCTGTCTGATACTGTTCGTAGGTGCAGTAAAGCATGGGGCCTCCTTATGCTGCGACAGCCGCAGCGGTCAGGAATGCGAACGGAACCTTGGAGCGGTCTGCGTTCATGCGGGTGGCGGGGTTAGGCAGTGCCCAGCCCATGCGCATCACAACGCGCAGGGCCACCATATCCTGCTGGGCCAGGTTGTAGACAATCTCCTTAGTGGAGGGGTCCTGAATCACGCCCTGATCCAGCAGCTTCACGGTGACATCCTGACGGATGGAGTACACCAGCTTCTTGAAGTTGCCAGCGATCAGCTGGGCCTTGGAAGCGTCGAAGCCGCCGTTCTCGGGGAAGTACATGGGCGCGCCGTCCAGTGCGTAGGTGGTTGCACCCTGCATATCGGAGCGGAACAGCGGGCGGCCATTGGTATCCAGCAGGCCGCGCAGCTCTGCCTTGGCGGTCAGGTCGCCCACCACGGCATCAACGCCGAAGCCGCCAGCTTCGACCTTGGAGAACAGACCATCCTTGCCCAGCAGCTTGGTGTAGTCGATGGGGCCGGTGACCTTGTTCTTTGCGGCAAGGGTCAGCACGTCGGTCGTCCACTCGGTGGGACGGTCACCGCCAAACAGGATGGCGTTGTCGATCTTTGCGCCCATGGCCTCACGGACGCGGGGCTGTACCTCGCCCATGATGTCAAAGGAGGAATCTGCCAGAACGGCCTCGGGCACAGGAACGATGACAGCCAGCTCTGCGGCGGTCATGTAGACGTTGTCCCATTCCTGCTTGCTGGTTTTTTTCATGCCGGTGTCACCGTTGACCCAGTATGCCAGAGGCAGCATGGACAGCACGGGGATCTTGGTCTGGTTGGAAGTCATGTTGGCAAGGCGGGTGCCCAGCTGCATCACGATGGAGCTCTTGGGCACATCCTGCTGGATGGTGTTCACCAGCTGCTCCCGGATCAGGGCCTCAGCCTTATTGC
>ERZ1034984.3565-NODE-3565-length-11120-cov-38.615183_pt1 | contig 11120 bp, 12 predicted proteins | sample MGYA00520589_ERZ1034984 | MGnify/ENA primary metagenome ERZ1034984 (study PRJEB33766, sample SAMN09781790) | gut metagenome | biome: gut microbiome | host: Homo sapiens | place: Madagascar | study: EMG produced TPA metagenomics assembly of the PRJNA485056 data... | reverse complement strand
CGCATAATTAGTGCAATGAGTGGGCAATTCCAATCGGAGTTGCCCATTTTTAAAAATAAATGAAAATGATAATAAAGATTTTATGCAGGATAAAGATATGAATAAAAATGTAGGTGCAGATAAAGATAAATTTACGATTTCTTGTTATGGGATTGAGTTGCCATTTGAATGGTATTCTATGGAATATATTTTAAAAGAGTTAGGAAACAGCAAGTTATATTTTAAAAATGTTGTTAAGATGGAAAAAGCTACAAATGAAAAAATAAAGAAATATTATAAAGAAAACGAGGAAAATCTAGGAGAAAACAATCGCTTTTTTATCTACATAAAGTTTTTTAATGTTAATGGTAAGAACTATGGTATTGTTGCTGGGAAAACTAATTACACTAATCCAGATTTACTATTTGATAGTAGAAACGGAGAAAAAGACAACAGATATGCTAGAATATTTTTAAATAATTTAAGTGGTGCGGAATGGAGCGAAACGATAGTAATTGTTAATCATGAATCATCCGCTTCTGAATATGCAGACAATCAAGCAGCTTTATTTATAGAATGTTATTTGCAGCGTAAATTCAATTTATTAGATAGCTGATTATATATAAACTATCCAGTTGTTTGCTAGTCCTTTGGGAGAGGAGAAATCCTTTTCTCAAAGGGCTTTTTCTATTTATACGGATATTCGCAAACTACAAGATAAAGCCAAAACTTCATATACTCTAAGCACAAGGAGGTTGAGGTTTGGCTATGAATAACAGTTTAGCAGAAGTACACCCGGAGCTTGTTTCGGAGTGGTCGGAAAAGAATAAGATAAAACCGACAGAAGTTTCTATTGGTTCTCATAAGAAAGTGATTTGGAGATGTGAGAAAGGTGTTGACCTTGTTCCGGCAAACCTTGAGCTTTCAGCAATGGAATTTAACCTTGTGAACGCGATGAGCAGAGAAACTACCCTCAAGAATTATCTGAGTCAAGTGAAAAACAGATATGATTATGTAATTATATCTTGTGTTTCTATTTGACGTGTATTAAACTTTACTTGGAAAAGGCATAATAAGTTAAATATGAGACATTGTTTATGCATGTTTAGCTTTGCTTATGAAAGTGAGCATCGGTAAACTCTCAAGAACAAGGAATCAAATTTAATCTATCATGTCTGGCTTATTCAGCGTACCCGGGATACGTGGATTTTCTGCCAGACTATCTTTATGCCTTTTAGTATAAATACTAGGAGGTCTTTTTTTATGGACGAGAAAGAAATCAAATTTATCCAAGATCAAATTGGATACACGTTCAAAAACCAGGAGCTGCTTGTTCAAGCATTTACTCGTCGCTCCTATTCAATGGAAAAAGGAGGACAGGATAATGAGGTCCTTGAATTTATCGGAGACAAGGCATTGGATTTTGTTGTCGTGAAGCAGCTCTCCGAGGAATTCGGCCATTATTCAAAGGAGTATCAGAACTGGGAAAAGTGGGGTAAGACCGAGGAAACGGGAACCTTTATTTCTGATTTGGATGAGGGAGAATTAACTGAGATTAAGAAGCAATTGGTTCAAAAGAACACTCTTGCAGATGCAATCGACAACTTAGGGATAGCCTACTATCTGATAATGGGAAAAGGAGATGTCGAGAAAAACATTCAGGATTCACTATCGGTTAAAGAGGATCTGCTTGAAGCGATTCTTGGTGCGATAGCCTTGGATTCAAATTGGGATATTGAAGCATTGCAGGATAGCATGAATGTTATGCTGAATCCAGGCGAGCTCATGTTTGATGAAGACGTAAACTATGTGGCTGAGATACAAGCTTGGTCATCGGCTAATTCAGGAAACATTCCACTTCACTGTTTCTATCCTACTTCCATGCAGGGTACATGGTATATGCCAAGGCATCATATGTGTATATATGGAAAAGCGGAGCAGGATACGCACTTTGCGTGTGAAGTTCAAATACCGGGAATTGATTATCATTTCGTCGGATACGGCAGATCAAAGAATCTGGCCAGGATGGACGCATCGAGATTGGCGTATGAATATCTGAAAGATGAGGATATGCTCTTTTCTATTAGAGATGAGATTGATGATCCGAATTATAATGATTCCATCGGGCAGTTGGAGATTCTTGCCAGAAGAGGCTATTTCTCCATCCCTCAATATGACTTCAAAGAAACGCATGACGAAGATGGTAATCCGGTTTGGAATTGTAAATGCTCTATAAAAGAAAAAGATACTGTAACCAATGGAAGATCTTCGTCTAAGAAAGATGCGAAGAAACAGGCAGCATATGATATGCTGACATTTGTTTTGGAGGAGGAATAAGCCATGGCAAAATATGCATTCAATTATGATTCCGGCGAATATGAATATATAGAAAGAGACGGCTTCAGTATAGATCGTGGTGAATACGTTTATAACTGGGATGACAGTGAGTATCGCCGCGAGGAAGAAGAGGAAGAAGAGCGTCGCCGGGAAGAACGAAGAATGTGGAATGAGGATTGATCAGAGGGATAATAAATGAATCATGACATTGAGAAAGCATTGGATAATCTTGAAAAAAGGGCACAGGATATTCAACACTATATGAATATTATGAGCAAAGTAAAGACGGTTAACGTTGCCGATGATCAAGATTTTCAGCGGGAATTTGACTTTTTTTACAAGGTTAGACGAAATGCAGAATGGCGGAAAGTATTCTTTGAGATTTTCGAAAGGAAGAAAAAGAAGAATTGTTCCTACAAAGAAATTATAACGGAACTGTACGAAGGAACCGGACAAGTTGAGGCATCCTTTGCGAGTAAGATGCTGGCATCTATAGATGAGAATATGCCAATTTGGGATTCGAAGGTTCTTGATAGAATTGGAATTAAATCTTCAAATAAACGAGGACAGCAAAAACTCGAGGAAACAATTGAGTTATATGATGTCATTGTACAATGGTATAGTGATCTTAAGGCAAACAAGGCAAGTTATAACGAATATATAACATCTTTTGATAGTCGTTTTCCGGATTATTCATCAATCAGTGATATCAAAAAGATTGATTTTATACTGTGGGCGATGGGCGAAGAGGAAGAGGATACTATAGCAGATAGAGTGGGGGCGTACTATCATAACAAACTGTCTGTTGAACAGCGTCACATGGTGTCCTCGTGTTTAGATCAAATTACGGAATTAGGAAAGTGTGGGAGTTCGTCTGTTTATACAATTTCTATAAGTTGTTATGACTAATTCACAGTTTTACATTTTGATATTGTACGGCTGCATGATTATAATTATATTGATACCATATAGTAATATTGCCACATTGGCAGTTTCAACAGGATTCTTAATTATTGCTATGATTGTTGCAGTGCCAGAGCAGTATCGGCTAATAGCGCAAGCTTGGGACTGGCTCCCTTGGTGTTTCCTTGCTCCTTGGAATGTATTTGGGAAATACACCCTTTCCCTATTCGGGCATTGTTTTACTTCCTGGCAGGCTGTACCGATGATTTATTTTGTTGCAAGTATAGTGATAGCTGTCATTGGAAAACCGATATATCAACGGTTTCAAGTGTCGGGAAGATAATATTTTCAACACTAAAGGGAGGTAATTGCACTTGCATAAAATTGAAGGGGTATTATGCCCTGTCCGTAAGAGCAAAACACGAATTAAGGTACGCCCCGATAGTACTTGAAAATTTCCCGTTGTTTTGCCCGAAATGCAAACAGTATTCATATGTAAAAGCTAAATTTTTTATTTTAATGTGTAAGTATTTGATGTACAATTAGCCATAAGATATAGATAATAGATATAAGAAAAAGGATGCTTATGGTGCCTTTAATATCAGGAGTAATATATATGAAGATAGGCGAGTTGGCAAGAGTCAGTGGTGTATCTAAGGATACCATTCGCTACTATGTAGAAAAAGGTCTTTTGATTCCCTTTAAAAAGGGTGCGCAGATGGACTTCACAGACCGGGAACGTGAAGATATGCAGTATATACAGAAAATGAAGCAGATGCAGTTCAGTATTCGGGAGATACAGGCTGTTCTTACGCTGCACCGTCTGTCGAATTTTATCGAACCGGATACGATTCAGGCCTATGAAGATATGTTAATCCAGAAGAAGCAGGATTTGAGAAAAGAGATTACTCTTTTGCAGGATGCGTATGAAACTGTAGATCAGGAGCTGGTAAAGTATGCAGCGTACAAAAATGCAAAGGCCAGAGCCATGGGAGTACCGCTGATTGCTCTTTCCTATCTGTATTGTCCGCATTGCGGGAGTCAGCTGATGGTGCAGAATGCGCAGATATCGAATAACTGTGTGGATGAAGGCAATCTGATCTGTACCTGTGGCTATCATGCGCAGATTACCGGTGGTATTGTAGATACGGGCAATCGATATACAGGGGAATATGACAGGCCGGATTTGAAACGAGGTCTTTATCGCGATGTTGGAGAAGATTTTCTGACAGGCTTTCAGAAGAACAGTGACCTTGTATACAATCGCTTTTCCAAGCTGAATTTGCAGGGTAAAACTATAATGGAAACCAATATTAACGGCTACTTCTTCCTGTATAATTGTATTCAGAATGTAGAGAAGGATTATCTGTATATTATTACGGACCGATATCCTGAGATGTTAAAAATGTATAAGCAGCTGATTGAAACATTGCAATTGGATCTGAATATTCTGTTCCTTGCAGATGACTCTGATCATTTTCCACTCAAGGACGGTTGTGTGGATGTACTGCTGGACTTTTATGGCTCTAATGAACAGGTGATATATAAACAAAAAAGCTTTATTCAGGAATATGGCAGATATTTAAAGGATGATGCATTGGTCCTTGGTGCTCTGTTTGGGTTTGAAAGCAATAGCATATCGGTTCGTCAGGTGCCTAAGTATTATCCGGAGTGCTCACCTATTGCATTGGATGTTGGTAAGATGCTTCATACTTATGAAGAGGAAGGCTATGAAATTCAACCTGTAAAGGTTGCGGAGTGCACGCATACATGTAACAAGTATTCTTTCGCCTGTCATCAGGATGGTGAGAAGCTGATTCAGTATTACTATGCAGCATGGAAAAAGTAAGAAGTAAAAAGTAAGAAGTAAAAAGATGGGGTGCACTCCATCTTTTTTTAAAGTTTTTTGAAAAAAGATGATTGACACAGAGTATGGTGCAGGAAGTATGATATGCATATCAATTACGAAGGCGTAAGAAAGAGAAATCTTTCCTGCGCCTTTTCTTTACAGAAAAAGGAGGATATGGTTATGAAAAAGCGAATGATTGCATTATTAATTGCAGGTGTGATGGCAGTAACTATGTGTGGCTGTGGTTCTAAGAGTGAAGAGAAAAAGGTTTATAAGGTAGCGACTGATACGACCTTTGCTCCATTTGAGTTTGAGAATGATGAAGGAAACATGGTAGGAATTGATCTGGATCTTCTTAAAGCGATTGCAGAAGATCAGGGCTTCGAGTATGAACTGGAATATGTCGGATTCTCCGCAGCGGTAACGGCATTGGAAGCCGGTGAGGTAGATGCGGTAATTGCAGGTATGTCTATTACTGATGAGAGAAAAGAAAAGTATGATTTCTCGGATCCTTATTTTGATTCCGGTGTAGGCATGGGTGTATTAGCAGGCTCTGATATAAAAAGCTACGAAGATCTTGCAGGTAAGCAGGTCGCTGCCAAGATCGGAGCAGAAGGCTGTGCTTTTGCAGAATCAATCGCAGATCAGTATGGCTTTACCATTGCTCAGTTTGAAGATTCCGCAACAATGTTCCAGGATGTACTGGCAGGAACATCAGCAGCGGTATTTGATGACTATCCTGTATTAGGCTATGAGATTAACCGTGGACTTGGATTAACCATGCCATTACCAATGGAGAGAGGCTCTTCTTATGGTATTGCAACACTTAAGGGGGAGAATCCGGAGCTGGTAGAGATGCTCAACAATGGACTTGCACATCTGAAAGAAAGCGGAAAATATGATGAGATCATCAACACTTATATTTCAAAATAAGTGATCTGTCATAGAAAAGGAGTAGGCTATGGAATTTGTAAACACGCTGATAAAAAATCTTCCTACATTTGGGAATGCTTTGCTGATGACACTGGAGCTGGCTGCTGTAGCAATTGTGCTGGCTCTGGTATTTGGAATTATTTTCGGATTATTTACCGTATCCGGTTTTAAAATATTAGAGTTCCTTTCAGCTATTTATATTGATATCATACGTGGAACACCTCTGTTGGTTCAGACATTCATTATCTATTATGGACTGGCACAGTCACTTAAACCGCTTGGCTTCTCCTGGTCTAATATCGGAGGCCCATTCACGGCAGGTGTAGTAGCGCTGAGCCTGAATGCAGGGGCTTATATGGCTGAGATTATCCGAGGAGGAATCCAGTCAGTAGATAAAGGACAGATGGAAGCAGCCAGAAGCCTTGGCCTACCCTATTTCAAGGCAATGCGGCGGGTTATCCTGCCGCAGGCTTTTCTGACCATGCTCCCTTCCATGATCAACCAGTTTATTATTACGCTGAAGGATACCTCTCTTATTTCTATCATAGGTATTCGTGAATTGACGCAGAATGGTAAGATCATAGCTGCCAATGCAGCATCTATGGTAATGTCAGTATGGCTTGTGGTGGCATTGTTTTATCTGGTAGTCTGCACAATTCTTGCCAAATTCGCCAAGATAGTGGAAAGGAAGATAGCATATGGCAGAAAGTAAAAAAATCGTAGTAAAAGGCTTGCGTAAATGCTACGGAGAATTAGAAGTATTAAAGAAAATTGATATAGAAGTAGCAGAAGGCGAGGTTCTGTGCCTGATCGGGCCTTCAGGCTCCGGTAAGAGTACACTGCTTCGTTGTCTGAATCGTCTGGAGAAGAGTACCGGTGGAGATATCTGGATTAATGATCAGAATCTCGAGAGCAAGGATCTGAATATCAATAAATTGCGAGAAAGCATAGGAATGGTATTTCAGCATTTTAATCTTTTCTCAAATCTGAATATTCTGGATAATATCACACTGGCTCCTGTGGAACTTAAGAAAATGTCAAAACAGCAGGCAGAGGAAAAAGCATACCAGCTTCTTGACAGAGTAGGCTTGAAGGATAAGGCGAAAGTCTTTCCAAGTCAGCTCTCAGGAGGACAAAAGCAAAGATGTGCGATTGCAAGAGCATTGGAAATGAACCCTGATATTATGCTTTTTGACGAGCCGACAAGTGCACTGGACCCGGAGATGGTAGGTGAGGTGCTGGAGGTTATGAAACAGCTGGCTGAGGATGGCATGACAATGGTCATTGTGACACATGAGATGGGGTTTGCACGAGAAGTTGCTGACCGTGTCATTTTTATGGATGACGGTTATATTGTTGAGGAAGGAACTCCGGAAGAGATTTTTAAGCATCCAAAGGAAAAGAGAACCATAGATTTTTTGAATAAAGTACTATAGAAGGTGACGAACAATGACAAAAAAACCTGTTATCGGTGTCATCCCTCTGTGGGATGAAGACAAAGAAAGTATCTGGATGGTGCCGGGATACCTTGAGGGAATCAAGGCTGCAGGAGGCATTCCTGTGATCCTGCCGTTAAATCCGGGTATGGAAGATATTAAACAGCTGGATTCTATCATAGATGGTTACCTTTTCACAGGCGGTCATGATGTAGACCCTGAAATGTATGGAGAAAAACCGCTTCCGGTATGCGGAGCCTGTTGTCCCAAGAGAGATATACTGGAAAAGGAAGTATATAAAATCGCAAAGGCAAAGGATAAGCCTGTATTGGGAATCTGTCGCGGCATTCAGCTGTTGAATGTTCTTCAGGGCGGAAGCCTGTATCAGGATCTGCCACAGCAATTCCTGGGAACGAAAGAGGTAGATCATCATATGACTGCTCCTTATGACAGAACCGTGCATGAAGTGAGCATAGTGGAAAATACACCTTTATACAGACTTTTACACAGAAACACGCTGCCTGTAAACAGCTATCATCATCAGGGAATCAGGACAGTTGGAAGCGGGCTTGAAGTAATGGCTGTGTCAGAGGATGGACTGGTTGAAGGAATCTATGTGCCGGATCAGAAGTTTATATGGGGAATTCAGTGGCATCCGGAATTTATCTATCAGAAGGATGAAACTGCAAGACATATTTTCCAGGCATTCGTGGAGGCATGTGTATGAATAAGAAGATTATCACAATCTGCCGTTCCTTTGGTGCAGAAGGACATGAGATTGGCAAAGAATTATCAGAACGCCTGAGCATTCCCTTATATGATAAAGATCTTCTGGATATGGCAGCTCAGAAAAGTAATCTTGATCTGAATCATGCGGCAACGCTTGATGAGCAGATATCAAGAAAAATCATCAGTCATTATTTCCTGATGTCACAGGATATAGAATCTGATCGACTATTCAGGGAGGAGAAGAATCTGATCCTGCAGCTTGCAGAAAGAGGACCATGTATCATTGTAGGAAGAATGGCAGATTATATTTTGCGTCAGAGACCGGACTGCCTGAAAGTATTCATAACAGCTCCCTATCAGACCCGCGTAGGTATCATTCGGGAAAAATACGGCATTTCGACAGAGGAAGCGGAGAAAACTGTACGAAAAATGGATACAGCCAGAGAGGAATTTTATCGTTACTATTCCAATGGCAAATGGCAACAGGAGACAGATAAGGATGTTGTACTGAATCGAGGTCTTTTTGGCATTACCGGATGTGTAGATATACTTGAATATATCTATACCAATTCATAGATGCGGGAGAGGTATGGAAATTATCATGAAAGAACAGAAAGTAAAAAATACCGCACAGGTGCTGGTGGAATGTTTGAAGGAAGAAGGTGTTGATACCATATTTGGTATACCCGGAGAAGAAACACTTGACCTGATGTTTGCCATAAAGGAAAGTGGTATTCATTTCATAGATACAAGGCATGAGCAGGGAGCGGCTTTTATGGCAGATGTATATGGCAGACTGATGGGTAAAGCAGGAGTATGTCTGTCAACGCTTGGCCCGGGTGCTACCAATCTGGTGACTGGTGTGGCAGATGCTTTTCTGGACGGTTCACCTCTGGTTGCTATTACAGGACAGGTGGGAACAGACCAGATGCAGCTGACAAGTCATCAGTATCTTGACCTGACTACAATGTTTGCACCTATTACGAAACGGACGAAGCAGATCATCAGGCCTGACACAGTGGCAGAGATTACCCGTCTTGCTTTTAAATATGCAGAGAACGAGAAGCCGGGAGCTACACACATTGATCTGCCTAAGAATATCGCCAAAATGCCGGCAGATGTAAAACCCCTGAAAAAACAGGAGAAGATGGTGGAATATGCTTCCGCCAGAGCCGTTGAAGCAGCAAGCGAGCTGATCAAAAAGGCGAAAGTACCGGTGATACTTGCAGGAAACGGAGCAGTCCGACAGAATGCATCAAAAATGTTGACTCAATTCGTCAATACATTGCATATTCCGGTTGTGAATACGATGATGGCAAAGGGCATTGTATCCATGGATAACCCCTATAGTCTGTGGACGCTGGGAATTCCACAGAAGGACTATGTTAATAAGATATTTGAAGTAGCTGATCTTGTGATTGGTGTGGGATATGATATGGTAGAAAGTGCACCTTCCAAGTGGAATGTGCGTTCTGATACCAGAATCATACATATCGCCAGTGAACCTGCAGATGTTAACAAGAGATATCAGCCTGATGTAGAACTGGTAGGAGATATTTCTGACAGTCTGCAAAAGATATTGGAGATTACAGTCAGAGAAAAAGAGCCTGAGTACGCATTACAGTTAAGAGCCAGTATGGTGAAGGAACAGGAAGAAATGGCGGCGGATGATTCTTATCCTATGAAACCGGCAAGAATTCTGTCTGATGTACGTAAAATAATGGACAGGGAAGATATCGTTCTGTCTGATGTTGGTGCGCATAAGATGTGGATTGCCAGACATTATCACTGCTATGAACCTAATACCTGTCTTATCAGCAATGGATTTGCCAGCATGGGCTTCAGCGTTCCGGGTGCTATCAGTGCCAAAATGCTGTATCCTGACCGTAAAGTACTGGCTATTTGCGGTGATGGCGGATTTATGATGAATAATCAGGAATTGGAGACTGCCGTAAGAGAAAATATCCCTTTTGTAACATTGATCTGGGAAGATGAGGCCTATGGTCTTATCAAATGGAAAGAGCAGGAGCAGTTCGGAGATAGCTGTTATGTGGATTTCTCTAATCCTGATTTTAAAATGATGGCAGAATCCATGCATTGCAAGGGCTATGAGGTACATTCATCAGAAGAACTGATTCCGACTCTGCAGGAGGCATTTGACCAGAAAGTACCTGCAGTGGTAGTTGTCAAAGTAGATTATAGTGAAAATATGAAACTAAGTGCTCATTTAAAAGAGATAATGAGCAGATAAAGTACTTTAGCTTCTATCATATATCGGGACAGATTTCGTTAATTGGATAAGTGTTACGACAGTAGATTCAGAATGAAAGATGAGGGCGTGGAAAAGATTCCGCGCCTTTTCTATTGCAACTGTGCATCTTAGTTCACATATTCTGCATCTTGGCAGTAGTTATATAGACATACAGCAAAATATACGATAAAACTTAATTAGTCGGAAGAGAGGTGCTGTCATATCTTATAAAGTGGTATCTGGAAAAGGAAGAGGCTGATAAGATTAACAAGAAAATCGAAGAGCATCGTAGAAAAAAGAGCAATGAATAAAGAACGTTGAACAAAATATATTTTGGAAATGAGGAAAATGATATGTTACGATTGATGATCCATCCATTACAGATGAGGATGGTTGTCTAAGACAGGAAATGAGCTGGATGAGCGACCGATTATTGATATTTATCGGAAGATAGAGGAAAGCGGATATACGGAAATAGATATCTGTTTCCCATTAAAGACAAAATAGTCATAAACAAAGTTATGTAAAAATGTTTAGAGATATCTGACTTGACAAATAAACGACCGTTTACTATAATTTGATTGTAAACGGTCGTTTATTTTATGGAACAGGAGATTTGGGTATGTCAAAAACTACAAAGGAAGATATATTGATTGTTGCATTACATTTATTTGCGAGAGATGGATATGAAGCAGTTTCTGTC
>ERZ1034984.3557-NODE-3557-length-11146-cov-204.344791_pt1 | contig 11146 bp, 17 predicted proteins | sample MGYA00520589_ERZ1034984 | MGnify/ENA primary metagenome ERZ1034984 (study PRJEB33766, sample SAMN09781790) | gut metagenome | biome: gut microbiome | host: Homo sapiens | place: Madagascar | study: EMG produced TPA metagenomics assembly of the PRJNA485056 data... | reverse complement strand
CCTTTATTATGTCGTCTGCAATCTCCTTTATGGCTTTTTCCAAACGTTCCTTGAATTTTGAGAGTTCTTTTTCTGTGCCGTTAACTTCGATTGTTATGACGTATTTGTTTTCGTTGTTCATGCTTTGTTCTCCTTGTCATTTTCAAAAAGCGGTTTTAAGGTTTGGTATATGTCTTTGAGTATTCGTTTCAAATCATCGTCCGATTTGTTCGAAATTTCCGTATACAGTTCAACGGCGTTATGATCCCATATCTCATTAAACAGATCATTGGCAATGATTAGATAAGCACGGGAACGGACATCGTTCCACGTGTGCTCGGGGTCGTCGTCGAAAAACTTGTGTATGTCTTCAATGGATTCGCCTTTATACAACGCGTCAAAATACTGTTTGACGGCGTTTATTCTGGTCACTCTGTCAATTTCAATCATCTTCCGCGTCCTCCCCTGTTACGTTTGTGTTACATTGTAACCTCCTGTATACTCTCCCGGTCAGTTCTGTGTCCTGCTGCAGAATAAAATCAATCGCAGTTAGAACCTCCGAAATTTCGTCCGGAGACAGTTCAATAACTCCCCTTATTGCGTGCCTGATTCTTTTGTCTCTTTCTGCGTCGTCAAACATTAGCCGCGTCCTCCTTTTCGCAGAAAATGTAAAATACTGCTTCCTCCATGGTCTTAAAAACCTGTCCTTTGGCGTTTTCGTCCTGATTCTCTTCATACACCGCGACGGCGTTTTCAAGCTGAATGAAAAGCCATGTTTTCGTTCCCTGTGTGATCTTGAATTTTTTCATCGGTATGCCTTTCTTGTGCCGGGTGATCGTCGTTGCGTCCTTCCCTTAAGCACATGAACATTATACCACATAAATGTGGAATAGTCAATACAGAATATTTAACAAAAATGCCCGCAGAATTAACCACGGGCATTAGTGATATTTACTTTTTTACCGTCCTGAAGTCGTGTTCCAGATCATCGATCCGGTGATTTGCAACCTTAATTTGCTCTTCAACAACCGGGATTCTCTCGCCGAAACTGTTGTGTTTATCGACCTTTTTTTCAAGCTGTTGCACCCTGTAGGCGATCAGCTTATACCCGGAAAAACTTGTAATTATCGTGCCGAGAAGCGACGACGCCGCTACAATGATTTCACCCCACATTGTCATCACCCCTTACGGCATCGCCATGATATACGATATCACTGCCGAATTCTGCGCTCTGGTTGCCATTGAGTACGTCAGCGTTGCCGTGCCGGAGAAGCTGGAGATTGCAAGGTTGAACGAAACATAGTTCGCCTCATCCGCGAGCTGATAACACTTTGTCGCAGAGCTGAGAGCATACACCGGGATTGTGCATCCGATATATGCCGAACCGGTTTTCGGCAGCACTTCGACATATATATTTTTATATGTCGTCGTGTCGAAATTGAATGTTTTTACGACGTTCAAAGATGTTATATTCGAAGCTATGAACGCACCGAAGGAATTCGCCTTTGCGCTGATGTTGTCCCTCGCCTGCTTCTCTTGAACGACGGTCAAAACCTGCGATGTGTCATATCTCACCGAAACATCCGCCCGGCTCTGAGCCGCCGAAGCATTCTGTAAAGCCTGCTGTGCCGCTCCGCTTGCGTTTGTTGCGACGGTCTGGGCGTTGGTAACGTTTGTGTTTGTCAAGTTGATTTGTGCCGTGATTGCCTTGTTCTGTACGGGATTTTCGCTTGTAGTGCTGAGTTCATCGTCGATTGTGATACCCTGTTCCGTAACGCCGATGTTGCTTCGTGCCTGCTGTTTTTCTGCGTCGCTGAGATACTGCACTTCGTTAAATCGAACGGCGTTTATTGCCAGCGATTCCGCATTTGACGCAGTGACAACCGCGTTTGTTGCGTCCTCCTGCGCCGCATTTGCAAGAGCTGTCGCCGATTCCGCTTCTGATTTTGCCGTGTCGGCGGTACTCTGTGCGTTCGTCGCCGCAGTCTGGGCGTTTCCTGCCGTAGTCTGTGCCGCGTTTGCAGTCGTGAGAGCCTGAGCCGCCGCCGCTTTTGCTTCTGCTATGCCCTGTGCGGCTCCGGTCGCGTCCTCGCTTGCCTGCTCCGACAAGCTCTGATTCCGGCGAACCTGTGCCGGGAGATTCCTATAAGTAACGCCGTTTATGGTTACTTCTGAATCGGTGTATATCGTGCTTTTGTCGCTCATGTGGTTGCCTCCTCTGTATAGTAAAGCGGGAAATCCGGGGCTGTACACGTCAGGAACAGATCGCGGAATTTGTCGGTGAATCTCTTGCATATGCCGGAATCGATCCCGGCTGTGACCTGTCCCCATGCGTCTGGGGCGTACTTTTTATATTTCGTGACGTTCTGATCGCTTATATACGTCAGTTCGTCGAGCGTGTCCGTTGTCGGCGGCGTGTCCGGATGTTCAGCATGATTGTAAACGATTTTCCCGCCGTCGAGTATGTCCGCGTCGGTCATGCCGATTAACTTCTGCTGAAGGTACATTTCTTTCTGCCACGCCTGCCCGTGCTGAAATATCCGGCTCATAAGCTGAAGTTCGAACGCGTCCTCGCTGTCGGAGCTTATGTGGCTCTCAAAATACCGAGCCATTAAGAGCGCGTATATTGTCGACAGTCCGAAATTGGTATACCCTGTCCCGGTCAACAGCATATCCGGGAACGCGCCCTTTTTATATGCAGTCTGAAATGTTGCGAAATCCGGGTATATCTCCGAAAAACTGCGTGTGCGATATCCGCCCACATATGCCGCATTATAATTCATCCTCTGCGCCTCCTTCATCTGCCGCCGGGGCATAATCTTCTGTCATGTCGTCCATGAGAATTCCGTCAGCGTTCTTGTCGTATGCTGTGGCGTTCTCTGATGCGTCACACCACGCGATAACGCCCGCGATGCTGTTCAGTATAGTACAAGCCTCCTGACGCAGTTTTACGCGATTCTGAAGCGGTCTGGTAGCCTGATTCATATCCATACTGACCTCATTGTCAAGCATTTTTTGTTTCTTCTCAAAAATGCCGCCATTCGACAGCCCATGAAATGACAGTCGGATATTGTCGAAGCTCTGAGCCGCTAACAAGTTATCCTGTACATTAAGAGCCGTTGCATTCGGGAGCTGTTCGCCGCCGCCTGCCGCCGTGCCCTCAACCATAGGAACCCACCTTTCACCGTTAAGAGCCGCACGGTATACCGCAGAAGCCGCCCGGTATACTTCTGATGCCTGGTTTTCATTGCTGATTCTGTACCCGGCAATTCCTGTGCCATTTATAAGCGCGGTTCTTGCGAACGGGATCGCCTCCGCCATTACGTCAATCAGCGGGGACATGATCGCCGCCGTCGGCATAACTGTCTGTGAGAGCTGACGGGAATAATCGTACATCGGGACGCATACGCTTTCCAGATATTCCGGTGTAATCTCTTCCGGCTCCGGTACTTCATACACTGCCCGGAACCATTTGTCCTCAAACAGCGGCTTTATTTCCTTGTCGTTTACGTCGCTTGTTCCGGTGAACGGCAGAGGGGTCAACCACTGCCAACGCCCCCACGCGTCCGGGTTCTTTCCGGTGAAGGGGAACAACAGCCATTTGCCGCCGATAGGGAACCACGCCGCCGCGCCCTTGTAATATAGGATTCTTTCCGGCAGATCGCACGGGACGCCCGGCGGGAGAAGATCCCACGCAATCGATTCGATCGCGTCCTGCTCGTCTTTGATACGAAACGCGATCCGCATAGAATCGAACAACGCTTTGCCGCGTGTGCTCCCGCGTGCTTCCTCTGCTCTTGCAAATTTGCTGTCGTCAATCATGAATATGTTTTCGTTCATGTGGTCGGTGTTCCTTTCTGAAGGTTATAAAGCACGCGTTTTGCCTGCCTGCCGCTGATATACCCGGCTTCCCTCATCTGTCGAATTGTTTCCGCTCTGTCGTCTCCTGATGCCATTTTCGCTTGATTTGAGAGCGTTTCATTTGCGGCGGCAATTGTATTCGCCCGTGTCTGCACTTGCTCTGTAGCGGCTTTCTGTGCGGTCTGAACGGCTTTCGCGTCCGGTATTCCCTTCACTTTCTTAGCTACTGGGGCAACCGGTGCTGTGGTTGCCTGTTCGGCTGCCTGTTTGGCTGCTTCTTTTGCCTGTTTGGCTGCTTCTCCGCGTTCTCTTGATACTGCCCCGGATGCCGCCCCGATTGCAGTATTAACAAGTCCCTGTATGCTCAATAGATATACACCCCCTTATAGAGTTCTTCCGAAATTGCGTTTGCTGTGTGCAGTTCCTCATGGAGATCTGCAAGACGTATTATTTTAGCTTTGATATACCGGCAGGACGTTGACGCGCGGGATTTGAAATCATTGAATGTCCCTATTCTGCCGACCGTCATTCCGTTCCATTTGATTTTGTCCGTCAGTGCTGTGACCTCTTCGCTCGTCGCCGTGTATATTTCAACCACCGGATATATAAAGCTGTCAATAACGGTTGAGCCGACGCGTCCCAGCGCGACCGGAAGAGCGCGGATATTCTGCAAGTTGTACCCGAACATATCTTTGGTATAATCGAGTGCTTCCGTCCGGAGCTTTTCGGACATCGCAAAGTCTGCAATACCTCCGACAGCTGATGCCAGACCGCCCACAACACCGCCGACGCCTCCGCCGAGAACAGCACCGCCGACAGCTCCGCCGATTGCTCCGGTCGCTATGCCTAACATCTGCTGCGTTCTCTGGTAGTCTTGCTGTATCTCCATGTTTTCAACCTGACGATTGAACGCGTTCATATAATTTTTGTTCCGGATTTCGTAGCTGCTCCATGCGTCATTGAGAAGCGGGAGGGAGAAATCGCCGCCGCAGATAAGCCCGCGATTTTCCGGAGATCGAGAAGCCCCATATAACCCGCCGAATGTCGGGTATATATGAATATATGGGCTGTACGGCTTGTATGTGCATTTGACATTAAATGATAATGTGTTCGTGCTTCCCCTCAATCCCAGCTTTGCCGGGGAGAATTCAAACACCGAGCCGGAGTTCGGAGAGATTATACGGGTCTTTCGGGTTTCATTATCGATTTTAACGTTCGCTGCAGTTGACAGGTCATAGCTATATGATGTCGATAATGTAAGCGAAAAATTTGTGTACCTGAAAAATACGATTATAGCCTTGTTTGTGCCGTCCGATATGCTATAATCTACGCCAGACGCCGCGTTTGATGAAGTCATTCCGGAGCTTGAAACAGTCCAGTTACTGTCGGTGATGAACGGGCAGTATGGGAGAAGCTGAATGTCGTAAAGTACACCGCCGGCGGATAATGCTTTCGAAATTTTCGCGGCTATAGTCTGCGGGTCTGTTCCTCCGACTGTCTTATTACTGTAAGCCGTGCCGCTTATCGTTACAGTATAAAGATTTGCCGGTATTGCGAAAACGTCATATGACGCGTCAAGCGATTCCCGCGCTTTTTTGGGAATTATTATATTATTCGGGATCTCTTGCGAACCGAGATTTATTTCATAATCTTTGTCGCGTCCCTTTGCTAAATAGCCGATTATCCAGCTATTAGCCGACGCGTCCCGGAGAAACGACGTACTTTTCAAAACCTGATTGAACGTCATGTTTTCAAGGTTATAAATCGCACTGTCAGAGGATGCAACCGCGCCTTTTTCGATGAATGCCGGGGCTGTTCCGTAGCTTCCGGAATAGTCATAAAGCACATCACGCCGGAGAGTTACCGTTCTTTGCTTGCCGTTCTGGTACTGCGAATCAATCGCAAACCAACGGGAGCGGATCGTGTACGGCTCCGCGTCGTCAAACACAAGCATATAATCAAAATCGAAATCGGTATTGACTGTGTGCATTGTGTTGACACCGTCGCGGGGATTGAAATTAACGCTTCCGATTTCGGCATATCCGGAAGTTCCGACCGCCAGTTTATAACCGTCAATATTGGCGTAGCCTTTGAGTATGCGGTTATAGTAGTTGTTATATTTTAAAAGTAAGAGTTTCAATTTATTTCTCCTATTAAAATCCCCCGGAGGGTTAAGCATAATATGCCCCTCCGGGGTGCAGTCCAGCTATTTAAGCGGTTACGGCTTTCACCGTAATGAACGGCATATCCTTCAGATATTCGAAGGTATTGACGAGGAAATGGAGGTAGTGATTTTCGCTCCAGTTCCTGCCGTTGATGAACACCTTTTCGCCCTCCATGCCGTTAAGGACGGGAACACTTTCGCGGTGCATAATCTTGCAGACTATGTCGCCCTTGTTGGTGTATGTGGTGTTTGCCGTATATGACGCACCGTCAGGAAGCAGCATTCCGGGGAAAACGTGCGTTGTCACCTTGTTCACCGTGTAGTCGGTTTCGATAAGGGAACGGATTGTCGCGTTTGATGCCGCGACCGTGCCGCTTGCAGTATTGACGGCTCCGAAATAGTAATCCGGGAGGATATACCTTTCGTCGAGCTTGTCAATTATGCCGGAATCATGGAAGATAGTAGGCAGATCGACCTTGCGGAATTTGTTGAAGTATGCCGCATTCCAGACGATAACGATATCTTCGGGATTATATGACCGGTAAAAACCGTAGTCATTGAAATCCTTGCCGGCGATCGGGTCGGCGAGTTCGACGAGAAGATCCGCGATTTTCTGACCGACGAGCGACGCCGTGATGCGGTTTGCCGCTTCTTCGTCGCCTGCTGTGGTAGACGTGCCGATTTTGGAGAGGTCGACGGTCTGCTCCTGCTTACCTTCTGCCGTCTCAGTCGTGCCGATATACGTATTGAACAGGGACGACAGGTATATATTTTTGGTTCCCTGAAGCCACTGAATGAGGGTTGCGTTATACTCCGTGAAAATGGATTCGGTTGAAAACGCTCTCTTGCTGAAATAGTCGTCGATTGTAACGGCGATATAACGCGCGTTGTCAATCTGAATCGCCTGACATTTCGGAGCGGGCGGACGGTGTATTTCAAGCACGTTCGCCTGAGTTGTGCTGTCGGGGTCGTATGCAAGCGTCTTGTATGCGTCGGTCGCATAATGGAGGATCTGATCGCCATAAAGCCCGACGTCGCGCCTGAAGAGGTTCAAGAGCTTGTCGTAAGTGTTGGCGATGTTGTTTGTGTGAATGTACTGCCCCAGAATCATGTTGTAGATCGAAGCCTGTATTTCATTCACGTTGAGTGAGCCGGTAAAAGCGGGCATTGTGTTTACTCCTTTTCAGATGTTTATTTTAACGTCTTGAACCGCAACGTCTCTGAAGTTCGTTTTTAAATACCGCCGGGTCGCCGTCAGCATAATCAACCGCTTCTCTGAGGTTGGTTGCAATCCTTTCCGCGTCTGCTTCGTCCTGCGGGTTCGGTCTATATCCCCGGTTGTGCGGGAGAAATGGATCGGGCTGTCCGTCAGCCATAAGCCCGTCGCGGAGCTTAAGCACCGTTGAAAAATATTCAAGATCGTTTTTACATGAGTTGTGAAAAATTTTATTTCTGAGCGCGTCAAGATCGGTTTTTTCTTTCGGGGCGGTAACTCCCGGAATCTCTGCGCCTGATCCGTTTACAAGCGCATTTGCAAGCTGCTGATTGTCGCGCTTGAGCCTGTCATAATCCGCACGCGACACGGTATTCCTTTTAAGATCGTCAAGCTGTGTGATGAAGTCCTGAGCGGTCATTTCTTCGGTTTCGGTCGTCTGTTCTGTGGTTTCGTCTGCCATGTGTGTGTTCTCCTTTTGGATTTAAGTTTGGTATATATAAGGCGGTTTTTAAGGGTATTCGTGATAGACGCAGCGCAGTTACCAATTGCCAGCCGTCCGGCGCTCTTCACGTAGTTTCCGGGGATTCGGCTGTTTTGCGAGATATTATCACGCTCCACGTCCGCCATTATATCAATTATCCCATTTTTTCGGGTCTGTGTCAGGTACAAGCCATTCCGTAAGCCCGGAAGCCTCACCCTCTTCATATTTCACCGTTCCGTCCGGTAACATATATGTTCGTTCTTTCTCTGTTCCCGGCTTCTTTACGCGGTTCAGAGCCTTTATATAAGCGTCCCGGAATGCTTCGTCGGTGTTCAGCTTCTGCCGGATGAAGTTCGAATTTTTCATTTTGTCAGATACTGACCGGATCAATACGTCCTTTTTGAATTCCGCTTCAAGCCTTTTTGCTCCTATGGGGTCGGCTTTTATAGCCTTTTCAACGTCCATGAAATAGGACACCTGTTTGACCGTCGTTGCGCGGCTGTAGCGGTTCGTTATGAATCGGATCGGGTTTTTCTTTTGGAGTTCAAGTTCCTTTTCCGGATTTTTGGAATGTTGTGCATATTTGCCCTCTTTGACATCCTGAAGCGTCAAGGTAAACAATGCCTTTGACATTATCGGCTTCATGAGAATACCCCGATCTTCCAGTTCGAAATATTTCTCCTGATACTTTCTATACATTTTGTCCCGGTATTCGGGAGTGATTTTCACATTTGCCATGATTAAGCCCTTTCCTGTACATGATATTTCGTTTCGTCGGTTTTATCGACCGTCATTCGGTAAATTCTTTCGTCCAAAAACGTCAGATATGTTATCAGCTTGTTTTCTTCCTCTTCCGTGTAGTTGAGGATATCGCCGAACGGTATGTTGCGGCTTTCTTCCCGCCTCACTCCGGCATACATAGTTTTTGTTTTGCCGATTCGGGGATCGTAAATCTGATATTTTTTCACGCCTCCGATGCACATATATATATCTTCGTGTTCAAGATACATAGCGCCGAAATACTTTTTGCGGCTATATAGATCCTCTGCGGGTTGTCCCTGCCATGCGACGGAATCAACGTTAATGAGCGTTATTTTGTTCCCGCGTCTGCGGAGTTCGTCAGCCATTTCAAGCACCCGGAAGCAGCACCGGGCAATCACAACCGCCGATATATGCGACAACCACGGGTTGTTATTGTTTTGACAATATCCGATAAATAGGTTCATATACCGTTTATATTCCGGATGTTTGCCGCGCCCTTCGTACATATCCGCAAAAATCCGCGCCAGCTCGTCGCCTTCGTAGGACTTGCAAAGAATCGTTCGGGGTTCGTCGGTATGCGGTCGGATCTTCTCTGACGGCTTGTATTCCTGCCGCCCGAGCAGCTCCGCCGTATCGATGTTTTCACCGTATATTTTCAGCGTTCCCGTCATCGGGTAGAATGCGAACGGGTATTCGGAATCCGGCTCATGAATGCCGGGGATATCTTTACACCCGTTCAATGTGGGAAGCGGCTTTGAAGCCTCCCACGGGTAAGCCGACGAAACATCAGCTTTATAACAGGATTCGATCCTGTCGTATGCGGTTTCCGGGTTTATCCAGCCTATTTGCACCGGAACACAGCCTTTTATTAATCGGTACTGCGTCCCGTATTTCGTTATCCCTCCATACTCAATATTGAGCTTGTTTTTCTTGAGCTTTTCGAACCGGGAGGCGATGCGGAAATATGATTCTTTTCCTAACACTTCCTCCTCCCGGCTCAAATCCTGCGTCGTGCCTGCGGCGTAATAGCGGAACGTGCGGAGGATAACACGCCCGTTTTTGTCCGTTTTCAGGTAACACACGAACAGCTCAAAATGTCCGCTTCCCGCCGTGAGGAAATAATGGTCGGCGAGTTTATATATAGCGGTTATTCTTTTTTTGCTCCCGGTATCTATTCGGGTAATCCCCATGCGATCAAGGATGTCAAGAATCGCGTTCATTCGGTGCGGGGACACCTTGCGACGTTTGATATACATCCAGTCAATATTTCCGGGTTGAGTCTTTGCCATGAATTTGTTGCTCCTGCCATTTGTATTTGTGTATATTATACCACAAAAACGCGAATTTGTCAAGCCCCTTTTTCACGTTATCGCGTAGTCCTGACGCGTTCCAGCTCATGAGAGAATTTTTTCTGCACCATAAGCGAACGGTATAGATATTGGTTCTTGTCGAAATTCTCCGTGACTGCGGATCGCATTTCTTTTGAGAATGCGAATCCGAGATGCGGTTTCATCGGAAACAACCCATGTTCTCCGACGGTTTCGCCCTTCCATTCTGCTATAACCCTGTCGTCCCATACCGTGAACGAACACTCCTTTGAGAATATAATTCTCTGCGTCGGCTTTCGTAATGCACCCTTCCAAACCCGCGTAAAATCGACGTTGAGAGCGTTTGAGAAGGTAGAGAACCGGGAGCCGCCCATAAGACCGGCGGCGGATTTCGCGTGCTTTCGCTCATATTCCCGACTGTTTTTGATGTTCCAGATTACAGCCCGGCGGGATTTGAGTTTATAAATCCCGTATCCCTCCGGCAGGAAATTGAACGCCATGAGGATATCCGACGCCTCTTCAAGCGTGTTTGCCATGAGAAAAATTTTTACGTCCCGCGTTCTGGTTCGTAGAAGCGTTTCAAGGGAGTTGACGAACGTATACACAACGTCCTGCGTTCGCTTCTCTCCGCCTTTTCCGGTTTCAAGGTTGAATTCGTCAAGAACGATCCGGATCGGCTCGTCGCTGTCGCCGTCAAAAAGTGCAACGCCCTTCGTTTTCGCCATTTGTGCCAGAGAATCGATGCGGGCGAACGGCTCCCCGTGATTCAATACATAGTTTCCCTCCGTCGAGAGATCCAGCCCGTAACGATCCACAACAACCGGATCTATAAAATCCCGTGCATCGTTTGCAAGCAGCCTTTGTGTTGATGTCGGAGAGATCCGGAACCATGTAAACGGGATTTTCGATCCGGCGAGATAATCCTGTACTATGAAGGTTTTCCCGCGTCCGCGTCCTCCGACCATGATATAAAACATCGCCCATGAATACGACAGCATTCCCCGCAAACTTTTTATATGCTCTTCATTTTCCATGCGTTCCAGAGCCGCCGCCCGTCGTTCACTTCTTCCAGACATCGAGATAAAATTCCCCTTCCGGATATTTTTCGGCAAAAACTTCCCGGAGAGCCGTTTCGAACTCTGATGAATATTCGAAAATCCAAACATACCGCCCCGGCGTTTTCTTGTCCTCCCGGACGTAATCGGGGACGAATCCCCGGCGAACCAATCCGAGAAACGCCCACAAGCTCATAATATAACACTTGTTATTCTCGTTTACGTGTGCATAAAATACCTTTTTCATGTGTGCCATTCCTTCCCGGTATACCGTTGGTATACCATTTTATATATTATACC
>ERZ1034984.3556-NODE-3556-length-11153-cov-5.097855_pt1 | contig 11153 bp, 13 predicted proteins | sample MGYA00520589_ERZ1034984 | MGnify/ENA primary metagenome ERZ1034984 (study PRJEB33766, sample SAMN09781790) | gut metagenome | biome: gut microbiome | host: Homo sapiens | place: Madagascar | study: EMG produced TPA metagenomics assembly of the PRJNA485056 data... | reverse complement strand
CACGGCCTCCTTGGCGGCCTCGGCCTCGTCCTTCTTGCCCTCCTTCATCAGGGCACCGATCTTCTTGGACTCGGCGTTGCGCGTAGCCTGGAGCTCCTCAACTTCGACGATGACCTGACGACGCTCATCATCCATCTCAAAGAACTTCTGACGATCCCACGAAGTCTGGCGATTGGCCATGGCCTCGTCGATAGCGTCGGGATTCTCTCGAACGAATTTGATATCGAGCATGCTTCCTCCGTTGTACCGCGCCGGCGCCGTGCCGGCACCGCGATGTGTATTCAGGTTGGCAATATACCATTGCTCTCGCAAGTATATACTTATGGGCAGTTTGACTTGACCCCCAGAAGGTGAGATGGCTGGATGGACACGTTTTTTTCCTTTTTGTTTGGCACACGTGAAGGCGTGGGCATTCTCTTTGTCGTCGGCATCCTCGTCATCGGACTTGTTGCCTTTATTCTCGAGAAACGCACGAGCAAGATGTATGTAGACCGCGGTCCCAGCGATGATGACGACTGGGATCTCTAAACACAGCCCGCAACAACCAGCACTCCATTGTTAAGGTCTGACGCCCCTGGCATCAGACCTTTTTGCTAGCAATCACAGCCCATTGCCTTGTGCCGCCCACGGTATACTAACCCTAAGGCCATTCGACCTTGGAGTACGTCATGAGCAGACACCACGACTCTAATATCGACCCGTTTAACGCCGGCGAACCCGTAATGCCGGAAGACACGCAGCCAGATGATTCCCCGGGTGACGCGTGTTCCTTTGCCGATAAGGACTACTCTGCGCCGCTAAAGCGCCCCGATGCCTACCGCGCACCCACCGACAACTCCCCCGCCAGCGTCGCCGACAACAGCTCCAGCGTCGCCGACAAAAGAACCCATCGTGCATGGAAAGCAGCTTTCAAGACACGCAACGGCAAGACGAACCAAAAGCCCTGGGCATCCAACCACACCAAGAGCAGCTCCTCTAAGACAACCGGTCGCCGCAGCAAGCTCTCTATCTTCATCCTCATCGTCTTCATTTTTGCAGTTGCCGGGAACCTTCTCGATAGCACCTTCTTTGACGAAAGCTCATTCGCGCCGTTTGAGGACGAGACTTTTGATCATTCCCAAGCGAGGCAGCTGGATCCATCGGAACTGAATGAGGAAGAAAGCACCGTTTACGATGTTGCCTGCCAGACCCTCTCCGCCTTACAAGACAACGAGGATGTACGCGAGCGCATCTGCAACAATCTCTCGCAGGAGCTTAAGAACTCCTATGGATACGATGTCGTGGACCTCGGCATCGATCCGACGATTTACGCCAATAAGCTGCTAGGCAACTTTACGTATCAAATCGATAGCGTATATGCGTTTACCGACAACGAAGATCCCGCCGACAACCGTGGTACCGCCTTTTTCGATTACTTTGTTCCAAGCGCCTATGATTTTGACGAGGCCTTCCACGAAGAGCTTAGTGAGTATCTCTATGACGAGGGACTGAGCAGCGCTCACAGCCAGCTGACTGATGCCCAAAAAGAGCGCGTGCGCAAAATATATAACGACGCGCTGAACGAAATCGAAAATGACGATACCGAATCCTCTTACGGATCGCTCGAATTTAGCTACGACGGCGATTCGAATACATTCAGTCTTAAAGAACAGAGCTTTAACGAGCTTGTTGACTCTGCCTTCCAGCTCTTTTAGAAGTCCTTGCAGCGTGTTTAGCAAGCAATGATATGTCGTTCTGACTTGCGCCTTCGCTGCGCGAATCCGCGTCAACGCGGCCGGCTGCCGCCGCCCGCTCGTACGCTCGGCTACGGGCAGGCCGCCGGTCTGCCCGCTTCACGTCTCGCGACGTCATCGGTTCAAGTCCGCTCACGGCGCCCTAACAAAAAAGGCCCCCATTGCTGGAAGCCTTAAACATTTAATGGTGCGGGCGAAAGGACTTGAACCTTCACGAGCCGAAGCCCATAGGCACCTGAAGCCTACGCGTCTGCCAATTCCGCCACGCCCGCGTGCTGTTAAATAATACTCGAGCGGAACAATCGATTCAAGCTCTTTTTTTAATTTCTTTCGAACCGTTCGACTCAGATGTCAAAAATTGCCTACTTGCCCTGAGAAAGATGGATGGCAAAGCCGCCGATCTGGTCCTTTAGATAAATCAAGAACGTCGAACCATCCTCGTTAAGCACGCGGGATTCCTCGATAAACTCTACGCCGCGTTCACGCAGCCACGCCTCGGCAGCTGCCGTATCGTTTACCGCAAGGCCGATATGGCCGTGCTCGCCGCGCCCATTCTGCTTCATTGTCTCGACCAGCGTGTCCGAGAAAAACGAAATGGGCGTCTCACGCGAGGCCAAACCCAGCAAAAGTTCAAACTGCTTGGCAATACGCTGCGCCTCGTGCGGATCCCTTGCATTGATCCCCACGTGCGCCACGTGCATGTTAAAGAGCTCTACCGGATTACCCTCACCCATCGTTGCCATACTCGATTCTCCCATCTGCGCTCGCACGCGTTGTCTACAAATAAAGCCGCGCCAAGCGGCGCGGCTTCAATCTTACGTCAGTTGTAGCGCCATGCGGCACATAAGGGACCAAAAGCCCGCAGAGCTCTAGCGCCCCTGCTTACGAGCGATAACGCGAATATTCTCGGGATCGACGCGCTCCTCGGTGGCAAGCAGAAAATCCTTGAGCTCCATTGCGGGGTTGCCGTCCTGGTCAACGCTATCCTCGGTGTCAATAAAATAACGCGCATGAGTCCCGCGACCGTTCCCTGCGTCATTCTTCTCGGCAATACGCAGGTACAGATGGCCGCTGTTGCCTGCAGAGCGAAGCGAGCATTGCTCGAGTTTGTCCAGCGCAAAAACCTTTTTCTGACCAAACGATTCAAAGCTGATGCTCGTAGCATCAAGCTCGATCACGCGCGGATACGCATGGGCCACAAACGTGTTAAGCAGCGTATAGGCGCACACAACGAGTGCCAGGATGGCAATAGGCGCAAAAAAGCCGATAACCACACAGTAAATGGCGACGCATGCAAAAAAGATGCATGCATATGCGGGGATCAACACGTCTGAACGGTAGCTGCGAGCGTCATAGGTGTACGTCTTCTTCTCCTCGGGAGGCACACCCGCAGCGACGCCAACCTTGAGCACCTTAGGCACAGAAGCGGTCTCGATCTTTTTTTCGGCTTTCTTCGCCATCGTCAAAACTCCTCTAGCGCGCTTGCGTGGGCATTCCAGCATGTGGCGCGACGTCTCGATAAAAGATTGGGGCCCACGAAACTCGTCGTGGGCCCCAAATGATGCTAGCTCATATGCGTCTTGAGCATAGAGGTTGGTGCATTACGCCTGCTCGGCGTGCAGCTCCTTGGCCTCCTTGAGGATGCGCATACGGTTCCAGACAGCCATGGCAATAGCAACAACAGCCGGGACGACCAGGCCGATGCCGTCGCCAAGCTGGCCAAGGCGAGTGATGACCCAGGTAAGCGGGTTAGCGCCATCGCAGATGGAGGAGATGGCAGCAGCGCCACCCATGTCGAAGTTCACGTTTGCAGCAGCAGAGGTGATGAGCGGAGCCAGGTCGGTGGCGATGTAGAAACCAACAGCCAGGACGATGATACCGACGATCAGACCACGGAAGCCGTTCTCATGAACGATCGGGGTGATGAGCACAAGCATGTAGGGGATGCAGGCGAGGTCGGCCAGAGGCACAACCTGGTTGCCCGGGAGAATGAAGGCCAGGAAGATGGAGACCGGCACGAGGATGAGCGCCATGGTCAGGGTCACGGGGTGACCGGTACCAACAGCGGAGTCAAGACCGATGTAGATCTTGCCGCGGTTCTGGAAGTGCTTCTGGATGAAGCTAGAAGCAGCGTCGGAGACGGGCATGAGGCCTTCCATAAGGAGGGCAGCCATCTTCGGGATCAGGACCATGACGGCGCCCATGAAGACGGCCATGGACAGAACACTCGGGATGGTGGTGCCGTCAGCGGCGGTGCTGGGCAGGAAGCCATAGCCAGCAAGCAGGCCGATAAGCAGGCCGATGATGGCACCCAGAAGGACGGGCTCACCAAAGACGCCGAACTGCTTCTGCATGGAACGAACGTTGATGTCGATCTTGTTCAGGCCAGGAATCTTGTCGATAACCCAGTTGACGGCGAAGGCGATCGGAGCATAAGCACCAGAGAAGCCGTGAGGGATGGAGACGCCGGGGAGGCCGAGGGACTTCTCGACCAGCGGAGCGGTCAGGTCGCCGATGATGAGGACGACAACCTCGTTGATGATAGCGGCAGCGATACCAAAAGCGATGTTGTTGGTAACGATGGCAACGAGAGCGCCGGTGAAGGCGAAGTGCCAGTAGTTCCAGATATCGACGTCAGCGGTCTGGGTGGTGTTGGTGAGCAGCATGAGCACGTTCACGAGCAGGCCCAGAGGAATGATGATGGTGCCCACGATGGAGCCCATGGCGATTGCGGAAGCCGCAGGCCAGCCCACGTCCATGACGCTCAGGGACAGGCTGAAGCGGGTAACCATGGCGTTAACGCCACCGGCGAGGTCGGTACCCATGAGCTGGTTGATGACCAGGTTCAGGCCGATAAAGCCGATACCGACGGTCAGGCCAGCCTTAAGGCTCTTGCCAAAGCCGGCGCCGAACAGCACGCCCAGGATGGTGAGCACGATCGGCATAACGACGGAGACGCCTAGGCTGGAGACGCCGCCAAAAAATGCAACAATTGCGTCCATTGAGTAATCTCACTCTCGGATAAGGTGACCGCGTCAGCGGTCAGATGTGATCAGACTCTGATGCCTGGAATTACGCGGAGACGATCTCCACGATCTTCTTCTCTGCATCAGCTTTGCCCATACCCGTCAGGAAGGGCACGCCGCTCACATACTCGCAGGTAATGCCTGCGGGAGCGATAGTGGTTGCGACCAGAAGCACAGCGTCGGCGCACTGAGACGGAGCCTCAGCGATGGCGCACTGCACGATGTGGTACTGACCGGAAAGGCCGTTAGCATCCAGGAGGTCGGCAATTTTATGGCCGACAGCCGTGGAGGTCGCGACACCGGAACCACAAGCAACAACGATCTTCTTCATTTACTCTCTCCTTTCGTAAACAAACGATGTTCACATTCTACTACTTCAGCCGGCGCTCGAACTTGCTTCGCCATCGGGCAGTATGCGAAGCGACGCCGGCGAAAAGCCATTGAAAAAGCTAGCGCTTACTCGCCGATAACGCAAACCTTAATTTTGCGGTTGCGCTCACGCGTACGGTCGAAGTCGACAAAGAAAATGCTTGCCAGACCATTGAGCTGAAGCTCGCCGTTCTCGACTTCGAACGTCTGATTGGAACCGATGAGCGTCGAGCGCAGGTGCGCGTCACCATTCCACAGCATCCTGCGGTCCATGTTGGGCAGGTACTGCTCGGGGTTGGGCCAAGACTCGACCTCCTCGAAATGGTCGAGACCGGGATAGCGATAGGTGCTCCAGTCGTGCTGCTCGGGGAAGATGCGGTTGAGGCCATCGGAAAGATCGGCCTGCAGGAACGTGTCGCCCGTGGGGGTGTGATCGTGGTCATACTCCTCGGAGAAGACGGCGCAGGTAGTGTGGCAGGAGATAACCGTGACGATGCCCTCCTTGACGCCAGACTCGCGAACGATGTCCTCGACCTCTTTGGTGATGTCCAGGTAGGTGGGCTTGCCTTCGAGGGTGGAAACCTTAACGAGACCCTTGTAAACAGTCATGTGTAAATCCTTGTCCGTCTGAATTACTTTGCGAAATCGGTACGTGCGCGGTCGAGTGCCTCGAACATCTCGTCAAGGGTTGCAAACGGATCCTCGGCCGCAACGATACCAGACGTGCCGCCCGTGCCGTCGGCGCCGTACTTGATGGCATCATAGACGTTCTCGCCAGAATGAATGCCCGCGGCCTGGAGCACCTGCGTGGTGGGAGAGACGGCCTTAACGGCCTCGGTGGAAGCGCGCATGTAGTCCTCGCCGGCAACGGTGCCGGTGCCAATAAGGCTCGTGAGCTCGCAAACCATGACGTCGGGCTTCAGAGAGGCGATCATCTCGCCCTCCTCGACGGAATCGGCGCACACGACGGTAAGGATGCCAACCTCGTTGGCGCGAGCGATGGTAGCTGCCAGCTCATGCACGGTAGAGGGGTTCTCGGCATGGTTGAGGAAGGTTGCCTTTACGCCAGCGGCGGCAAGTGCCTCGGGCAGAACGTGGCCCATGCCACGGCCCGGCTTGAGACTCTCCATGTACTGGGCACAAGGTACCAGGTGAGGGCACTCATCGATGATGCGCGGCAGGTCGATGAGCTGCGCGGTGAACAGAACGTCAAAGTCATACTTCTCGGCCAGTTTGTCCGTGTACTTAGCGAGTTTGAGAATGTCCTCGCCATAGAGGTAGGACTTGGGATTGACCACAAAGAACGGCCAACGAAGCTGCTTTTTCTCCATTACATCATCTCCGCTATCGGGTGCTCGCTGCTTGGACGCAAGCACGTTTGATCTGCCAGATGCCCCACATGGCGCAAGTGCATCTGCCGCTTGGAATGATACGGCAACTCGCACTCAAAATGCTATACAAGTTGCCTTCTGCTTGTACATTCTAATGGAGACAAGTTGAGAAAAACGCATTGTTGCGGGTATCTCGCAAACGGTCATTATCTTCGATGAACGGTGTGCCAAATGGGGCATTTTCTTCAAAGGAGCGATTTTGCCGTTGGTAAAACGTTACACCATTCCGCACGCGCTTCGTCCACAACCGTAAATTTGAAGGGTCTATGACGTTTTGCTGAACATCGTTCAGTTTCAAGCCGTAAGCTCAGCTCTACCCGCTTCAAGCCATTCGAAAGAGCGAAAGTGTGGGGGCTAAAAAACGAAAGTGAAACGAACCCTATGACTCAAAGCGCTGATGCGCGGTTCCCACGATGGTCTGACCCGCGGCCAGCATCGTATCGCCCCACTCAATAGCACGGCCATCGTCCAAGAAGATCAGCTGTTCCAGGTTAAGCACGGGCGACACCTCGGACACGCCCATCACGCTCGCCAGATCCTTGCCCGCAGAGCGCGCCGAGTAAGCCATCTGCGAAACGGCGATATGTGCACCTGTCGCCTTCTCGACCGCATCGAACAGCGACATCTCTTCTAAGGGCATGTCCTCGATACCGGGGCAGACATTCAGCGGCGTCCAGCTGTCCAGCACCATAATCGCCTTACCGCCGGCGCGACGCACGCGACGAAGCTTTAGAACAGGATCGCCTTCTTTGATCTGCAAATGCTCCGCAACTTCTAGCGTGGCGCCGATGCGCTCACGCGAAAGGACCTCGGTCTCAAACGTAATTCCCTGCTGCTGCAGTGAGGCCGCAAACGAAAACGGCCGATCGCCGCCGGGATGCGCGATATGCGGCTCGCTCACAAAGGTTCCGCGACCATGCTCTTGCTGCAAAAGACCTTCATCGACGAGCGTTTTGATTGCCTTGCGAACGGTGCCACGACTCACGTCAAACAAATCCATCAGGCTATGCTCGGACGGGATGCGCTCCCCCGTTCCCCACTCCTTGGCGAAGATTTTTGATCGGATATAGTTCGAAACCGTGCCATGCAGGGTCTCGCCGTTAGCTTTGCTCAATCTCGAGTCCTTTCTTTGCTGCTCCGTAACTATACAACTTATGTACAAGTCAATCTAGATATTTTCGCGAGGGGTCAATCCCGTAACGCCTCGAACGCGGCGCGCGCTATTATGTGTCGAGCTTGGTCTATACAACGGCATCCCCGAGGAGCAGGGCATGAACTTCCGTATCGCCACCTTCGTTTTGAGCATCATTTTGATCTGTATGATCTCGTTCAAAGCCATCAAGAAGCGCACAACGTACAAGAAGCTACGTAACTATCTTGCGCGCGAGCAGTATGACGAGTTCTTCAAGCTCATCGATGCTCCGCTCACCAACGCCTTGTATCCCGATTACAACATCAACTACTTCAAGCTCAATGCGTACTTGCTTAAAGAGGATTACGCAAAAGCCAACGAAACCCTCGAGATGCTACTTCGCTACCCGCTCAAGCATCAGCAGCGCGTCGATCTGGTGCTCAAGGCCTTCAACATCTATGTTGGCCAGGGTAAGAAGCAGCAGGCAAAAAACATGCTCGACGAGATTCTCAATTGGGAAGGCGACGAGTACAAGCCGTACAAGCACGATGCGCTGCTTTCGTACGACATCATGATTCTGAAAAAGTCCAACCACATCGGAGAGCTTGAGGCCTTGCTCGACAAAACAAGCGGTTCCCAGCGCGGCCGTCTGGAGTACTTCATCGCTGTACAGTACGAAAACGCCAAGAACATCCAAAAGCGAGACGAATACCTCAAGCGCGCCGCCGAGGACGGATTCCACTACTCCGCCCACTAACCCAATGTGACAAAAAGTCGACAGGTTTATTTTGTCACATTTTACGAAAACGCAGGCCAGAGCCCATGTTGGTTCTGGCCTGCCTTCTTATCCAGACCCACGATGTGACAAAAAGTCCTCTGTCTTGTTTTGTCACATTGAGGGACTCCGCCGCTGCGCGCCGGCGCCCCGCTGCGGCGCCCGGTAAAAGAAAAGGTCCCGTCGCCGGGACCCTTGATAACCTGGTAGGGGCGGAGGGACTCGAACCCTCAATCCTTGCGGCGAGAGATTTTAAGTCTCCTGCGTATGCCAATTCCGCCACGCCCCCTTGTGTGAGCTAGTCTATCACGACAACTCCGGCTTCCAGCCAACAACCGGCTTAAAGCCATCATCCCCCTTATGCGCAAGCGCCTCGAACATCGTCGCCGCCATACCAGCGAGCAAGCTGTTCTCGCTCACCGTCAACTCATCATACCCGCCGGTCTTCATAAGCTCGCGAATGATAACAGCGCCGCCCAAGAGCACCGAAGCTCGCTTTTCCTGAACGCCGGGCAGATTTGCAACAGACGCCGCGTCCAAAACACGCATAGCCTCAATACACGCCTCGACATCCTGGATTCCCAGGCGATGCAAATGCACTCGCGAAGAGTCGTAGCGCTCCATGCGCCCGATCATCGCGACGAGCGTCGTCACTGTCCCTCCCACGGCGATCAGTCGATCGGGCCGCTCGGCGGCGCCAGCCCAAAAGGCCCCAAACTGCTCCGCAGCCCATGAGGCAGCACGCTCAACCTCGCCATATTGCGGAGGCAACGCCGAGAAAAACCGCTCGGTAACGCGACGGCAACCGATATTGAGAGATTCGACAGAGCTCAACTCAAGCGGCTTGCCCGCCCCATAGGACCCCAACGCCAGTTCCGTCGACCCGCCGCCAGAATCGGCCACAGCGATAACCTGGCCCTCAAAATCGTGCGCCACGCCGTAAAACGTCAGCTTCGCCTCAACCTCACCGGGAATAACCTGCGGACAAAATCCCAGTCCCCGCAAAGCATCGATAAGCACGGCCTCGTTCTTGGCATCGCGCGCGGCGCTCGTCAGCGTAGTGCACACGGCATCGGGCTCAAACGCGTCCACTTTGCGACAAAACTCGCGGCACGCAGAGGTCACCCGCTCGATGGCCGCATCGCAAAGCGAACCCGTCGCGTCCACGCCCTCGCCCAGATTCGTAATAACCGTATGCTTATTCGAATCGACAATGACCCCGTCCTCAACCGTCGCCAAAAGCAGGCGCGAAGAGACGGTTCCCAAATCAATTGACGCGATACGAAAGCGCATCGAAGCAGCATCGCACATGGCTACTCCCCCGAAGTCGAATTACCCGATGAAGACACTTCCTGACCGTCCACGCCAGAATAGAAAAAGACCGTATCAAGAACCTTTATGTACCAAGGTGCCTCTGCCGCAACCTCCGCTTCGCGCTTTGCAATCTCAGAAGCCGTGAGCGATGAGCTTGCATCGGAAGAATCGGAAGAAGAATCGCCATCGAGTCCCTTGACTTCAAGCTGCTTCTCTCCTGGCATCACAAGACCAAGCTTGGAGCGGGCCTCGTCCTCAATGCCCTCCTTGGAAAGCAGCTTGCTCACATCGGATTGCAAGCTCTTGTTGTACCGCTCGCTCACCTGCAGCTGGCGCGCAAGGATATCCCCCGTGCGATAGGCAACGTAGTAGTCACGCATCGGACCATAGAGTCCACCAAGAATTGCCAGAATCACAAGAGCAATGGCCAATGGCTTGGTACGCCCCGTCGTGAACTCATAGATGGCATGGACGGCACGATTATCTGCCGCGTATTTCATGAAGTTGGTGCGGGTTGCGCGCGAAGACGATCGCCCGCGCGAGGCGGCGCCGTCTTTCCCGGCCGGCGTAGAAGCAACGCGGCAGTTATGGGAAGGCTCCTTGCCCCTGCGCGCAAAAGCATCCGCATCGGCTAGGGCGACATTGCGTCCGGTTCCCGCAGCCGGATGAGAAGCGCGGTCGGCGGGCACAGGCGAGGCCGCTTGCCGCGAGGGCTCTTTTGCCCTGCGACGCAGGCCAGGGTGGCTAAGTTGCACGGTACGCACGCGCGACGACGTGCCTGCAGCAGCCGAATAATGGGCAGACTGATTGTTCGAATAACGATCCATGGGCGCCTTGTACGATTGAAGTGTGTATGCGCTGATTTGTTTTAGTTATACCACGCGAACGCGTGACAGTTGTGCAGGGCTTGCGGACAGGTTACAGGTCGCTTGGACCATACAGGGCAAGCGACAGCACTTCCAGAAAATCGTCGAACACCTCGACATCCGAGCGAAGCGAATCAAAAAGAGAGCGCCAGATAACGCGTGCCATCCTGCGGCTGTCCAAGTGCTCAAACACGCCAGAATCGATACGAGGGTCGTTGAGCAAAGCGTGCTCAATAACCTCGTAAATATCGTCAAGGCGAACGACTTTCTCTTCACGGATCAATTCGAGCGTTTGCACATCGAGCATCGAGATCTCACGTAGCCAATTGATTTGAAAGCCCGAGAGCAGCGCTTTAAGTTTGGTAAACAGAGCGCGGCAGCAATCTAGCGCGTTTTCGCCCGACACGAAATTGCCTTCGCAGCTTTTTGAAACAAGGCCCCAGAAACGCAAAACGATTGCCGAAACAAGCGATGCTTTATCGGGAAAATAGTTGTACAGCGTACCCACGGCCACGCCACATTCGCGCGCAACCGAACGAATGGAGAG
>ERZ1034984.3552-NODE-3552-length-11160-cov-9.797479_pt1 | contig 11160 bp, 15 predicted proteins | sample MGYA00520589_ERZ1034984 | MGnify/ENA primary metagenome ERZ1034984 (study PRJEB33766, sample SAMN09781790) | gut metagenome | biome: gut microbiome | host: Homo sapiens | place: Madagascar | study: EMG produced TPA metagenomics assembly of the PRJNA485056 data... | reverse complement strand
TTAACTTTTCATATATTCTCTGAGTAAATAATTCATCGTCATTTTCTGATAACTGGGGGTATTTAATGCTAGTATCCAACACAATTTCTTCACAACTATCTGCCATTATATTTGTGTTTTCTAAAGCCTCTAACACAACATCCATAGGTAGTGAATTCTGAATATTAAACATTTCTATAACTTCATCATAAGATTTAAATGTTAAATCAAAATCATCCTCATTATCATAAGTCATCTTTTTTCTCTTTTTTAGTATTTTTCTACATTCAGATTTATATTTATTTAAATTATGCGTATCTGTACCAACTATTAAAGGTATATTATTCTCCTTTGATAATTCATATAACATCTGATTATATTTAATCTGATCTCCGTCTCTATCATTATGATACTGAATTTCATAATAATCATATTTCTTTGCTAATTTATCAAACCATTCTTTATCTTTTTCTTTGTTTAAAGGTGAAGCTAAACAAGCTGATATTTTTATTATATTATCAGATATACTCAAGAATTCGTCATAAGATATTCTATTTTTATAATACATATGATCTTCTTTTGTAGATAAATCTATTAAGGTATTTAGTTCTTTAAATCCTTCTGAATTTTTAGCTATAAGAATTGTATGGTAATTATCCCTTACTTTTTCTTCGTGTGTCTTTGTTAGGTATATTTCGCATCCATGTAAATACTTTATACCTTTTTCATCACAATATATTTTCTTTTCAATCCAATTATATATATTTCCATGTTCACTAAAACCTATTGCTTTCATACCTAGTTCTGAAGCCTTATTAATATAGTCTTTGTAATTTGTACAACTATCCAATAAAGATCTATCGCTATGTAAATGATATACACTATAATTATTTTCCATATATTCATCCCCTTTAATTTATTCCTTAATTATATTAATTTTTATATTTGCAGTATGTTTCACCGAAGCTACACAGGTTACTACAGAAAAATTCATTGATTTCACAATTCCAACCTTCTTTATTATTTTTGTCTTTGCTTTCTATTATATTTATAGTTTCTTTTATGTATTGCATAGTTTCATTCTTGCACTCTTCATCAACATCATAATATTTAATATGTGTTTCTATTTTTATCTTATTCTTTATTTCTTCTGGAAGGCAATCTAGGTCTCCATTTGAATAACACATAGTTATATACATATCTATTAAAGTATCATCAATGCCTTTCTTTTTCATAAATCTTTTCAAAGTTGTTTCACATCTCTTTACTATATCTTTATTTTGAACTGCCATAATTGGTTTGTAGTCACCTATAACTATATCTGAATATTTTGCCATTATCCAAGCATTTGAAACCACTTCTAATCCATACAACTGTTCCATTGCCATTTGATAAATCGCTAATTGCCTTGCTGCTGATATCAACTTCTTATCCTTAAACATAGCACTTGATTTAAAATCATATATATTTATCTTATTGTCACCAAGAAACTCTATTAAATCTATAAATCCTGTCATATAGTTTTTTTCATCTATTTTCAATATAAATCCTAATTCACAAAGAAACTTTCCACCATTCATTTTATTATAATGTTTATAGCAAAAATCTAGATCTTTTTTATAATTGTTCTTTATATTATTACTTGGAAAATTTATAGAAAATATCTCTGCTTTAAGCCAATCTTCACTGAAATGATTAGGGGTCAATTTATCTGTAACACCATTATACAAATCTTCATAATCAGAATGCAATGCCGATCCTAAAAAACTGTATATACCTTGTTTTTGTTTTGCGTGTTCTATGTATGTTAAATAATATTGTCTAGGACAAGTGTTGTAATTGTTTAGCCTAGATATAGACCATATATTGCACCCTTCTTCTCTTAATTTATCTATATCTTTTTGTATTGTATCTCTATCATATAATTTTATATTAGTCATCTATCTCAACCTCCCATTTATACATAGCCTCATATAGTTTTTGTGGTATCTTATTTTTATACTCTTCTGCTAATAACTTCGTATACTTCTCTTTACACTCTTTATATTTCAAAAATGCCTCCTCTACCGTGTCAAATCTCCCTATTTTTATTCCCTTACCTTTATAATTCATTGTTGCTCTGTATCTATTTGTATCTTTACATAAAGATACACCTAAAGGATATTTCCCTCTACCATTTCCTCTCTTTGTAAAAAATGAATTTATTAATTTTGGCACAAACACACAATTATCGGGACTATAAACCTTATTTCCTTTTGAGAGAATATCTTTATCTAACTCCATCCTCTCTTCACCTACCTCATAGTAGTTCTCATTATACCATTTCTTAAAATTAGGATAATAAAGCCATTCTTCACAAACCTTCGCATCTTCATAAGTTAAATATTTATGCTTTTCATCATAACACCTACCTAACATATTCTGCCATCTTCTATAACTATCTAAATACTTTCCATTTTTATCTCTTGCCTTATCATCTCCCACTATTCCAACACCAAACACTGTTTTAGACATTTTAGGCTTTATCGCTCCTCTTTTAAAGTTATCATAAGTTGTTTCTATTATCTCTCCAGTTCCAATAACTTTTACTTTGATGTTATTATAAGTATTATATTCTATTATCTCTATTTTATCTTTTGTTTGTTTTGTTATATTTGTTTCTCCGATATGCTCGTTCATAAATTCCTCCTAAATATATATTAATTTATTTTTTAAATAATTATCTATAACTTCTTTATTCGTATCAAAAACAGAATGCTTTTTAGGAAGATCATTAACTTCCATAACGTACACTTCATTACTAAAGAAAGGATTTTCTATCTTGCATTTCTTTGCCTGTTCTATAGAATGTGTCAATTCTATTCCTTCATCTAATGATATTACTACATTTACACATAAGCTTTTTATTAACGCTGCTTGTCTTTCGCTTATATTGTTACCACCTAAAGCTACAATATTTCTATATCCTAACTCATAACCTCTTAGCACTGATTTTTCACTTTCAACTATAATTATAGTTCCATTATCAAGAATATTGCTGTAATTCACATCAAGGCCATATAACACCTTGCTTTTATTAAATGGTATAATAGGTAAATATTTAGTATCTTTATCAGTTAATTCTTTCTTGTTTAATCTCCCCATTATCCCGACCAATTCAGAGTTTACATCTTTCCACCCTATAGTTATCCTGTTAGTTTCAAAATCTAGTCCTATATCAAATAATTCTTGTGTCTGTAAAGATATATCGTCTTCTAACCATAGAGTATTTAACCTTCCTGTATATTCTTTTAATCTTTCTATTGAATATGTCTTAGGTGGTGTTATATCATTATCTTTGACCTTGCTATACTGTTTAAAAAAGCCTCCAAATGGCAATACCACTTCAACTCTCTCACTATATTCATAACTAAGATTTAACTCTTTTGCTAACCATTTAATAGCTTGTCCAAGGTCAACTCCTTTCAACAGGCTAACCATCGTTATAATATCCCCTTTATGATTATGTGAAAAACTTGCATAAGATAATGTTTCTACATTTATTTTAGAACCGTTATGACTCCCCCATCTAATTTCGCAACCTTTTAAGGGCTTTATATTCTCGCAACCTAATTCATTCAATATATTGTTTATTAACTCTGGATTATCTCTTAATTTGTCTTTTATTTTAATTATCATGGGAGTTTCCTCCTAGTAATTATTCTTTGTATGGGGGTTACATTTACCTATTTCAACCCATTTATTCCATGCTCCGTTGAATTCGTACAATACCGCTACACCATTTTCATCGCTTCTTGTTTTAGATAAAAACATTATTTTGTATTTCTTTTCTTTATCCAATATTATTTCTTCTCTATCATTTGTAAACTTCCCATTTTCATCTTTCTTTTGTCTATATGGTTTAATATCATATGTTTCTCCATTCCATTCATCTGCCCACAGATCCCTCATATAAACACCAGTTTCAACAACTTCTGCAATTTGTTTACCATTTGAAAGAACACCTTCATCTAAAAATCTTGTTTTATTTTTAGAATGCAATGCTAATTGAACAGATAATATCATTGCGATTTCATTCTTACTTGCAGTTTTAAAAAGTTCTTTACTATCTTCTAAAAGTTTTTCCCATACAGCACCATCGCCACTATCTCCTATTTTAAAAGTATCATAAAAGAAAACTTCCGTTCCTATTTTTGATAACTTCTTTACAATCTTATTTACTTTATTTGTATCATAATCATAAATCTTAACAAACTTTAGATAAGGATCGTATTCTTCTTTAGCTATTTTTACCGCCTTTTTCATCATCACCATATCTTCTTCTGTAAATTTCCCAGATCTTATTTTCTTTCTTGTTAATTTATAATAGTTTAATCTTTCAGTTAGTATATGCACCTGTAATAAAACCTTGAAAGCATCTGATTTCTGTTCATTAGATATTACGCAACATTTAACCTTATTTTCTACCATAGCTAATATCATATTTTCAAATATAAAACTAGATTTTCCTGAGTTCGTATAGCCACCATATAAATATATATTAGATTTAGCAACTCCAAGAGTTAGATAGTTTAATAAGGGACTATGTTTTCCATATTGTACTCCTATATTTACACCATCTATTAGTCCTTGTATTTCATCATCATTGTAAGATAAATCCTCAAACACTATATCACTACTAGTATTAATATCTATATCATTAATTTGATATTCTATATAGTCTGCAACTTGTCCACTTGTCATTTGAACAATCTTATTCCAATGTTTATCTATATCTAATATTCCCTTTTCTTTATATCTTTTAACTAGATTCCATTTGGTGAATTCATCAACAATACTATCAGCGTTTCTAATATCTATTATAGACATCATATCTCTCACTGTTGTCCAACCACCGTATCTTTTATATGTATCTGTTAGATTTAATGTTTCAACTATATTACTAAAGTTAACCTCATCAACTACTTCATTCCCTAATTCTTGTATTCTTGTTGCAACCCCAATATAAAACATTCCTGCTTCTGATAATAATTTAGGATTAATATTATAATCACTTAGCACCTCTAAATCTTTTAAAACAAGACCACTTAGCATTCCTTCTGCTCTATTCAGTTTGATTTCTAAATTATCCATATCATCACTCCTAATCATCTAAAAACATACTTATATCTGAACTTTGTTTAGTTTTAACTTCGTTTCTGTCAAAATTTAAAATTTCAACATCAACTGAATTAGTATTTACTTGATTAAATAATTTCTTCATTTCTTCTTGTTCTCTCAAGTAAGATCTATAACTTTTATCTATATTATTTAAAACTATTGAGATAATATATTTATACTTAGCAAACTCACTACTAAATTTTTTATTTATTAATGCCCATTGAATTGAATCACTATTATCTTTAAATGCTCTTTTAATTACTATATAGTCATAAAATTCATTCAATCCATTAACCAATTTCATCATTGCTGGTGGTGTAAATTTCATATTAATAATCTCTGCCACATAATCCATACATTCATTTTTAATTTGTTGTTCTTTTATAACTTCATCATATTCTTCTTTATTACAATAATAAGATTTAGTCTTACCTTGAACACAATAAGCTATATCTGTTGTTAGCTCCTTTCCACATAGTCTACATTTGCATTTTCTTGCCATTTTAATCACTTCCTTTATAAATTTTTAATTACAATCAACAATTTATATTAACTCTAATTAAAAAGGGAATTATATTTCCCAATTTATCAAGGACTGATATAAGTTATTAGGTATCTTATCTTTATACTCTTCTGCTACTTCTTTTATATATTCTTCCTTAGCAGCTTTATAAGATTCATAAGCTTCTTCAACAGTATCATATGCACCAATTTCTACTCTTGTTCTGTCCTTATTGCCTTTTCTTAACCTAGCTGAATACTTACTTCCTCTTTTTGATACACCAGTTGGGTATTTAGAATTTTTACTTTTATTATCTAATATTAAGCAGTTAATTCTATTATTCACAAACATACATGTTATAGGACTGTACATCTTATTCCCCTTAAAAAGAATATCTTTATCAAGATACATCATTTCGTTATCTATTTCATAGTAATTCTTATCATACCATTCTTTAAAATTAGAATAATTATGCCATTCGTTGCATACAAAACAATCTTTATAACTACTTCTTTCTTCTTTATAATTATCGTCATAACATCTTTTCATCATATTATTCCAAGCTATATAAGACTTATTAGGTTTTCCATTTTCATCTTTTGTTTTAGAATATCCTATATACCCAACGCCATATACAGAAGGATAATATCCTGACCTTATAGTTCCTTTTTTGAAATTACCCATAGAAGCATGATAGAATACAAAGCCATCTTCAAATTCAACATCTATATCATCATGTTTTCTATATTCTTTTACCCACATTTTTACACCTTGATTATTGTATTTTACTTCTTCCATATCATCACTCCCTGTTAATATAAACTATAATAAAAAAGGAAAGGGAATGATTTCCCTTCCCTAAGGTTTTTAGATTAATGCTAATATTTCATCTATAGCCTTCGAATTAACTACCTCTGGATCTGCAAAAGAAGTTACATTGTATTTCTCCATTACCTCTTTCAGCTTAACCATATCAATTTTAGCTACATTTCTTTGAATCTCTGCTAACTTTTCTTGCTTTTGTTCTAAAGTATATTCAGTATTAGCCTTTTGTTTTGCTATAAACTCATCTGCTTTCTTTTTATTTTCAACCAACTCCTCTTGCTTTCTCTTTGCAAGTTCTTCATCACTTATCGGAGTTGTCATAGAACCTTTAATTGCATCTTCTATTGCTTTTATAAAGTTTTCAGCCGATAATTCAACTCTATCAACTATACTAGAGAATCTTGAACCAGCATTTATAAATCCATTGTTTCTGAAATATATGTATCTCTTTGCATCAGTAACTCTCTTGGAGTCATTTATTTCTCTCTCTATATTTATTGTTGCCACTACATCTGCCTTATGTGCTACTATATTTGCGTAGTCTGCATTTAAGTTAGAGTCTAACATTTGGAATTCTTGTTCTTCTGTCATACCTTGTTCTTTTATAGTTTTTAACTTAGTATGACCAAGTACGATTAAACCATATCCAGCTTGTTTTAAACCTGATAGCATTTCATCTACTATTTTACATAAATACTTTCTACCTGCACCATATCCACCTAATGCCGCATTAAGGGTTGTTACTTTTTTATTAGTAGTTCTATTTGAATAAACTATTGTTTGTTTTTCTGCTAATTCAACAAGTTCATCTAATGTATCTATACAAATCATTTTTATATCTTTATATTCATCTCTATTTTCAATTAAATCTTCAACAGCTTCTTGGAATTCACTCCAATCTTCAACATCAAGCGCTTGTATATTATCTAATGCCTTATATCCTTTTTCCTTGCCTACTGCCAATAATAATCCTGCTTCTGGTGTTTTGTATAATTTTAATACTAAATCTCTAAACATAGTAGTTTTCCCACTCTTAAACACACCTTGCACCATGAAGTAATAGTTTGAAAAGTCTAAAGATACCTTGTTTAATTTCATTTTGTTTTTTAATAATGCCATAAATAATCTCTCCTTTATAATTACAAATATTTATATTTTATTTAACCATCATCTCACAGGTTTTATATTTTCTCTGTGTTACTACTCTCACTCGCAATTCACTCTCTGTAATTCTACTTCTTTATTTCGTTAATTTTTATCCAAATAATTTTGCAAACATATCATCTGCTTTTTCTTCTGTTTTTGGTTCTTCAGATTTAACTTCTGATTCCTTCACATCTTTATCATCTTCTGTACTTACTAAGTAATCATCTAACTCTTTAACTTCAAATACTTCTACTGCCCCATCTGAGTAATTTCTTAAATCAGCATTTATAACTCTTAACTCTTGTATTCTTTCACCATATGTATTTCCTCTTGGCTTAAAGTCTTCTAATTTATTTAACCCTAATGCTATTGACATCTTTTGTTTTTCTGTTAAACATTCTTCACTAAACTCGATTGTTTCAGCCCCATTTATCGCATTTATAACTAATCCAATTTTATAGACTTGCTTCTTATCTTTTATTTTAAATATATCTTTCATAAAGTCTAACATTGCTTTATGCTGTGGATTTTCTTCATCAATCTTTGTATAATCAACTACAACTTGTAATGGAATTAATTTATCAGCCTTCTTAATCTTTTCCCCAACATATCCATTAACATACATCTTCTTAGACTTTATATCATCATCTATCCCCTCTTTATCAAAGAAGAAGTCTAACATAACCTTTAATTGATTTTCTGTATCTTCTGGTACTAATTCTATAAAGCTAGGTATATATTGTAATCTATTTGTTCCATTGTAGTAATTTGATTTAACTTGTCCAGTTACTCTAACTTTCTTGCCTTTTAACGAAGGTAACATTGCATTTAAATACTTAATTACATCTTGCATGTGACAGAACTCAACCCTGTTATTTGCTAATTCTTTAACTTGTTCACTATATTCTTTGATCTTATCTAAATCTTCTTGCGTCTTTTCTTCTTTCATTTCGTGATTTCTAATTTTGAATAATAAGCTTGTATATTCTTTTTTCTTTTCAAAATCTTCTTCTAAATCAATAACTGTTTTTATAAAGTCTGCTGCTTGATCAACTATTTCAGGTTTATATGTATCTGATAATTGAACCTCTATACTCTTATTCTTTCCATTTTCATCTAACTCTTTTGTCATTATTTTAGTTGTTTTAACTTTATCACTATGTATGTATTCTAATGCTAAGAATTGTGAATTTGATCCATTTCTTACTGACACACCTAACTTTGTTCTATTCCAATCGCTGCTTCCCATTTGCTTAGTAGATAAAGGTGCTTCTCCAAATCCTAACACTCCTACAAAATTAAAAGTTCCATTTCTAAATAAATTTTTTGCCATATACTCATTTCTCCTTCTCATCAGGTTCATCTCACTACCTATTTTATATTTTTATTTTTCGCTGTTATATTTTTATCTCTGTTTTATTAATTTTTATTATTTATTAACTTGTCCTCCTTACATAATTTATTATATATCATGCAAAAGAATTTGTCAACCAATTTTGTTAATTTATATTATGTTTTTTTGTAAAATTATATTTTTACTTAAATTATAAATCCTAACATATATAACATTAAATACATTGTCATTATGTTTATACTAGCTCGTACTAAATTCTTAACTTTATCTTTAGTATTACCTTCTATAATTACACCTGTTAAACATATTGCTGCACTTAACCAGCTTAACGTTAACACTGTCCATGCTATTACGTTCATATATGTATTAACTCCTTTCTAAAATACTCCACAAACTTTTAATATCCATCCTACAATTGCTACTGGTATTGAAATAGATCCTGTTATTAATCCTAAAATTATATCAAATGCAAATGGTATATTCTTGCCGAACCAGGATAGTATTTCATTTACTGACCATCCTCCGACTGCAATGTTTAATAGTAAAATTGTTACAGCTATTGTTAATTTGTTTTTCATAAATAAACACTCCTTTTATTATATTAATTTATATAAATCGTAAATTTTATCAATTCACTTTATTTTTGAATTGTTCATTATATTAACTCTGAATTTTCATATATATTACCTATAATCTCAACATTTATATCTATCCATCTATAACAACTATATGCACCATCAGTAATATAAAAGCTTGCGTTATTAAATTTAACTACTCCTATTTTTTTAGGAATATCAGTATTATAATTATCAGTAAATTTAATAATATCTCCTTCATATATTTCTTTCCCATTTTTATCTTTTAATCCTGTGTATTGAGTTAATTCAAATCTCTCATCAATTTCATTGTTGTTTAATGCACTTATAGGACTACTCAATACAATATCCCTAAACCTTTTATAATGTTTATCCCATGCTCTAAATTTAATTTCTCTCATTTTTCTCCTCCTTATTTAATGAACAATAATTTCAAATTACGCACTACTCAACATCCCCATCCACGAAAAATCCAGCAGTAAATTCAGCATCTTTAAATCCATATTCAGTAATTAAGTATTCTTTTATTCTAAAATCTGAATAAAACGGATTATTAAACTTTAATCCTCCTAGCGGGGCTTCTTTACACATTTTTTTAAATTCATCTTTAGTAAATTCTTTGTCATGAGTTAAGGTGTAACCACCTTCATAACCATATACACTATATAAATACATAATACACTTCCTTTCATTCGCAATAATTTCAAATTGTCCATTAAAATCCGCAATTTATTGGGTTACCACCACATAGCATGAATGCATTCTTTCCATATATCTAAAATTTCATTTTTTAAGTTGTAAGTATAATTATCATCTATTCCTCGATATGTTATATAATCTTTGCATTTAGCTATCATAGTATCTATGCATTCTTGTTGAGTAAGTTTCTTACCATTTATATCGAATGTATGAAAATCAGTATTTATACAATTTACTTCGTCAAACATCCTCAATCGTTCATATAGCCAATAGATAAATGTTGTATCTAAACTCCAAGTTTCTCTTTCATCAAACCCATATATTCTTCTTTGATCTTCCCACATTTCATCTCTGCCTGTATTCTTTGACCAACCATAAGGCGATTCTTCTATATTCATAATTTCTTCTATGTATTTATGATTCATAATTTCCCTCCTATAACACTATGCTAACTCTTCCAATCTTTTATCAATTCCATCTAAAATTTTTGATTCATTTGCTAATAAACGTATTGGATTATAATAATTATTAAAAAATATTTCATCCCAAGTCTCACTCGAAAGACATCTTGTATTAACAAACTCCTCTCTCATTTTTAAAAGTAATTCTTTTTCTGATACTCCCTTTGTAGTTTTCATATATACCATCTCCTTTATATTTTTAATTTATAAGTCATTTCTTAATTAGTTAATCTCAAGATACTTTTCAATATCCTCAGATTGACCAATTAAGGTCAACCGTTAATAAATTTTGTTAATAGGTTTATTTTTTTTATTTAAATTAGTTTGATCTTGATTTGTTTTATGTACTTGTCCTAACCTTTGATAACCAACTCCTTTCATATTATTAATGACATTACTTATGCGAATGTTTATGCCTTAACCTTACATTATTTATTA
>ERZ1034984.3545-NODE-3545-length-11186-cov-3.806127_pt1 | contig 11186 bp, 15 predicted proteins | sample MGYA00520589_ERZ1034984 | MGnify/ENA primary metagenome ERZ1034984 (study PRJEB33766, sample SAMN09781790) | gut metagenome | biome: gut microbiome | host: Homo sapiens | place: Madagascar | study: EMG produced TPA metagenomics assembly of the PRJNA485056 data... | reverse complement strand
CCCCGACTTGGTGCGCATCACGCGCTTCACCGAGTAAGCAAAGGCATGGTTGTCCATGTCAAGCAGGTGAGAAACCTCTGCCGGTGGGCGAACGACGGCAAGGTCATCGAGGTCGATCGTGACCTCTTGTTCCTCGTTGGGGTCCTCTTTGTAGTTGATGATCCGGTTGTAATTCTGCCAATAGAGGTCGGACTCCATGGCAAAGCTCTTGACGAACATCCCTGCGCCACGGCGACGTGTGATGAGCCCGCGGTCTGACAGCTCGGTGATGACCTGCTGAATGGTGGACTTGCTCGCGTCGTACTTGTCGCACAGCTCAACAACCGTCGGGAGTTGCTCGTAGGCCTTGAGTTCGCCTTCGGCTATGGAGCGCTCGATATCCTGCGCAATCTCCTCGTACTTGTACAATGCCTCACTCTCCCGATTGAACTCAAACAAGGATACCAGCGCAGATTGCTATTCCCGTTCGCAACGGCTGTTACTTTGTTGCCGACAAATAATGCGTACTTTTCCGTTCGTCCCCATTTTATTGCCGTTCGCAAAAATCGAGACTCCTAAAAATTAAATCGAGACAATTCTGCTCAAATACTGATTTACTATGCACTCGCGGTCAGGGGGATGTAAGCCCTGCCGCAGAGATGACGGTTTCTCAGGTGACGCTCTTGGAAACGAGGGGTAGAGCAAATGGACTCTCTAACCATTAAAAACGGCATGCTTCTCTCGCCTGCCGACGGCTTTGATGGCGAGAAGGGTGACGTGCTGCTGCGTGATGGAAAGATCGCCGAGGTGGGCGGCTGCATTGAGCCGCAGGGCGAGGTCATTGACGCTACGGGCTGCTACGTCACGCCGGGATTCATTGACATCCACACCCACTGCTACCCGGCCGTGCCCCTGGGAATCGACCCGGACGTCCTCGGCATCCAGCGTGGCACCACCACCATCCTGGACGCTGGCTCTGCTGGCGCGGACAACTTCATGGACTTCTACGAGGGCACCATCAAGCATGCCAAGACCAAGGTCTTCTCGATGCTCAACATTGCTGCCGAGGGTCTTATTCGTGGCCACGAGCTCAACGACATGGCAAAGATTGACGTGGATGCCTGCAAGGCCTGCGTCAGCGCGCACCGTGACGTCATTGTTGGTCTCAAGGCCCGCGCCTCCGCGAGCGTGGTTGGCGACCTGGGCATCAAGCCCATCGCCCTTGCCGCCAAGACTGCCCATGAGCTTGGGGTGCCCCTCATGGTCCACGTCGGCAACTACCCGCCGGCGCTTGGTGACGTCATCGATGTTCTCGAGCACGGCGACATCATCACCCACACCTTCCACGGCAAGCCGCGCGGCGTCCGCTTTGACGTGGGCCACGGCGTGGAGAGCTTTGCCTTCGAGACCTACAAGCGCGCGTTGGCGGCTGGATTCGACTGCGACTCCATCTCTACCGACCTACACGTGGAGAACTATCAGGGCCCGGTCTTTGACCTTGCCACGACGGTGACCAAGCTCATTGCCTGCGGAGAGCCGCTGGCAGACGCTATCACGAAGGTCACGAGCGTCCCTGCCCTGTTCTTTGGCCTGGACGGCCTCGGCCAGCTTGCCCCCGGCATGACCGGTGACATCAACATCTTCCGCTATGACGACGTCGACGTCACCCTGCAGGACGCCACCTGCGCGACCGTCGAGGTTCGCCATCACGTGAACGTTCGTAAGACGATCTGGAGCCGTGGGAGCCAGACCCACATCCTCGAGCACTCCGACACGCCCTGGGACCCCAAGGCCGTCTCGGCCGAGGAGCTCGCTGCCCGCATCGCCGAGGCAAAGAAGGAGAACTAGTCATGCTTTCGACCAACGACCTCAAGGCTCGCTGCGACGCGGCCGCAAGTGTCACCGAGGACGAGCTCTCCGAGTACGAGGCCGTCTCGAAGAAGTATGGGGAGCTTGACCTTCCCGCAATGGACGATGCCTCTGACCTCATGTTTTCAAATCACGTTCTCTGCGTGATCAAGCGAATCAATACCGGCGAGTACGTGGATGAGATGCCCGAGGAGCTCTTCAGCGAGGTCTCCCAGGCAGCCCGCGAGGCCTCTGCGGCCCTTCTCGCCGACACCTTTGCGGCTCACGGCCAGGAGCCCAACAAAACCGAGGTCCTTTTGCTGTCAACCCACCTCGAGGTTGCCATGCAGTTGGCACAGCAGTAGCAGACAAGCAGAAAGAAGGGAGAGAAGAATGGCAAAGGAGATTTTGGTAGTCATCGGAACGCGTCTTGGTAAGGGACAGGCGATTGCGCGTGGCGTCGAGAAGGCCGGCGGGCACGCCTACGTTATCCCCGGCATGGCGGCTGACATGAAGCTCGGCGACGTCATGAACGAGAAGGGCGCCGACCTGGGCATTTCGCAGTGCGGCTCTGGCGGTGCCGGCGCGCTTGCGGCTTCCAACAAGTATGGCTGGAAGAGCAAGTATGGCATGCGCAGCGTCGATGCCGCGTGCACCGCGGTCAAGGATGGCTGCAAGGTCGTCGGCACGGGCTTCCTTGACACCGAGGAGCTTGGCGAGAAGCTCGTCGAGGCCTGGCGCGAGGCGAACCCTGATGCTTAGCGAGCCCAGCACCAAGACCGTCATTACGGACGGCGCCGGCGCTCAGCTGCTTGAGGAGATGGAGCATACCATCACCGTCAAGGCTCGCGGCAATTCCCTGAAGGACATGGTCAACACCGCCTTCCAGATCATGAGGAAGCGGATCTTCCAAGAGATCGACAAGCCGATCATCCAGCTCGAGGCCAAAGAGGTCTACTTCGACGAACTGGAGAAGGAGGAGACCGAGGAGCATTTCATGCTCTTCTTCTGGCCTCGCACCAAGACCAGCTACGAGGCAAACGTCCGAATTGTGGTGAGCGTCAAGTACCTCAACATCAACGAAAGGAAATAAGATGGCCGAGATCATTCTCTACTCCATTATCATCGGCGCCATCGGCGGTGGCTGCATCGCGGCTGGAGCCGCGCGCATGCGCCACGCGCCTGAGGTCCAGGCCATGGGTGCCTTCCGTACCCTCGGCGAGATGAACGCCTGCGGCGGAGACCCCATCTCCCACTTCTCGTTCGGCCTCGGCTTCCTGTTCTCCTCGGCGGCCTCTGCTGTTGCTGCCGGCGCCCTCTCTCAGGACGTCATGCACCGTATCGTCCCCAACTGGGCCGCGGATGCCCTGCTGCTCAAGAACAAGGACCCTGAGCAGACTGTCTGGAACCCGGGAAAGATGATGATCGCCGGTGCCGGCGTTGGCGCCGTTGTGGTGACCGCCCTGAACACGGTGGCCTCCGTCATTCCGAGCAACCTCTCCGACATCGCCTCCGGCGTCCTTGTCCAGGCCACCACGTGGCTCATCAACCCCGTCATGCCCGCCATCTTCTGGCTGGCAGCCGTTGACGCCGGCAAGGTCACTGGCATGTGGGGCACCCTCCTCGGTGGCGTCTCCGCCCTTATCACTGGCAACGCCGTTCCGGGCGTCGTCCTGGGCATCCTCGTCGGCAAGTCGGCTGAGGAGAACGGCTACAAGTCCAACATCGTCAGGATCCTGATTGCCATCGTCGTCGTGATGTTCCTGGCAATTGCCTACTTCCGCGGCTTCTTTGCCAAGCTCGTCTTCTAATCAACCCCTAAGGAGGTAAGTCATGGATAGCGAGAAGAACACCGAGGTCGCCGAGAAGGCCTCCTTTATGGACAAGTTCAACGCCTTCATGATGAAGGATGAGACCTTCATCCTTCTGGTGATGGGTGCTGCGGCTGCCATTTTTGCCGGTACCTTTATGTACCTGAACTTCCACACCGGTGCTTTTAACGACGTCTCGATTGTCGCCATGCTTCAGGGTGGCCTTGACACCGGTGACTACACCGCCGCCGCAGGCTTTGCTGCTGGCTTCCTGATCGCCCGCATCCTCGAGGGTCCGCTGGTGGGCCTGATGGACATCGGCGGCTCCCTGCAGACCGGTGTCGGCATTGGCATCCCGGGCCTGCTGCTCTCCATGGGCATCACGTTCCCGCTCTCTAACTTCTTCGTGGCCCTGTGCTTCGGCGCCCTTATCGGTCTGGTCATCGGTGCCATCGTCATCATCATCCGCAAGGTCGTCCCTGATGGCGTCGCCGTGGGCGGCACGGACGTCATGATGGGCGCGGGCAACGCCTGCGGCCGTTACCTCGCTCCCCTGATCGTCGTCGCTGCCTGCTCCTACAACGTGTGGGCTGGCATCGGTGCCATCATCGGCTCCGCCATCTTCTACAAGTGGGGCAAGGAGATGACCGGTGGTGCCATTCTCGGTGCCATGATTCTGGGTGCCATCTTCATCCACTAGTTCTGGTCTGCCTGACCCGACCTGCCGGGGCCATACGACGGGTCGGGTCGCCAAGCTTCTGACGGTTCCAGCGCCCCCGAAGGGGCGCTGGGGCAAAAGAGAGAAGAAGAATGAGCATATACACTGAAATCGGGCTCAAGCGCGTGGTCAACGCCAGTGGGCGCGTCACCGTCCTGGGCGTCTCCACGTTCAGCGACCGCGTTGCCGAGGCTGCCCGCGAGGGCGGCCAGTCCTACGTGGTCATCGAGGACCTGATGACGCGTGCGGGAGAGCTCATTTCCAAGCACACGGGCGCCGAGGCAAGTTGCCCCACGTCCTGCGCGTCGGCAGCCATTGCCCTTACCACGGCCGCATTGGTTTCTCGTGGTCGTTACACGGACATGATGCGTCTGCCGGACTCCACGGGCCTTGCGAACCAGATCGTCCTTCAGAAGGGTCACTCAATCAACTTCGGCGCACCCATCCCCACGATGATCCGCCTGGGCGGCGGCGTGCCGGTTGAGGTCGGTCAGGCCAATGAGGTGCACCCCGAGGACATCGAGGAGTCCATCAACGAGAAGACCATCGCGCTGCTCTACGTCAAGAGCCACCACAGCGTGCAGAAGGGCATGGTCAGCATCGAGACCATGCGGGACATTGCGCATGCGCACGGCCTGCCCTTTGTGATGGACTGTGCTGCCGAGGAGGACTTCCGCAAGTACATTGCCCTGGGAGCCGATGTGGTCTGCTACTCCGGCGCCAAGGCGCTTGAGGCCACCACGTCCGGCTTCGTCACCGGTCGCCGAGACATCATCCAAAACGTGCAGAAGCAGTACCACGGCATCGGCCGTGCCATGAAGGTTGGCAAAGAGCAGATCATGGGCCTGCTCGCTGCCCTTGACCAGTATGACGAGCGTGACCACGAGGCCGAGGTCGCGGCAAACGTAGCCAAGGTCGACTGGCTGGTCGAGCACATTAATGCCATCGACGGCCTGCGCGCCGAGAAGATCCAGGACGAGGCGGGCCGCGCCATCTTCCGCTGTCGTGTCACGCTTGACCCCGCCTGCCCCCCGAGGCTCACGATGGAGCAGGTGAACGAGCAGCTCCGCGGCGGCGACCCCATCATCTGGGCCCGCACGGAGTTCCTGAACCTCGGGAAGATTGACTTTGACCCGCGCCCGATGGGCGAGGGCGACAAGGAACTTATCGCTAAGCGCTTGCGCGAGATTGTGGAGGCATAAAAATGGGAATCAACTACTACAATGACCGAGTGTGTCTGAACGTCCTCGGCGGCTCTCTTGAGAACGCCAGGGACATCTACGAGGCCGCCGAGCACCACGTTGAGGTCGGCGTCCTCACCGCTGACTACCCCGACGTGCCCAGCGCCGTCGAGGACATGAAGAAGTACATGGACGTGCTCGAGGGCAACCTCTCCGTCGGCCTTGGCGGCGGCAACCCCAACCAGTGGCGCGCCGTGGCCGAGGTGGCCAAGGAGGTCAAGGCCAACCACTTCAACCAGGCCTTCTGCGCCGTCTCTGCCACCCGCGCCAACGTCGGCAACGACGAGTGCCACATCAACGCAATGGTTGGCCCCTCCGGCATCCCCGGCATGGTGAAGGTCTCCACCGGCCCCCTCTCCAAGGACGCAAAGGCGCCCGCACTTGTTCCCGCTGACACCCTGATCATGATCGTCAAGGAGATGGGCGGCAACTCGCTCAAGTTCTTCCCGATGGGTGGCCTCAAGGTGAAGGACGAGCTCCAGGCCGTGGCCGAGGCATGCGCTCGCCAGGACTTCATCCTCGAGCCTACGGGCGGCATCGACCTTGAGAACTTCAAGGAGATCATGGGCATCATCCTGGGCGCCGGCGTGCAGAAGGTCATCCCGCACGTCTACAGCTCCATCATCGACAAGGCAACCGGCCAGACCCGCATCGAGGACGTCAAGACGCTCCTCGCCATGGTCAAGGAACTCGTTTAATTAATAGCCTTTTGGTCAGGATGCATGCCGCCATATGGCCTGCAGGCCGAAAAGACCGTATTCTAATGCTTTGAAAGCTACCCGGGCTCCAGTCTCTGGCTGGAGCCCGGTTTGTCGGCGGGCGCTGGCTGGCGCTCGATTCTTATACGTGTGGGGACGGGGAAAGTGCCAAAGTACAAGCTCATCGTCAAGGAAATAGAGGAGGCCATCCGCCGGGGCGAGCTCGCTCCCTACGATCAGCTCCCGACGGTCGTTGAGCTTACGAAGCAATATCACGTCAGCCGCACTACCATCGAGCAGGTCATGGACGAGCTTGAGAAGCTCGGTCTGGTCTCCCGCAAGCGCGGGTCGGGAGTCTACGTCAAGAAGGTGGCAACGCGCTCCTTTGACAAGCCTCTGAACACCGTCTCCCTCTGCGACGGGATTGACCTTGACCTCTCCCGCGAGCCAGAGTGCGTCGTGCACGAGTTTACGGTCCTCAAGCCCGACGACCACGTAAGGCGCGAGCTTGGCCTTCATGAGCACAGCTTCACCTTTTATATCAAGAGGTCACATCTGCATGACGGGAAGCCCTTGGACATGCAGTACCTCTACTATCCGGTTGAGATTTTCCGCGACATCAGGCTCACTGCAGCGGAGACCTCGGTGAGGCCCTGGATTTCCGAGAACTACGAGGTTACGCCTGACAGCTTCCACAAGACCCTCAGGGCGGTCAATGCCACGCCGGACGAGGCACTTGTCCTCTCCGTCGGCAAGGGTACGCCGCTGCTTGAGGTCGAGCAGGTCGGCTACCTCGATGACGGAAGGCCCTTTGAGTACCTTCTTGCCCGCTTCCCCGGAGACCTTGCCGAGTACCAAACGGTGGATTCTGATTCGCTGCCTGTTTAGAAGACTATTCGGAGGCGTCGAATGACTTCGCTCTCAATGCCCAAGGCAGTAATTTTTGATATGGATGGGCTCATGGTTGATTCCGAGCCCGTATGGGGGAAGGCCTGGAAGATAGCCCTTGCCAAGGAGGGGCTTGAGCTCAAGCCCGGGTTCCAGGAGGCGCTTGCGGGCTCAGCTAGGCCGCGCGCTCTGCAGCTGACCCACGAGTTCTACGGGGAGGGCGAGGGCGTCACCCGAGCCTTCGAGGATCACTACGATGTGGTGGAGCAGCTCTTCATCGAGGAGGGCGCTCCCAAGATGCGTGGCCTAGACGAGCTTTTGGCCTGGCTAAGCGAGAAGGGCCTTCCGCTTGCGGTGGCGTCCTCCACGGCAAGGCCGTCTGTCGAGGCGGTTCTTGAGCACGCGGGCATCAGGCGCTTCTTCAAGGCGATTTGCACCGGAGACCAGGGATTTCCCTCAAAGCCCGAGCCGGACCTCTTCCTTGCGGCGGCCGAGGGACTGGGCGTTGAGCCTGGTGAGGCCTGGGTCCTCGAGGACAGCCCTGCGGGAATACGTGCAGCAATTGCGGGCGGCTTCACGCCCGTTATGGTGCCCGACCTGGTCCAGCCCGATGACGAGCTGCGCGCGAGCGTCCCTGTCTTTGGCAGCCTGCTCGACGTCAAGGCTGAGCTGGAGAAGCTCGCGAATTAGCCTTTCTAGAGCGTGCTCTTCTCGCCCCCGGCTGCGGCGTCCCCGCGGCCGGGGGCTTTACTGCGTTGAAAGTTTGATGCAAATGCGCGTTTTTCTCGCCTGTCGCTAGTGGAGCTGGCGAGAAATGCCTGGTCAGAGGCTTGGCATTGATTTGCCACGGCGGCTGCGCATCAATCTTTCAACGCAGTTAAGCCAGTGCGGCAAGTGGAGAGCTATCCCGCCTAACCCCGCTATACGCGTTGCAGGACGGAAGTGAAGATGTACTTGTTTGCCGGCAGCCACATGTTTGCCCATTCCACGGCAACGTTGTTCTGCAGGTAGACGGTCTGGTGGATGTTGAGGAGGGGTGCACCCTCGTGACACTGGAGTATCTCGCTGCGCTTTTGGCCGGAGATTCTGGCTCCGTATTGAACCTTGGCGTAGCCAATCTTGCGCCCGGAGGCGCGCTCCATTGCGCTGAACAGCGTCTCCTTGGTGAAGTCAACCTCGTCTAGGCCTGGGCAGGCAAGCAGGTTGACGCGGCTCTCCATGAGAATGATCGGTTCCTTCTCGGTGCTGCGCAGGCGATGGAGCTTCAGCACGGGTGCGTTGAGAGGCACGTTGAGTGCCTGCGAGCAGGCGTGGTCGGCGGGCATGATGGTGCTTTCGAGCACGTCGGTGTGAAAGTCCACGTTCTGAAGGCGGAGCGACTCCGCATATGAGAGCAGGCTGTTTGACATCGTGTACTGCAAGACGGGCTGGGTTACGAAGGTGCCCTTTCCGCGGGTCTGCTCAAGCAGCCCCTCTGCAACAAGGGACTTGATTCCCTTCTGTACCGTCCCGCGGCTCACCCCGAATAGGCGCATGAGCTCGTGCTCCGAGGGAATGGCCTCACCGGCGCCCCATTCAAGGTCGTAGACCTTGCGCCTGATGTAGTCAGCTATCTGAACGTGCAGCGGGCTCTTTGAGCTGGGGTTGAGCGGGTAGTCGGCCATTTTGACTCCTAGGCAAATAGTGACGAGAGGCCAAGTGCAACGAGGGCAATGCCACCTATGAGCAGAAGCACGATCCCAACGAGCTCGGAGGCAAAGAGGGGCGAGTTCACGAGGTTGCGCATTCCCTGGGCAAGCGTCTCTCCCTCAAGGGTGCTGGCCCGAAGGAACCCGCGGAGAAACGCAAACAGCCCCAGAAGAACGAGCACACCGAGCGCGATGCGGAGGACGCTGACGGGCATCTGATCTCCTAGGGCCGCCGTTGCGTCAAACCCAAGGGCTCGCGGGATGATGTAGAGTCCCAGGATGACTAGGGCGCTTACCGCGAGGCTCCGAATGCCGCGGCTGGTGTTGGCGGCAAAATCACGCTGCTGTTGGTCTGCCATTGTCGCGCTCCTTTTTTAAATGTCTTTAGATAACTATTTATCAACGTTGTCCGCATGACTGTTAACGTGGCGTGGCTCCACATGATCGATGGCGCCGCCGCCGAGGGCGATGCGAAGAAGGCCGCCCTTCTCCACATCATCCCGCCCCAGATCTTTGTGTTCGTGCTCTGCGTCGTTCCCGTCACGCTGGGCTGCTTCTTCGGCGTCGACGCTGTTTCCAACCTCATTGCCGTCATGCAGGGACGTCCCCTCTATACGCTCGAGGTCATCGGCGGCATCCTGCCTGCGCTCGGCATTGCCATGAACCTGCGTACGCTTGACCGCCCCGGCACGCTCATCTGGTTCGTGTTCGGCTTCGTGCTCAGTGCCTACCTTGGGCTCGGCGCAATGCCCATTGCGGTCATTGGCTTTGTCATCGCGTTCTTCTATGTGTCCCTTGAGATGCGCGGGAGCGCAGAGCCGGTTGCCGCTGCGGCCATAGCGTCCACTTCCGCTCCGGACTCTGCCGTGGCCTCCGATGACTCCGACGACGACTTTGAGTAGGAGAAGAAACATGAGCGAGAACAAGATCGTCTCCAACGACGCCGCAGAAAGCGACAGCCCGCTTACCAAGAAGGACCTCAACAAGGCCTGGTTCAAGTGGATCACGTTCTTCAACTGCAACATCAACTACGAGCGCCTGACGTCCTCGGCAATGATGACGGCCTACTCCCACGTGCCCGAGAAGCTCTATCCCAACGACAAGGAGAAGCAGACCGAGTTCCTGAAGCGCCAGCTCGAGTTCTTCAACACGGAGCCCCACTTTGGTTCCGTCATCATCGGCCTCGTGCTGTCCATGGAGGAAGAGCGCGCCAAGAACCCCGCAATTACCCCCGAGTCGATCACGGCAATCAAGACCGGCCTGATGGGTCCCTTTGCCGGCGTCGGCGACACCCTTTGGCAGGGCACGATCACCCCGATCCTGCTGGCCATCTGCATGCCCATCGTGGCAAGCGGAAACCCGTTCGGCGCGCTGCTCTACGGCGTGCTCATTCTTGGCGTGATGCTCTCGATCTCCCACTTCATGTTCTTCACCGGCTACAACTCCGGTAAGTCGGGCGTCGAGAACATGATGAAGAGCGGCACCCTCAAGCGCGTCATTTCCGTGGCTTCGATCATGGGCGCAATCGTTCTTGGATGCCTTACGAACAGCTACGTGACGGCCACCTCCTACCTTGAGATTCCCGTTGGAGACGGAACGATCGCACTGCAGTCCACGCTTGACTCCCTGTTCATTGGCCTTGTGCCCCTCTCGGTCACGCTGCTTGCGTGGTACCTGCTCAAGAAGCGCAACATGAGCTCCACCAAGGTCCTGGTCATTCTGGCGCTCATCGGCCTCGTTCTTGGAGCGACGGGCTTGTTCGGCGGGGTTGCCTAGCCTTTGGGCATATGCCCCCCTGTTGCACTGATGATTTCAAACACGAATGGAGAAATACAATGATTGATGACGAGAACGTGACTATCTTCACCCCGGAGGAGACCCGTCTTGAGAACCACCCGCTCACGAGCAAGAGGAGCGGGCGCACGAGGCACGAGATGGTTCTTCACGATGATCCCAAGACCGGAATGATCGTCAAGTACGTTCGCTACACCGCGGGACACCCCGTCGTGGTGCACAAGCACGAGTGCGGGAAGGGCATGTTCGTTCTCCGCGGCATCCTCCACACCGAGCATGGTGACTTCGGCCCCGGCAGCTGGATTTGGTGGAAGCCTGGCTCGGTCATGTTCCACGGCGCGACGCAGGACGAGGACGTCGACGTCCTGTTTGTGACCAACCAGCCGTTCGACATCGAGTATCTTGGGCGTGAGATCGCCCCGAACGAGGAGTTCGACCCGGATAACCTTCTCGGCTAGTTTCTGATGGGGGAGGAGCGGGGGTGGGGGCGATGGGTGCCGCCCCCGTTTTTTTTCCCGGGG
>ERZ1034984.3544-NODE-3544-length-11187-cov-12.654150_pt1 | contig 11187 bp, 9 predicted proteins | sample MGYA00520589_ERZ1034984 | MGnify/ENA primary metagenome ERZ1034984 (study PRJEB33766, sample SAMN09781790) | gut metagenome | biome: gut microbiome | host: Homo sapiens | place: Madagascar | study: EMG produced TPA metagenomics assembly of the PRJNA485056 data... | reverse complement strand
CGCCGCCGGAGAGCTTGGCGAGGCGCTCCTGGAGCTTCTCGCGGTCGAAGTCGGACTCGGTGCGGTCGAGCTCGGCCTTGATCTGGGCGATGCGGTCCTCGATGTCCTTCTTCTCGCCCGCGCCGTCGACGATGAGCGAGTTCTCCTTGGTGACCTTGACGGTCTTCGCAGTGCCGAGCATGTCGATGGTGACGTCGGCGAGCGTCATACCGAGATCCTTCGAGACGACAGTCGCGCCGGTGACGGCGGCCATGTCCTCAAGGATGCGCTTGCGGCGATCGCCGAAGCCGGGGGCCTTGATGGCGACGCAGTTGAAGGTGCCGCGCAGCTTGTTGAGCAGGATGGTGGCAAGCGCTTCGCCTTCGACGTCCTCAGCGACGAGGAACAGCGGACGGCCAGTCTTGATGATCGACTCGAGCAGCGAGACCATGTCCTGGATGTTGGTGACCTTCTGGTCGGTGAGCAGGATGAACGGATCCTTCAGGTTTGCTTCCATCTTCTCGGCGTCGGTCGCCATGTACGGAGAGATGTAGCCGCGATCGTACTGCATGCCCTCGACGATGTTCACGTCCATGCCGAACGTCTGGGAATCCTCGACGGAGATGGCGCCGTCCTTGCCGACAGCTTCCATAGCCTCGGCGATCTTCTCGCCGATCTCGGGGTCGCCCGCGGAGATGGTACCGACGTTGGCGATCTGCTCCTTGGTGTCGATGGTCTGGGCGTTCGCCTTGATGGCCTCGACGACGGCGTTGGTCGCCTTCTGGATGCCGCGGCGGATACCGAGCGCGTCAGCGCCAGCGGTGACGTTGCGCAGGCCCTCGTTGACGATGACGTCGGCGAGCAGGGTTGCAGTCGTGGTGCCATCGCCCGCGTCGTCGTTGGTCTTCACGGCAGCCTCGCGGATGAGCTGGGCGCCCATGTTCTCAACGGGATCTTCCAGCTCGACTTCCTTCGCAACGGTGACGCCGTCGTTGGTGACGACCGGCGCGCCGTAGGACTTCTCGAGGGCGACGTAGCGACCCTTGGGGCCAAGCGTGACCTTCACGGCATCGGCGAGCTTGGAAACGCCGGCCGCGAGAGCGGAGCGGGCGTCAGATTCGAACTTGATATCCTTAGCCATTTTTAGGCTTCCTTTCCTTGAAAGAACTCAGCAACGTAAAGGACGGAGCTTCGCGGAAGATTCCGAAGCGGAAGCGCGATGCGCTTGCGCCTTGCTATCGAGCGCGAACGCGATGCGACACGGTGCGATTTCGGGACAACCGCGGAAAGCCGTCGGGAAAGCTATTCGAAGACCGCGTAGATGTCCTCGGAGCGAAGGATCATGACCTCTTCGCCGTTGACCTTGACTTCGGTTCCACCGTACTTGCCATAGAGCACGCGGTCGCCTTCCTTCACGGGCACCGGAACGAGGTTGCCGTCCTTGTCGAGCTTGCCCTCGCCCACCTTGAGGACGACGCCCGTCTGGGGCTTCTCCTTTGCGTCGTGCGCGAGGATGAGGCCACCTGCGGTGGTTTCCTCTGCTTCGTCCTGCTTCACGATGACGCGATCGCCGAGCGGCTTCAGGTTCATCATTACTTGCCTTCCTCTCATCAACCTTGAATCGATGGTTGTTAATACCGAGCTTTCGAGTGCTAGCACTCGTCGAACGTGAGTGCTAACAACATTGGGTTACTATAGCATCTAGGAAGGCGAATGCAAGCATTTTGCAGAAAACTTGAGCGATAGGGACTTAGGTTTTATCGAATCGCCACACTGCGTTCATATTTCAGTTTGCACGCGGGGAAACGAGACCGCTCTCATAGGCGCACACCACGAGCTGCGCCCTGTCGTGCGCATCGAGCTTTCCCATGATGCGGGCGACGTGCGTTTTCACCGTTGCGGGAGAAATTATTAATTCGCCTGCGATTTCCTCATTGGTAAGCCCCCGCGCGATGAGCATGAGAATCTCTCGCTCGCGGTCGGTGAGCAACCTTATGGCCTCCCGCGCGTGGGAACCCTGCGGCATGCCCGCTCGTGGGCGCGACGCCACAAACGTTTCCACCAGACGGCGCATGACCGAGGGCTGGATGAGAGCATCGCCACGAGCGACGATGTGGATGGCCTCGACGATGTCGTCGGGCTCGGCGTCTTTCAGCAGAAAGCCACTCGCCCCCGCGGCGAGCGCGTCGTAGACGTACTCGTCGATGTCGAACGTGGTGAGGACAAGGACGTGCGTCCCCATGAGCAGCGGGTTTGATGTGATGTCGCGCGTGGCGTCGATGCCATTTCGCACTGGCATGCGGATGTCCATGAGCACCACGTCGGGACGGATCTTCTGGGCGAGGTAGACCGCCTCTTCGCCGTTGCGCGCCTCACCTTCGACCGACAACCCGTCGTAGGAGTTGAGAATCATGCGGAATCCGCTTCTCACGAGATCCTGGTCATCTGCGATGAGGATGCGCAGCGTTTCCTTCGATGGAGCCCGGTCGCTTGTCTCACGGGCTCCGCCGGCATCGCATTCCCCGAAGCCGGAAACCGCAGGAAAGCCCGCCGTATTCCGTCTATCTTCGTTCATAGGATTCCCCTTCCCCGCGCGAGGTACCGAAGCCCGAGGGTGCGTCGCCGACGGGGATGGACGCGCGAACGCGAAAGCCGCCGCTGGGAAGCGGACCCGCGTCGAGGGTGCCGCCAAGCAGCTTCGCGCGCTCCTTCATACCGTCGATGCCGTGACCGCCCGTCGAAGGCACTCCGTCCGCGGCGCCCATCGAGCCGTCGCCGTCATCTCGCACGGTAAGCGTCGCCTTCGCGCCGTCGCTTTTGAGGACGATCGACGCATTTTTTGCATGGGCATGGCGGACGATGTTGGTCGTAGCCTCGCGAGCGATGCCGAACAGCGCGATGTCGATGAACGCCGGCGTCGCTTCCCGATTGTAGTCCGACACGTCGAGCGTCGTTGTAACCCCCGCTTCTTGAAGGTAGTCCGCCAGATCCATAAGGCGCGCCGTGCCCTCGGTCGGCGTGGTCTCGGCGGAGGAATCTCCCTTCCTGAGCACGCCGATCATCGCGCGGATTTCCTCGAGCGCTTCTTTCGCGGTCTCGTGTGCGAGCGACACCGCTTCCTTCGCGGCGGCGGGATCGCGCTCGATCAGGCGCTCTGCCGCTGCAGTTTGGATGCTGACCGCCGAGAGCGAATGGGCCGTGATGTCGTGGACCTCACGGGCGATGCGGACGCGCTCCTCCTCGACGCGACGGGCCGCAACTTCCTCGCGCGTGCGCTCGGCCTCCTCGGCGCGCTGCTCGGTGGCTCGCACGGAATCACGATGGGCGCACACGGCCAGCCCGCCGAGCGCCGAGACTGCCATGAGCACAAGGTTTTGCACGTACGCCCAAAACCACAGCGCAGCCGAGGTTCCGCCGTACGTCGCCGCCGCAAGCCCCAAGGCGCTCGCGGCGCAGGCGACGCCCATCTCGATGCGCGAGCATTCCACAACAATGGTGAACAGAGCAACCATCGGCCCAAAGACGGCGAGCATAGACCCATGGAAAGAGTTTTGCAATCCGACGAACGCCACGAGCGTGAACACGAAGACAAGCCAAGGGGATTTCCTGCGCGCCACGAGGGGAAACGTCGTGAGAGCAAGCGCGATGAAAGACGATGTGGCGGGAACGACGGTCTCGATGCCGAGCATGCGGCGCAAAGCCTCGTCGGGAAGAATGAGACTTGCAGAGACCATCAACTGCACGGCACCGAAAGCAAAGGCGGCAAGCGCCACCGCGACGTCGACCGCCCAATCGCGCGGGGTCATTTCCTTATTATGTATGAGTACGCTGTCCATGCCCCCATTATGCGCAAACCCCGCACGGCGCACCATACGCCATACGGGGTATCCGAGCAAAACCAGAGTTGAACGGAAGGGCGAAATGAGCAACCCCGAAAAACTGTGGAGGGGTCGCATCCGACCGCGTTTCGACCCGTAGCGCGCTAGGCCTGCTCAGCGAATAGGGCACGCCGGGATATTGGGAGGCGCGGCGAGAATCCTGCCTGGTGGCAAGCGGGGTGAACTCGCTAGGCGTTAGCGGCAGCGGCCTCTTTCGCCTTCGCGGCCTTCTCGGCTGCCTCCTCGGCGCGCACCTTGGCGATCTCGTCGAGCGCTTCCTGCGGGGTGTACTTGCAGTGGCCGTCGCCCATCTTGGTGACGACGATGGGATCGCCCACAGATACCGTGCCGCCGGTAACGACCTCGAAGAAGATGCCCTCGCGCGGGAAGATGCAGTCGCCCGCCAGGTAATAAATAGCGCACTTCTTGTGGCACACCTTGCCGATCTGGGAAAGCTCGAGCACAACCTCGTCGCCGATCTTCACCTGGGTGCCGAGCGGCAGCGCGAGCAGGTCCATCCCCTCGGTGGTGATGTTCTCGGCGAAGTCGCCCTCCTTCACATCGAGGCCCATCGCGCGCGCCTTCTCGATGGATTCCCAGGCAAGCAGCGATACCTGGCGATGCCAGTCGCCGGCATGGGCGTCGCCCGTCACACCATGGTGCGGGTCGATATGGATTTGCCCACTCTCAACTGGCTTTTTACGCGTGCCCTTGCGCTCGGAGACGTTGACGGAGCGAACGTGGCCGGTGTTTTCCATGATGGTTTCTCCCCTCAGTGCGAAAAAGGCCGCCAGTCCGTGCGAGCGAGCTCGCGGCGAGGACTTGCGGCCTTTACGTAACTTCTAGTAACTGAGTAGGAATAATAGAACGCTTCGCTATTAAACGCAAGAAGGAATAATCGTTTTTCCATCGTTGCACGATTTTCGTTGCGTTTCGCGCCTTTTTGTCACGTTTCGTCTCAACACAGGCTGGGAGGTCGCGGACATCTCTGCGGGGGGGCGCAAGGGCTCGCGCGTACGCGGGCACAGGCGAGCATGCCTGGACGCTCGCTGGAAGGGACACCCCCTTAGCGCAGCTTCGCGCGGCGCTGCTTCCAATCGGGCATAAACGCGTCCATGAGCTGGTGGAACCTTGGACCGTGGCCGCGCTCCAGCAAGTGACACAGCTCGTGGACAACCACATATTCCAAGCATTCCGGCGGATAAAGCGCCAACCGCACGTTGATGCAGATACGGCCCGTCGAAGGTTGGCAGCTCCCCCATCGGCTCGTCATGTTGCGGTAGGCGACCTTCCCCGCGCGCACTCCCATGATGGGCTCCCACGCCGCGATGAGCGCTGGTACGCAGGCGGAAACGGCCTCGCGCCACCGGGCGACCTCCTCGGGCGTCGCCTGCGACGCGCGGGCCATGGGGGTATCCGCCGCCTGGGCAAGATGCGACTCGATCCATGCCTCCTTGCGCCGAACAAAGCCGCGCACCTCGTCTTCGCTCACCCATGACGGCGCCGACACGTCCACATGCGACCCATCGCGGGAAATGCGCAGGTTGAGGTTTTTCACGCGCTTGCGGGAAAGGCGCACTTCTATACCATCGACGAGAAGCGTGCGCTCATCTGCGGCAGAGCAAGCGCTCGCGCGGGTTCGCCCATCGGCACCGTTGCGCCCGCTGCCTCGGGAACCACAGCCTGCCCGCTTCAGAGCGCGCTTGCCGGCGGAAGAGGACTCGCCCGCAGGTCCAGGTGCAATGCGGCGCGTGCGCACAGGGCCCGATTGGTTGGAATACGGCACGGCGCAACCTTTAGGCGTCGAGCGCGATCTCGTAGGCGGCGTTTCGGGAAAGCCCGAACTCGGCAGCGATCGCCTTGGCGATTTCTTTGTTGCGTGCGCCTTCGGCCTTGAGCTCGGCGGCCCGGACACGGGCGGCCTCGGCAGCGTCGAGCTGCGCTGCGTCCTCTTCGGCAGCGCTCGGCTCATCAATCACGATGGCGATCTCGCCTTTGATGGAACCCTCTTGCGCGCGTCGAGCGAACTCGTCGCGAAGATCGGGCAGCGGGGCGCGCACCACTTCCTCGTGCAGCTTGGTAAGCTCGCGGCACACCGCCGCCTCGCGCAAAGGAAACGCCTGGGCCATCGACTCGAGCGCCGATGCCACGCGATTGGGGCTCTCGTAGAAGATGAGCGCAGCATCGAGAGTGCGCAGCGCGTCGAGCGCCGCCTTACGCTCGACATCCTTGCGCGGGAAGAAGCCGCCGAAGTAGAAGCGGGGACACGTGCAGCCGCTTGCCACGTATGCCGTGGCACAGGCGGATGCGCCGGGAAGCACCTCGACAGGCGCGCCAGCTTCACGAGCTGCGCGAACAAGCCGAAGCCCCGGATCGGACACACCCGGCATGCCGGCGTCGCTGCAGTACGCGATCACCTCGCCGGCAAGCACGCGCTCTACAATCGAGGCTGCACGATCGCCGATGAGCGCCTCGTCCAAACGCTCGAGCCTTTTCTCGATGCCGAAGGCGGCAAGCAGCTTCCCCGTCACGCGCGTGTCCTCCGCGCAAACGACGTCTGCCTCTCCGAGCGCCGAAACCGTGCGCTCGGTCATGTCGCCTAAGTTGCCGATGGGTGTCGGGCAGATGATGAGTTTTCCAAGTGTGTTAGCCATGCGCGTTAGTATAGCGCGAGCAAAACCACGGTGCGCAGAAAGGAGCGCACCCAACATGAGAAAAGGGCGCCCGCCGCGACGCAAATCGCAACGGACGCCCTTCGCGCGAGCCTCGGCGGAACTTGGAGCCGAGAGCTGTTACTTCTTGATAGCCTTGAAGGCCTCGGTCTGGGCCTTGATGCCGCGCTCGGCAGCCAGGCGCTCGATCGAGGTGGCACCGAAGAAGCCGTCGATGCCGGGCACGTGCTCGATGACGTACGCCGCGTCCTTCGGCTCGGAAATCGGGCCGCCGTGGCAGATGACGAGCGCGTCGGGGTTGATGTCCTTCACGACCTTCACGATGCCGGTGATGATCTCCACGCAGTCGTCGAGCGTGCGCGCGGTCTCGGCGCCGATCGTGCCGCCGGTGGTGAGGCCCATGTGCGCGACGATGATGTCTGCGCCGGCCTTGGTCATCGCGGCCGCCTGCTCCTCGTCGAAGACGTACGGGCAGGTGAGCATGTCGAGCTTGTGAGCCTCGGCGATCATGTCGACCTCAAGGCCGTAGCCCATGCCGGTCTCCTCGAGGTTCTTGCGGAACACGCCGTCGATAAGGCCCACGGTCGGGAAGTTCTGCACGCCGTTGAAGCCCTGGTCCTTCAGCTCGGCCAGGTACTTCTTCATGACGCGGAACGGGTCGGTGCCGCAGACGCCGGCGAGAACCGGGGTGTCCTTCACGACGGGCAGCACCTCGGCGCCCATCTCGACGACGATCTGGTTCGCGTCGCCGTAGGAAAGCAGGCCCGCGAGCGAGCCGCGGCCGGCCATGCGGAAGCGGCCGGAGTTGTAGATGACGAAGATGTCGGCGCCGCCGGCCTCAGCCGACTTCGCCGTGATGCCCGTGCCGGCGCCGACGCCGAGCAGGATGTTGCCCTCGGCGAGGGACTTACGGAAACGATCGAGGATTTCCGCGCGGGACAGTTCAAGCATGGTGTTCTCCTTCTTTTCGAGTACTACCTTTTTCTTGCCGAACATATGCGTTCACGGCGCGCCCGCGAGTTAGAGCGGACGACGCCGATGAAGCCTGGGGGAAGGCGCCGCCGCCCCGCAGCAAGCCCGACGACGACGGGATGGCTGCGATCCGGCGCGGCGCGGTGCCAGGGGGGGGAGGCGGAAGCGCGTCGCCCCGCCTTCCCGGTCGTGCTATTTCTCCATGAGGTCGATAAGTTTCTGGGCTGCGGCGATCGCGAACTCGTCGTCGTTTACGTGCGCGTCCATCTCGATGACCTCGGCCTTCGCGGGGTCGATCTCGTCCTTGAGCGTCTTGAAGAGCGCCGCGTCCTCTTCGGGACCGTAGAACGGCTGGCCCTCGGCGTCGATCATCGACACGCCCTTGAGCGGCAGCATGACCGCGCACGGGCCGATCGACATGTTCACCTTTTCGGCGATGGCATGGCCGATCTGCTCGTTTTCCTCCGCCGTGGTGCGCATGAGCGTGACCGTGGGGTTGTGCTTGTACAGGTTTCGGGACTTATACTGCTCGGGGACGGTTTCCCACGGCCCGAAGTTAACCATGTCGTCGGCGCCGACCGACACGACGGCGGGCACGCCGTTCAGGGCAGCCGCGCTGCAGCGGTCGGGGCCTGCGGCAAGCACGCCCCCGACGACCTCGTCGCACCATTCGGTGGTGGTCAAATCGAGCACGCCCTTGATGAAGCCGCCGTTGACCAGCGCTTCCATGCATTTTCCGCCCGTTCCCGTCGCGTGGAACACGAGCACCTCGAAGCCCTTCGACTCCAGATAGGCCTGCGCCTTCTGCACGGCGGGGGTGGTCACGCCGAACATGGTCGCGGCGACGAGCGGCTTGTTGTCCTCGTGCTTGGGGGCAACGTGCTCGAGCATGCCCGTCATGGCGGCGATGGCGTTGTTGAAGATGGTCGCCGAGAAGGAATTGATGCCCGCCACGTCGACGATCGAGGGGAACATGGCGATGTCCGACGCGCCGATGTAGGGCGACGTGTCGCCAGACGCCATGGTGGACACCATGACCTTCGGCACGCCGATGGGCAGCTTGCGCATGCCGGCGGTCGCGATGGTGGTGCCGCCCGATCCGCCCATGGAGAACACGCCGTCGAAGCGGCCGTTCGCGTAGAGCGTGGGCAGAAGCTTCTCGACGCCGCGCGTCATGGTCTCGGTGGCGAAAGCGCGGTCCTTCTTCTCCACGATGGTCGACATCTCGATGTCGACCGCCGCCGCGACTTCCGTGTTGGGAACGTCGGGCATGGTTTGCGGGTCGAAGACGCCGCAGTGGATGGTGAGGGTGTTGATGCCCAGCTCCTCAAAGCGGGCTTTCACATAGGCGAATTCCTCGCCTTTCGTGTCGAACGTGCCGATGATAGCAACTGTTTTCACACAGGCCTCCTGACGTAGGGTTTCGACTCGCTGCACAGTTTAGTTCGCCCGCTATGGTTTCGAGGCCGCGTTCGCAACTCGCCACAGCATCACGACAATTCCGCGAAGAGCATTTGTTATGCGGTAGGTGGCATAAAGAAGAGTTTGGGATGTTGGCGAGTCAGCAAAAGACAGCAATTGACTGCATGATAAATAAGTACCGCATTCGCTAAATCGGTCGCCCAGTTACATACTCACGACATATACCGAGGCAACCAACGAGGCAAATCAAGAAATCTTTGTTTCAATGCATTTTCTTTTGTGCTCATGATAAAACTCCCCAATGCCGGTTTCATGATTGACGAATACGCACCCCCTGATTACACCAACCTCGCGTAGTCTTGCGATTGATGGAAGATATGGGCGACCGCAACTTCGTCGCCCTCAGCCTCGTAAAGCACCACGTAGCTCTTCACATGCATCACTACCGTTCCGAACAGCTCTCCAAAAACCGTAGTTAAGGCGGTATAATTTGCAAAAACGTGAATTTATACCGCCTTAACTGTCATTTTGGAGGGCTTGATGAAACTTTTCCACCGCACATCGTACTTAAAGAAGCTCCGACCTTTTTACGACAGCGACCTCATTAAAGTCGTAACCGGAATTCGCAGATGCGGAAAATCATGCCTTCTAAAAACCGTCATCGAAGAACTGAGGGGGGCGGGCATCGAAGAAAGCCGCATCGCCTATCTCGACCTCGACGCCCGCGGCAACCGCAAAATCACGACACCCGACCAACTTGATACGCTCATAGAGCAGTCGATCAATCTTGGTTTGCCCGGCACCAAATACCTCTTCATAGACGAAGTGCAAAATGTCAGCGGTTTTGAAAAGGTAATCAACGGCTATCGAGAGGAAGGCGACATTTCCATTTTCATCACCGGATCGAATTCCTATTTGCTTTCGGGCGAGCTCGCCACGAAGCTCACCGGCCGTTACATCGAAATCGAAATGTTCACCTTATCATTCGCCGAATATCTGGAAATGAAGAAATTCCTCGGCCGTACGCTTTCCCCCACCGCCCAAGAATTTGACGAGTACCTCACGTATGGCGGTTTCCCGCAGACCCTTGAGTTCACCGATGCGCAAGCTAAAGCTGACTACATCGAGAGCGTTGTCGCGCAGATATTCGACAAGGACATACGAGAGCACAGCAAGGTACGCAATAAGGAAGCGTTCGACCGCGTGCTAACGTACGTGATAAACAACTTCGGCGCGCCAACAAATTTCGGAAACATGGAGGAGCATTTCAGAAACGTCGAGAATATCGCCATTCGGAGGGAAACCATCGCCCGCTATGTCGACCTGCTCATAAACGCGAAAATCCTTTACAAGTGCGAGCGCTTTGACCTGAAATCGCGCAAAAGCCTGCGCGGAGACGAGAAGTACTACCTGGCCGATCCGGGCATATATTTCGCGCGCAACACCGATGCGCGCATCAATTACGGCCCAGCGCTGGAAAACGTGCTGTTCGTCTACTTAAAAACGCAAGGGCTTCGGATAAGCGTCGGGCGCATCGGCAAGCTGGAATGCGACTTCATCGTTCGCAAACGCGAAGACTACGCCTATATCCAGGTGTCCATGACCATCGCCGACCGCAACGTCGAGGAACGCGAGTATCGCCCTTTCTCGAAGATAAAAGATGCCTACCCCCGTTATCTTTTCACGCTCGACCCCTTGTTGCAAAAGCGCGATGGAGTAAAGCACCTCAACCTGCTGCAGTTCCTTGAAGAACAAGGGGAAATCCTGTAACCGCCACCGCCGTCAGGCACCGTGCGTTGCCCGCCGGCAAAACAGTCATCGCGAGCGCGACTGCGACCCGGCAGCACGATTGTCGACTGGACAGCCTGCGGAACCTGCCGCTGGATGATTGACGCGCGCGGCTGTCTCACGATCGCGCCGATGGAAGGCGCCGACAGTGGCAACCTTTCGTATTGGAAGGATACGCCCTGGTACGATTACCGCGACTCCATAACCTCCGCGAAAATCAAGGATGGCGTCGTTGCCGCAACAACGTTTCGCATGTTCAGGGGCTGCTCCCGCCTGATCTCGGTTGACCTATCGGGCCTTGACACCTCGAAGGTGACCGAAATGGGCAGAGAGGACACCTGGGAGAGCGGCATGCTCTCCGGCTGCACCCGACTCGCCTACCTCGACGTGTCGAGCCTCGACACGTCCAATGTCACGAGCATGGACGGCACGTTCGACTTCGCCGCCGATAAGCCCGTGAGCTTCGAGCAGATGAT
>ERZ1034984.3536-NODE-3536-length-11206-cov-15.344095_pt1 | contig 11206 bp, 9 predicted proteins | sample MGYA00520589_ERZ1034984 | MGnify/ENA primary metagenome ERZ1034984 (study PRJEB33766, sample SAMN09781790) | gut metagenome | biome: gut microbiome | host: Homo sapiens | place: Madagascar | study: EMG produced TPA metagenomics assembly of the PRJNA485056 data... | reverse complement strand
ATTAACGTTAAAAAATGCGCTCAAAGCTTGCTCAATTAGAGTAAAACAGGGCGTGCTGCTTCTAAGAGCTTCTTCCCTTTACCTTTGCTTTACCCTTCGGCCAGCGATTTTCAATTCCGCTACGCGCCGGTGACCGTTGGTTCAGGGCGTGAGGGGCTTACTTGAGAAACTTGAATTCCTCATTTTTATATTGTTTTCCAAAAGTTCAACCAGATTCAGGCTTATTTTCTCAATTTCTGGATTTTCTCCAGCGGAAGTTCAGTGGCTGTTGATACTTGCTCTTCAGAAAGACCCATTGACAGAAGGCGGCGGGCTGTAGATATCTTTTCTTTTTCCATACCTTTAGCCATACCTTCCTCACGCCCCTTTTCCAAGCCTTTAGCCAGACCTTCCTCACGTCCCTTTTCCAAAGCCGTATCTATAGAGTTCTTGACATCACGATAAGCCTTCAAACTATCCTCATATTCTTTCAACTCTGTTGGAGTGAACTTCGCAATCTCGGCCTCCTCAAAGAGTTTAGTAAACACTTTCTCTTTCAAGGCTGAAGGACGCTCATCCAATCGAGAAAGGTTTTTCAACACATACAACCACTTATCATAAAGCGTGTCAAGTTCCTCCTCTGTCTTATTGAACTTCGCTATCTCAACATACTTGAAAGAAAGTTTGTCATTAAAAACCTTAAGAGTCTTCTTGTCAAGCAAGCCTACATCATGATTGATATCATTCTTGTCAAATGCCTCTTCTTCCAAGTCGAAGTTCAGCAGAGCAACAGTATATACATGTTCAAGTTGAAAGTTCCATTCTGCACCCTTTGGAGCCTGTTCACGGATAGGAAAAGTAGAATAGAACAAAGAACGATCCTTGAAGTACTTCTGATAAGCATTCTGCATCTCAACGATGAACTTTTCACCACGTTCATTTTCGCAATATACATCAAAGATGGCCTTGCGCTCGGCAAAGACGTCACCAACGTGCTCACTATTCAAGTACTTCACATCCTTGATGACCTGAAAACCATCAAACAGAGAATTCAAGAAATTGATGAGCAAATCCTTGTTAGGCTTTGTTCCAAAAATACGCTTAAAACCGAAATCGGTAAGCAAGCTAATATATCGTTCTTCTATCCGTTTCATATCCATCTCCTTTTAAAACGTATAACTGAATTGTGATGCAAAAATAAGCTATTTTCTTGAAAACACAAAAAAAACAGCAAGAAACCTTCAAGTTATCTGCAAATTACGCAAAAACAGTTTTTCCTAATCTCATCAAAAACAAAATGATTCGCTCTAACATGAGAGCCATACAGAGTTCCGCTTACCCGATTTGGTAAGCGGCTCCGCGTTTATACCTTGCATAATTGAAGGATGATGAAGGGTGGATTTGAGCCATTCATCCCCTGAACCGCCGATAAACACAGGGGATTTCAAGGGATAGATGAGGGGGGACCAATTCTGTTTAACATGAAAAGATGAATTGAAAATAATTGCTTGCGCATAAGTGTTTTTTACGGAAAAATGTATCATAGTATCATTATTTAGTACGATATCCTTATAAACATCTGATACACTGCACAATACAAGAATGATACTTTTTCGTTTATTTTACAGGAAGTATCATAGAAGTATCATAGAAGTATCATAAATCACAAGAAACATCATTAAATTCGGCTTTGAGTCGATTTAAAAGACTAAAAAAGAAGTGTCTTCTATTCCAGTTTTGAGCCCACACGCCCTGAACCAACGGTCACCGGCGCGTAGCGGAAAGGTAAAGGGCGTGCTACTTCTATGAGCTTCTGCCCTTTACCTTTGCCTTACCCTTCGGCCACCGATTTTCAATTCCCTTCGGCCGGTAACCGTTGGTTCAGGGCGTATTGAGTAATTCCAACCATACAGTTCAAAAAAACTTTAGCACCTACTCTTCCTGTATGTAAAGAATGCTAATACAAACTATGAATAAGAAGAAAGATTGACAAGCTGGATTAGGAATAAAATCACATAAGCCGTTCCGTAAGAGGCCATCAGGTGGTCTGTCTTGCCCGTCAAGTGGGCACTCAGTGAACAAGCGGTGGGCATCGACTGAACAAGCGACGGGCATAAACAGAACAAGCGGTGGGCATTGATTGCCCGTGCGGTGTTCACAGAGTGCCCAAAAGTCAGGCAATTCTTGGGCACTCCTTGCAGATCGGCGGCTTTGCTTTTATGCATAATGTCTCATGACGATTTTGTGATACTTAGATGACGCTTTTTTATGATACTTCTATCAGATTGATGATACTTCTATGATACTTCTTGTAAGATAATCCGAAATGTATCATTCTTCTATCTTATTATATATCAGTTATTTACCTCTACGTTCTACCAAAGAATGATACTTTGACACTTTTTTCATAAAAAACTTTTTTCGTACGAACACATACTCAACTGTAAATCCAAAAAGTATCTGATATGAAATCTTATAGATACAAAAAAATATATCACGATGTAAACTTTACCACTAAAAATAAGAATAATCCCATATTTTCTGCTTAATTTTTCAATATTACTAAGAAGAAAAGAGAAATAATTTGTTTTTTCAAAGAAAAGTCTTAACTTTGCCTACATAAATAAAGAAAAAGAGGGTGTGTCATAAGTCTGTGACGCACCCTCTTTATTGTATAAGGAGTGGAGCTGGAGGGATTCGAACCCTCGTCCGCACAAGGAAACCATACGCTTTCTACACGCTTATTCCAGCCTTTGGTTTTCGTGACATGGCAAGACCCGGACCACCAACCATGCCCTTATCCTCTAAAATTTCACACTTGCAACGAGGCCTACAAGCGCTATTTCCGATTTACCTGCACCGCTTGACCAACAAGATTCGGAACCACATCCGTTGAGCGATGTCCCGTTCCATCACCTTGTGACGGAATAAAGCCAATCTACTGTACTTCGATTAGGCAGCGAGAGCGTAGTTATTTTCGCCAATTAATTTTTTGTTCACTAAGATTTAGGAGGTAGCCAACGAGCCTCCGCGTGCTTACGTACCATCTCATCTCGCCGTCAAATCCAGTCAACCCCGAATCTGCTTGCTTCTTTCATGATGGGAAGATACAAACATCCCAATAGCCACTCACTCGTAACTATTGGCATGCAAAGATAGGACGATTATTTGATATCTCCAAATATTTTTTCAGTTTTTTATGCTTTAACAGCGCTAAAAGACAACTTAGTACGATTAAAGAATGAAATCAGCGCTTGAAATTGATGGTCTGAGAGAACTTGGTACTCATCACCTTGCCTCGCTCCGAACCAGGATTCCACTTGGTGCGACTGCCAATGGCTGTTATGGTACGGATGGCTTCCACAGAAAGCACGGTCTTGACCTGTATCTCAACGTCTTTCTGCTCAGAAGGACTCAACTTAGAGAAGGCTGCACCCGAGAGAGGCTGACCCTGATATTCCTTCACGGTGATATCCGACAAATTGCCTTCCTCGTCGACGATGAAAGAAAGCTTCACCTTGGCAGTGGCATGATACTTCTTTGCCACCTCTGGGAACTGGAGCTCTTCAGAGATAGCCTTACTCAAGGCTTTCATTCCACCGGGATACTCTGCCGGCTGAATATAGGGAGTCATCTTGCCCGCTGCTACAAGCTCGGCAAGCTTCTTCTCCATGTTGGCTGCCACTACTGTGGTATATGCCACCTTGCCCTCAGGGTCGATGAGATACATGGTAGGAATCCACTGGATGTTGTAGGCCTTGGAGATGTTGGTTTCCTTCCACTTCTTGTACTCGCTGAACATGCTCCACTTAATCTCATTCTCAGCGCGGAACGCCTTCAACTTCTCCTTGTCCGTATCGAAGGACACGCCGATGAGTTTCACCATGTTGCGATATTTCTTATAAATATTCTTCACCGCAGGAATCTCCTTGCGACAGTCGGGACACCATGTTGCCCAGAAGTCGAGCACTACCCAACAGCCAGGACGCAACAATGTGCCTTCCTGATGGGTGCTGTAAGAAGACAAAGAAAGAGCAGGCTGGTCGGCTTTGGCTTTCTTGAGTACAAAATCGGGAGCCTGAGTTCCCACTTTGAGCAAACCCTGAGTGTACTTGGCGTCAAGGTCGTCGGCACTCTGTGCCGTTGCTCCTAAGCTGCATACGGCAAGCAAGAGCAATGAAAAGATTGTTTTCTTCATAAGTTGTTTATACATTATTATATATATGACCTTTATTTCTTCGTAGCCTTCACGAAATAGGTAATGAGGAGGGCATAAGCGATGAGCGAGCAGACCTCAGACAAAGGATTGGTCCACCAACTGTCAGCAACACTCACCTCGATGCCACCAAACTTGAGCAGTGCACTCACCACACCCATCAAGGCACCACCGGCAATGAAACCACTGGCAATGAGTGTTCCCTTCTCGCCACGCTCCTTGTTTACCTGAGCGTCCTTAGAACGGGAAGTGATCCACCAGTTGATGGCTCCACCTACAACAAGAGGCACATTGAGTTCGAGAGGGATAAACATACCCAAGGCAAAAGCCAAGGCAGGAATTTTGAAATAGGTAAGCACGATGGCCAACAAGGCTCCGATGCCATAAAGCACCCATGGTGCTCCCACTCCATTCATCAGCGGGTCGATGACTGCTGCCATGGCATTGGCCTGAGGTGCAGCCAATGAGCCTGAAGCGAAACCATAAGTCTCGTTCAAGAGCATCATCACACCGCCTACAGTAGCTGCACTCACCAAGGTACCAAGAAACTTCCAGCTCTCCTGCTTCTTGGGAGTGGTGCCCAACCAATAACCTATCTTCAAGTCGGTAATGAACGAGCCAGCCACAGAAAGCGCCGTACACACCACACCACCCATGATGAGAGCTGCCAACATACCGCCAGGACCTTTCAATCCTACAGCCACCATCACCACAGAGGCAAAGATGAGGGTCATCAACGTCATGCCCGAGACAGGGTTACTGCCCACGATAGCGATGGCATTGGCGGCAACAGTAGTAAAGAGGAAAGCAATAACGGCTACCAGCAGAATGGCGATAATGGCAAAGAGCAAGTTGCCATCCATCACACCAAACCAGAAGAAGAGGAAGGTGACAAGAATGCAGACCAGCGAACCGACGCCGATGATCTTGAACGAGATGTCGCGCTGAGTACGCTTCACCTCCGCATCGACCCCACTCTTTCCTTTCAGCTCCTTGGCTGCCAAACCGACAGCTCCCTTGATGATGCCCCAGCTCTTGATGATACCGATGATACCAGCCATGGCAATACCACCGATACCGATGCTGCGGGCATAGGCACGGAAGATCTCCTCAGGAGACATGGCTCCTACAGTAGATGTAATGGAAGGATCCCAGGCATTGAGCACCTGATCGTGGAAAAGCAGACTCATACCAGGAACGATGAGCCACCATACAGCCAATGAGCCAAAACAGATATAGAGGGCATACTTGAGACCCACGATGTAGCCCAGACCGAGTACGGCAGCACCCGTATTCACCTTGAACACAAGCTTTGCCTTGTCGGCAAGGTCACAGCCCCATCCGATGACGCGGCTTGTGAAGTTCTCGTTCCACCATCCGAAGCTTGCCACGATGAAGTCGTACAAACCTCCCACCAGTCCTGCTATGAGCAAGGGCTTGGCCTGATCGCCACCCTTGGCTCCGCTGACAAGCACCTGTGTGGTGGCTGTGGCCTCAGGGAAAGGATACTTGCCATGCATGTCGCTCACAAAGTACTTGCGGAAAGGTATGAGGAACAGAATGCCCAGGACTCCTCCGAGGGCAGAAGCTAAGAATATCTTCATAAACGAAGTGGTCATCTCGGGATACTTGGCCTGCAGAATATAGATGGCTGGCAGGGTGAAGATGGCTCCCGCCACCACGGCACCCGAACAGGCTCCGATACTCTGTATGATCACATTCTCGCCCAAGGCCTTGTTGCGCTTGGTGGCTGTGCTCACACCTACGGCAATAATAGCGATAGGGATAGCAGCCTCGAACACCTGTCCTACCTTCAGTCCAAGATAGGCTGCTGCCGCCGAAAAGATGACAGCCATCACAATACCCCAGGTTACCGACCATGCATTGACCTCAGGATAAGCCTTGTCGGGACCCATCAGGGGCTGATACTGCTCACCGTCCTTCAACTCGCGGAAGGCATTCTCGGGGAGATTCATTTCTTCTTTCATCGTGTCAAAAATAAAATATGTGTTACGTATTGAAAAATCGCTGGATTGAGTTTATTTCTCTATCGTAATGGTATACTCGCTCATGAAGCTGGCACCTGGCTGCAGGCTGTTCATGAGATACTTGTCCTTGAACTCGCCGTCGTACTCTGCCCAGTCGTGAAGACCATACCAAGGTTCGATGCACACGAATGGAGCATGCTTGCCTGTAGGACTCCAGATACCAACAGCAGGAGTCTTGATGTCGAGGGAGAGATGAGGCTGACCTGCCTCGTCGAGAAGAGTAATCTTCTTAAGCTGACTGCGGTCGAAGATGACGGCATCGTCAGCAAAGCTGTCCTCGGTAAATGTCCAAACACCATTCTCGGTAGGCACCTTGTGATAGCCCTCTACCACGCAACCGCCCACATTGCCATAGAGGCGCTCTGGCTCAGGGTTGTCGAACTTCAACTGTCCCTTCAGTTCCTTACCCTTTTCGGCACCAGGAACGAGGAAAGCGGGATGACCGCCAATCTGGAAGAAGATTTGCTTGTCGTCGGTATTGGCAACATGCCAGATTACATGCAGTTTCTTACCCTCCAGACGATAAGTGATGGCCAAGTTGAAGTGATAAGGATAGTCCTTGAGTGTGGCCTCGCTGTCGGTCAGGGCGTAGGTGATTCGGTCTTCGCCCTTGCTGATGAGCTGAAACTCTGTATCACGGGCAAAGCCATGGCGTCCCAACTGATACTCCTTGCCGTCGATACGGTATGTATCCTTCCACAAGCCGCACACAATAGGGAAAAGTATAGGAGAATGGCGATTCCAGTACTGCTCGTCGCCGTCCCAAAGATATTCGTTACCTTGAGCATCCTTGATGCTCTGAAGTTCTGCTCCAAGAGATGAAATCTCTACTGTGAGCTGCTCGTTCTTGATCTGTTCCATTTTGTTTTATGTTGTTTGGTTATTTTGAATGTATTCAAGGTTTGCGTAGGAGAAACTCGCTACTTATCCGCAAAGGTACAATTTATTTTCGAAAAAGTGACAAAAGCAACCATTTCTTTTGCTATTTTTTCTCTTTTCTCGAATAAAAGATGTACTTTTGCAGCCCGAAATAAATCAGATAACACCTCACACTCGCCAACAGAGTGGAGCTGGAGAAAAAAATAGTAAAACAACACAAAAAGAAATGGAACAACAACCTTCTGGCAACAACACATTGAAAGGTTTTTCAGCTGCCATAGTGGCTGCAGTCTGTTATGGTACGAATCCTTTAGGAACCCTCAAGCTGTATGAAGACGGATTCAACTCGGGTACGGTACTCAGCTATCGGTATGGTCTGGCAGTTCTGATGTTCGCTCTTGTCATGCTGATACGCAAAGAGAGTTTCGCCATCAAATGGGGACACGCCATCAAGTTTGCACTCTTGGGCACCTTCTTCGCCCTGTCGTCCATCACCCTTTACGTGAGCTTTCATTACATGGCAGCAGGCATCGCAAGCACCCTGCTCTTCGTCTACCCCATCATGACAGCCTTGCTGATGACGGCTTTCTTCCATGAGAAGGTGACATGGAGCACATCGATGGCCATCCTGCTTGCCGTAGCAGGAGTAGGAATGCTCTACCAGGGTGACGGTGACGCCAAACTCAGCACGGCTGGTTTTGCCTTGGTCATGGCGTCATCATTACTCTACTCCATCTACATCATTGCCGTCAACCAATGGCAGACTACCATGTCGAGCCTGAAGTTCACCTTCTGGATTTTGGTATTCTGCTTCATAGCGATATTGGTGTTCTCGTGGTTGTCGGGCGACAGCCTGCAGATGCTCCACACTCCTATGCAATGGGGGTGCGCCCTGCAGTTGGCTCTTCTGCCTACGGTGCTCTCGCTCTTCTTCATGACGATTTCGATCAACCTGATAGGCTCCACCCCTTCCGCCATCATGGGGGCTCTCGAACCTGTAACAGCTGTATGTATCGGTGTGCTTATCTTTGGCGAGGCATTCTCGTTGCGCTTGGGCATCGGCATCCTACTCATCCTGGCAGGTGTGGTTCTCATCATTCTAAGAAAAAAGAAATCTTGAAAAAAGGAAAATGTTCTGACACAACATGATTACCATTCTATGAACGATTTACAACATATTCCGGCATCACAACCGGACGAAAGACAACTGTCAGTTAAGCATTTGTCACATCACCAGGCAACATTCCATACTCATCCTTGAAACACTTGGTGAAATAAGAAGGTGAAGAGAAACCCACCTCGTAAGCCACCTCAGAGATGTTCATGCTGTTGGCTTCGAGCAGACGACGGGCTTTGGCAAGACGGGCCTTGCGCAAAAGGTCGACTACCGACGAGCCGGTGATGGCCTTCACCTTACGATAAAGCTGCACACGGCTCAGTCCTATCTCGGCTCCGATATCCTCGACACCAAAATCGCTGTTACCCATGTGCGACTTGATGATGTCGTGCAACTGCTTGACAAAAGCCTTGTCACGGTCGTCCAGTCTGGACACCTCCTCTGTTTCTTTTCCTTCGGCAGCACCCTGTGCAAAGAGCTGACGCAGATGGGCACGCTGGTGCAACAGATTTTCCACACGAGCCAGAAGCACCTTGCTATGGAAAGGCTTGGTGATGTAAGAGTCGGCTCCCTGCTCATAACCTTCTGCACGATGCTCTTCCAGATTCTTTGCTGTGAGCATGATGACTGGAATGTGCGAGGTGGCAGTATTGGTCTTCAACTGCTGCGTAAACTCCAGTCCATCCATGACTGGCATCATCACATCGCATATCACCAGATCGGGCACTTCCTTGCGGGCTATCTCAAGTCCCTCCCTACCATCAGATGCCTCGAGTACAAAATAATAGTCCTGCAAGAGGGTTCGCTCATATTGTCGAATGTCGTTATTGTCGTCTATGATCAGTATGGTGGGCTTTTCGCCATGCTCGCTGATAATTTGCTGCCATGACGTTCTCCGTCGTCGATATACTGCAACGAGCCGTCATCGCTGAAAGAAGAGGACTTATCGGCAGCTGCCGGCTGTAGTTCTTCCACAAAACCTTCTTGCTGTCGGGGCAGCAGGACGATAAAGCAAGTGCCTTTTCCTGGTTCACTCTCTACCCTCACCTCACCATGATGCAACTCTACGAACGACTTGACCAAAGCCAGTCCGATGCCCGTACCACTCGCCGCACCCTTGGCCTGGAAAAAGCGCTCGAACACCTTGGTGAGTTCTTCCTTGTCTATACCTTTACCCGAATCCTTCACCTCTATGCGGAGCCGTTCTCCCTCATCCGCCAAAGACACATGAATAAAGCCACCTGCAGGGGTGTACTTCAAGGCATTGCTCAGAAGATTGAAGACTATACGGGCGAGTTTCTCCTTGTCGGCAACGACATCGGCAGAAGAGAAATGCGAGGTGTCCAAATGCAACTGTATCTTCTTACGCTGTGCCGTCATGGCAAAGTCGCCCGTCCATTGCTGCAAGGCCTCTGGCAAATCGAAACGGCTCAAACTCAGTTCCATTTTGCCGTTCTGTATCTTACGGAAGTCGAGTATAGAGCCTACCAACTGCTGCAACGACAGAGCATTGCGCTGCACCATCTGCAAAAGTTCCCTGCTCCTACCCTTGATGGAACGGTCGTCGAGCAACATCTCCACAGGGTCGGCAATAAGCGTCAAAGGTGTACGGAGTTCATGACTGATATTGGTGAAGAACACCAGTCGCGAATGTGTCAGTTCGAGCACCTCCTCGTTGAGTCGCTTCAACTCGTCATTGCTCTGGGCAAGCTGTTCGTTAAGACGGGTCTTGACAAGATAGCTGCGGAACATATAAATTGCCACTACTACGATGAGCACTACCAACAGAACAAGTCCCAAGGTAAAGAACCGCTGCACATGATAGGCGGAGTTGTATTGAGAAACCTTCCGGTGCAGCATGTCAAGACTGCTGCGCTGCTGCTCGCTGTCCTTCGCCTCCATCAGAATCAGTTCGGCATTATTCCGGGTTACAATCGATGTGGGCAGATAGTTGTCGCGGGCAAATGGCTCATGACGCAAAATCTTCATAGCCAGAGCTATCACCTCGTCGCCCTTAGTAGGATAAAGCATGGAAGCCTCCAACACTCCTTGTCTTACCAACTCAAGTCCGCCATGCTTACCTGCCAAACCGTCTACGCCCACAAAACGACATTTGTCCTGCAAGCCATGCTCACAGGCTACTTTATAGGCACCATAAGCCATGCGGTCGTTCTGCGCAAACACATAATCGAAGTCCTGTGTCTTGGACAATACTCGTTTCATCACCTCCGAACCGCTCTGCTCCTTCCAGTCACCCGATTCGGAAGCCACAATCTGCAAATCGGGATAGGCATTCAAAGCATCAACAAAACCGCGATGGCGGTCGATGGCAGGAGAAGAATCATCAAGACCACGTATCTCAACGATACGTCCCTTTCCATTCAGGCACTGGGCGATATAATCGCCAACCAATTTACCCAACAGATAGTTGTCACAACCGATAAAAGCAGTATACTTCTTCGATTGCGTCTTACGGTCGACAAGAATCACAGGAATGCCCTTCTGCTGTGCTCTTTCGAGGGCAGGCGAAATGGCATTCACCTGATTGGGAGAAACGATGAGCAGACTGACACCCTGGTCGATAAAGTAATTGATCTGAGACAGCTGACTGTCATTGTCGTCATCGGCAGAAGCCAGACGCACCTCTACTGAGTCATTGAGATACTCGGCTGTCCTCAACTCGCTGTTCAGTTTCTCTCGCCAAGTATCCATAGAGCATTGCGAAACGCCGATAATATACTTCTTGGGCTTGTTGCCACACGAGCAAAGAAGCAGGCTACATAATATAATAAGGTATAGAGAACCTATACGAAAGTTCCATTTAGTAGTCATATCTCTTAAGTTAAAATAAAGTCATATTCGTTTTTATCCGCAAAAATACGAATATTTTTGAGAAACAAAGGCATCTTTGCATTTTTTTAGATTTCCACAAAACTATCATGCAACAATTAGAAAGCCACCAGAAAG
>ERZ1034984.3528-NODE-3528-length-11231-cov-6.378132_pt1 | contig 11231 bp, 13 predicted proteins | sample MGYA00520589_ERZ1034984 | MGnify/ENA primary metagenome ERZ1034984 (study PRJEB33766, sample SAMN09781790) | gut metagenome | biome: gut microbiome | host: Homo sapiens | place: Madagascar | study: EMG produced TPA metagenomics assembly of the PRJNA485056 data... | reverse complement strand
TATAAATACAATACTTAATACCCATAATTTGGAATGAAGGAGGAACTATTATGAATTACAAAGAACAAAACGTTTTATTACAGCAAAGAGGGGCTGCTGTACATCGCAATCTACTTTTAGCATTAATTACATCCATTATTATTATTTTATGTGCCTTGATTGGCAGTAATATTGCAGCTTCCAGTCATAGCAAAGCAGCTCAGAATGCATCTACAAAATATTATACCAGTATCGAAATTGAAAAGGGTGACACTCTCTGGAGTATTGCTGAAACCTATATCACACCTGAATATCCAAATACACAGGCGTATGTAGAAGAGATTAAAGAAATTAATAATCTTGGTGATGATAATATTCATTCAGGTCAATATCTTATGATTCCATACTTCTCAAGTGAGAATAAATAATATTGCTTTTTACTTATTTATCTTAATATAACTCTTGCCTACTGATTATGTTTTTACATATTTTTCAGTAGGCTTTTTACTTGTCTTTTTAGGGATTTCATTTTATAATAAGAAAGATGTACTTACAAATAGGAGAAAATATATGCTTAGATTTTTATATGTTATTTTTATGAATTTGTTTCGTGCTCCTTATATGATTCCTAAGATGCGTTATCAGGCAAACCATCCGGAAAAGTATTCTGAGCAAAAACGTTATGCATTAGTTCAGCATGCAATTACTCTTATGAAGAGAAGCGGGCGTATTCATACAAAAGCTTATGGAGAAGAAAACCTTCCAAAAGATGGGGGGTACATCATGTATCCAAATCATCAGGGAAAATACGATGCTCTTGGTATTATGATTACACATAAGAATCCATGCTCCTTTGTTATGGATAAAGTAAAATCCCATATGATTTTAACCAGTGAAATTGTAGATTTAGTCCAGGGAAAACGCTTAGATCGTAAAGATGTGCGCAAAGCTCTTCCGGTCTTAAATGAAGTAACGGAAGAAGTAAAACATGGAAGAAAATATATTATTTTCCCAGAAGGTGACTATGTATTTAACAATCATAACCGTTTATCGAGCTTTAAAGCAGGTAGCTTTAAGTGTGCACTCCGATCCAAGGTACCAATTGTCCCGGTAGCTCTCATTGACTCATACCGAGTATTTAATAGCTTTTCCTTTGGTAAGGTGACTACTCAGGTACACTACTTAAAACCACTGTTATATGAAGAATATAAGAATTTAAAAACAGTAGAAATTGCAAAAATTGTGCAGGAACGCATTGAACAAGTGATAGAAGAGTACAGCTTTATGCCTTGCTAACTTTATCACTTTGATAATCAGGTAATATCCTTTCAATTGCCGTGAACATTCTTTCTTTACATCCGGGATGTTCACGGTTTAATTGTCTTAAACGTTCTTTTACATATTCACGCTTTGTGTATCCATCTGCCGGACAGGGATTTTTCAACACAGGTAATTCATACTTATGCATAAAACCAATTACATCTGCTTCTAAGACATACATTATTGGACGAATCACGGTTAAATCCATATCTTCCAAATAAGTTTTAGGAGAAAAAGTATGAAAACGTCCTTCAAAAATCAATGACATTAACATAGTTTCTACAATATCATCCTTGTGATGTGCATATGCAATTTTATTAACTCCAAGTTTCTTAACTGCTTGGTTTAAGGCACCTTTTCGCATTTTTGCACACAAGGAACATGGATGTTTTTCCTTTCGTTCCTGAAAAACAATTTTGGCAATTTCTGTTGAAACCACTTCGTATGGTACATTTAGTTCTTCACATAACTTTGCAATTTTGCTGGTATCAAATTCCGGAAATCCTAAATCTACAGTAATTGCTACAAGCTCAAATTTCTTAGGATAAAAATGCTGCAATCCTTGTAGTGCATAGAGCAGTGTAAGGGAATCTTTCCCACCAGATATACCAACCGCAATTTTATCTCCTTCCTCAATCATTTCGTAGGTATCGATTGCCTGACGTGTATAGCTTAATAACCTTTGTAATTTCATATATCCTCCGCATTAGTTTACATAATATATTTATGTTAATCAATCTAAAAATGTCATTTTCTAAAGTATTTATTATAGTATAAGTTTATGTTATAATCAATCTTTGAAGGAATATTTATATTTTTAAATAGACAAATACGAGAAAGGATTATTATATATGAAATTTGTAATACAACGTGTCACCCAAGCCTCTGTAACTGTAAATCAAAAGGTAATTGGTTCTATTAAACAGGGATTTTTGGTACTAATTGGAATCGGTGAAGATGATACAACCGAAATTGCCGATAAATTAGTTAAAAAACTTATAGGATTGCGTATTTTTGAAGACGAAAACGGAAAAACAAACCTTTCCTTAAAAGATATTCAGGGAGAATTGTTATTGGTTTCACAATTTACTCTATATGCCGATTGTAAAAAAGGAAATCGACCATCTTTTATAAAAGCCGGTAATCCGGAATTGGCAAATCAATTATATGAATATATTATTGAAGCATGTAAAAAGGAATTTCCGGTAGTACAAACTGGAGAATTTGGTGCAGACATGAAAGTTTCTTTATTAAATGACGGACCATTTACGATTATTTTAGATTCTGCCGAAATCTGTTAAAGCCTAACGTATACCTGAAGAAAGATGCAGATATATAGATATAAAAAGGTATTTATTTAAAATTCACCCTATCAGTTCGTAAAATCAACATTTCGCGAACTGATAATTATTAGCACTATTACATACAAGGAGTTTTTCTCATGGAATACACAGAAAAAATCAATTTGGAAAATAAGAAAAAACTACAAGAACTGTTAAAAGAACTGCCAAAGTTTTGCAGTGATTTTTTTCGTTACCTGGATACCAGAAACACATCTTCCAGAACCAGACTTTCTTACGGATATGATATTCGCATCTTTTTTGAATTTATTCAGGAAAATAATCCGGTGTATAAGAAAATGTCTATGCATGACATACCAATCAGCGTTTTGGATGAGATGACCCCCATTGATATTGAAGAATATCTTTCTTATTTATCTTATTACGAAAAAAGTGATGGACAGGCTGTAACAAATGGCGAAAAAGGAAAATCTCGAAAACTTTCTGCCATCCGCACCATGTATAACTACTATTTCAAAAAGGAATTCATTAAGACAAATGCTCCATCCATGATTGATACACCCAAAAAACACAAAGAAAATATTATCCGTTTGGACAAGGATGAGGTGGCTGACTTGATTACTACGGTACAAAATGGTGAGAATTTAACTGCCCGCCAGCTTGCTGCGCATCAAAAGACAAAATATCGTGATATTGCCATTTTAACACTCCTGCTGGGTACCGGAATCCGTGTTTCTGAGTGTGTTGGTTTAGATGTGGCTGATGTAAGCTTTAAAAATAACTGCATGCGTGTTGTACGAAAAGGTGGAAATGAATCTACCATTTATTTTGGTGATGAAGTTGCAGATGCTCTTTTGGACTATTTAGAGTTAGAACGTGAAGGCTTGGTACAAAAAGCGACACCGGAACACGAAAACGCATTGTTTTTATCCTTAAAATACAGTCGTCTTACTACTCGTTCCGTAGAAAAACTGGTTAAAAAATATACCGGTGCAGCAAATATTAATAAAAAAATTACTCCTCATAAACTGAGGAGCACTTATGGTACCAATCTCTACAAAGAAACCGGTGATATTTACTTAGTTGCCGATGCACTGGGACACAAAAGTGTGGAAACTACCCGGCAACACTACGCTGCCATCGATGATGACCGGCGTCGTTTAGCCGGTAAGTTTTCCGGAAGTATCTTCCACGAAGATGAATAAAAAATTAAATAACCGCATATTTTTCCAGAGTTGCTGCAATACCATCCTCGTTATTTGACAAGGTAATATCATTTGCAATATTCTTTAATTCCTCACAAGCATTGCCCATAGCAACGCCAAGGCCTGCATATTCTACCATAGACATATCGTTTTGAGCATCTCCAAATGCAATTACTTCTGACTGATCAATTCCTAATTCCTTGCAAACCATATCCAAGGAAGCGGCTTTGGTAATACCCTTCAAATTGCACTCTAAATAAAATGGTGCCGACATAACAAAAGCAAATTCTTTTTGAAATGGCTCTGTCATTTTCTCCATATGTTCTAACAAAACTTCATTTGGTGCCGCAGTCAATACTTTTACCGGATTGAAATTTAAAAATTCAGAAAGTAATCCCACTTCTACTATCTCTAATCCATTGATACTGCTCTCGTAATCTGCCTTATATCCGTCTTTTTTGGGCACATAGAGGAATTTTCCGTTCATCACCATAGGAGAAACCGGAAACTGCTCTAAATGTCTTAAAACAGCCTTTGCACGTTCCTGTGAAATTGCTTTTTCATACAATACTTTTCCATTTTGAGCATCTAATACTTTTCCACCATTATACGCCAACAAAACTCCATGATGGGTATCCATCTCCAATTCCTGCTTTAAAAAATCTAATCCAGCAACCGGACGCCCGGAAGCAAGCACTAGAATAATTCCACGTTCTTGTGCCTTTTTCAGGGCGTCCAATGTTTTTGGAGTTATCTTCTTTTCATCATTTGTCAGTGTTCCGTCAATATCTAGAACAATCATCTTATAACTCATATATATTTTCTATCCTTTATTCATTTTTTTCAATTCCATGTATTTTAGAATCATTTCTACACAACCATCGGTTCCAAGCTTTCCACTGTCCATGCAAAGATCATAGCTTCTGGAATCTCCCCATTTCTTACTGGAGTAATAATTGTAATAGCTTGCACGTTTTTTGTCTGTCTTTTGAATCATGTCTCTTGCTTTTTCTTTAGTAAGTTTAAAAGTATCCATAACATGATTGATTCTAAAATCCATATCTGCATGCACAAATACGCTTAAGCAGTTTGGATGCTCAGCCAATGCATAATCTGCACAACGTCCTACAATAATACAGGATTCTTTTTCTGCAAGTTTTTTAATGGTATCAAACTGTGCTAAAAATACCTTATGATTTAAAGGCATATCCAAAAACGGTGCTGATGTGTAGCCACTAACAGAATATGTATCCATAACTAAGGAATATAAAAAGCTGTTAGTTGGTTTTTCATCGTGATTTTCAAAAATCTCCTCACACAGCCCACTATCCTTTGCCGCCATTGCAAGCAGTTCCTTATCATAATATTTCACATTCAATTTTTCAGAAAGTGCTCGAGCCAAATCCATACCGCCACTTCCAAATTCTCTACCGATTGTAATTACAAAGTTGTCCATAGAAATACCACCTTTCTGCTTTACTTGTCTTTATTATAATACATTTTTTTCAAAATGTATATACGATTCAACTAATTTACAGCTTCCCTTTTAATAACTTTTGGAAATATTCCGGTAAGGGTGCCTCAACTTCCAAATATGCTCCGGTGGAAGGATGAATAAAGCCTATGACCATAGCATGTAACGTCTGTCCTTGCAAATGATAAGGATTCTTACCACTTCCATACAATGTATCCCCAAGCAAAGGATGACCGATACTTGCCATATGAACACGAATTTGATGTGTTCTTCCTGTTTCCAGTTCAAACTCCATATAAGTATGATTGTTAAACCGCTCTAATACCTTATAATGTGTTATTGCCGGCTTTCCGTTTTTCTCATTAATTGCCATCTTTTTACGTTCAACCGGATGTCTTCCTATGGCTCCTTCGATTCTTCCGGTGTCTTCTTTTACTACACCGTTTACAATCCCGCGATATCTTCTTGTAACGGAATGTTCCTTAATCTGCTGAGCAATCTTCACATGTGCATTATCATTTTTACATACAATTAATGCTCCCGTTGTGTCCATATCAATCCTGTGCACAATTCCCGGCCGGATTGCTCCGTTGATTCCGGAAAGACTATCCTTGCAATGATACATAACAGCATTTACCAACGTTCCGGTGTAATGTCCCGCAGATGGATGCACCACCATTCCTTTTGGCTTATTTACTACCAAAACATCCTCATCTTCATATAAAATATCCAATGGAATATCTTCCGGCACAATTTCAATTTCCTGCGCCTTTGGAATTGTAACACTTACTGTATCTTCTGCACTAATGCGATAGTTTGCCTTTTGCGCTTTCCCATTTACCAATACAAGATTTTCTTTTATGATTTTCTGAAAAAAGGAACGCGACTGATTCTCATAAATCAATGCCAGATATTTATCCAAACGTTCCCCTTCTTGTTCAAAGCTCACTTCAAATTCTTGGGATATTTCATTATTTTGCTTCGTTTCCTGCATCTTTTTTCTTCTTTGAAGGCAATAATACCTCCATATCCTCTTCTTTATAATAGAAAATAAACAACAGTAACAGTACTACTACGCTGCAACTTACATATATATCAGCTACATTAAAAATCGGAAAATTAATCAATTCAAAATAGAAAAAATCAATTACATAATCTAAACGAATACGATCAATCAAATTTCCAAAGGCACCTGCCATAAGGAATGTAATGATTATCCGAATCCAAAGATATCGTTTGGACATAGGACAATGCCAATAAATGTAAGCCATAACCGCTACTAAAAACATTGTACTTATCACGAATATTACTTTACCGCCCTGAAACATTCCAAATGCTGCTCCACGGTTTTCTAAATACTGTAACTGAAATACATTTTTAATAATAGATATGGAATTTCCGTCTTTCAGATTTGTTACTGCCAAATATTTTGTAAACTGGTCTAATACGACCAAAAGTATTGTTATTATTACACCAAGTATACAGCTTGTTTTTTTATTTTTTATCATGTTATGCTCCTGTGACATAGGTAATTCCGGCAAGAATTTCTGCATCCGTCAATTCTTTGGTAATCACCGCATTTCCAATTTCTTTTAATACAATGAATTTGACTTTTCCCGACTCCATTTTTTTGTCTAACTTGGTAGTAGCCAAAATTTCTTCCGGTGTATGGGAAAAGTTTTCAATCCGAACCGGAAGATCGTAACTTTTTATCGTTTCTTCTATCATATTAAGCTGTTCCTCGGTGATATATCCCAATTTCATAGAAATATAACCCGCACCTGCCATTCCAAGTGCCACACATTCTCCGTGATATAAGGAAAAACCGGACAATTTTTCAATTGCGTGACCCAAAGTGTGTCCAAAGTTCAAAAGTGCTCGTTCTCCCTGTTCCTTCGGATCGTTTTCTACTACTTTTCGTTTAATCTCGCAACTTCCGTATACAAGTTTCTCCAATGCTTCCATATCAAGTTCTTGAATTTTTGCACTATTTTCTACAATATAAGAAAAATAGGCTTCTTCCTTTATCAAACCATGTTTAATAATTTCACCCATTCCAGATGCAATCTGACGTTTTGGTAATGTTTTTAATACAGAAAGATTCATATATACTAATTTCGGCATATAAAATGCGCCTACCATGTTCTTATACTGCATAAAATCTACCCCTGTTTTTCCGCCAATACTGCTATCTACCTGTGCCAAAAGTGTGGTCGGTACCTGAATAAAGTCAATTCCACGCAAATATGTAGCTGCGGTGAACCCTGTCAAGTCTCCAACCACGCCACCACCGAGTGCTACTAACAGGTCTTTTCTGTCAAAAGAATTTAAAATCAGATGTTCATATACTTTTCCTACTGTATCCGTATTTTTGCTGGCTTCTCCCGCTTCGAAGGTATAGGAGACACACTTTGAAAACATCGGTTCTAATAATGCCTGAATCTCTTCTAAATATAATTTTCCTACGTTAGAATCTGTAACAATACAAACCTTGCGATTCTCATAGCCTAATGCCTTTAATTTTTCCGGTAATTCCTGAAAGCTTTGCTGAAGTTCAATATCATAGCAAGGCTTCTGTTCATAATTTACAGTTATTTTTCTTCCCATTGCTTCTCCTCTATTTAAATATATTTTTCATATTGTATTTTTAAGCGTCCTTTTCTTGTCTCTCCTGAAGTTCCCTGAAACAAAAAACGCCCTATTGAACGAACGGAAATCACTTCTTCCTTTTTACATTCGTAAGTAGTATTTAAAATTTCTTTGCTATTTACAAATACTTTTCCACTCCGAATCCACTCATTTGCCTGAGAGCGCGATACTTTGCAAATGCAGGCAATTACGCTGTCTAAGCGATTAGAAGTAATGATACCCTCACAAACCTCTGTTTTAGGCACAATATTTACCTCAGAAGCAGATGTTTTTTCTAATTGTACAGATGTATGCTTAATACGGGTAAGTTCCTCTTGGATATAATTTGCAATTTTTTCCTGACAAAAGACATAAATCACATTGTCTTCTACCAGAATATCCCCTAACATACTTCGTTCAATTCCCAAATTCATTAAACTTCCCAACACATCACGATGTGTCAATTCATCTGCAAACTTTCGATTAAGGGGAGTAATTTTCAAGCAGGAAATCGGATAATCCCAGGTATAACAAAGAGCATCAGGTAGAAATGCTATCATCTGACGCTCACTGTTTAAAAAACCACCATACATTTCAAAGCCACAATACAACTCTGAAACATTTTGCTTAAAAATATTCTGTTCATTTAAGTTCAAAAAATCACTAAATAAAACAATATCCTTTTGCTGTGCCTGTCTGGACAAGTCTATAAAACGTTTCCCTAATAAAGTCTCGTCTCTGGTCATTTTCTCATTCCTTATAAATCTGTCTGAATTGGAGGCACATCAAATGCATCCATAATATTCGCAAAATCTCCAGAAATATCTACGTTTGGAGGTGTTATTATGAATATGTAATTAGAAATCTTTTGTAAATTACCACTGATTGCGAAACAGGAACCTGACGTAAAATCAATAATACGCTGAGCAATTTCTACGTCTAATCCCTCTACATTCAGCACCACAGTTCTGTTCAGTAATAATGTTTCTGTAATTTCACGCGCATCCTCTACTGAGGTTGGCTTAATTACGCATACTTCCATATTCGTTCCCTGCCTTTTAGATGACCGCATCGGTGTAATCTTTGGAGTTGTTTTCACCGCTTTGGGTTTCTTTTCTTCATATTGAAAATCATCTTCTGGTTCTTTATCTTTTAAAAATCCCTTTTTCTTTGGTGCTTCTTCTTCATATTCATCGTCATCGTAATAATCTTCGTTATAGAAATCGTCATCATCCTCCGGATTCAATCTCATAACATTTAAAAATTTATCAAGCATTCCCATGATAATTCTCCTCGTAACTTTTTCGTACTTTATATATTATAATTTCTTTCGCCAAAAATCCCTGTCCCAACACGAACCATGGTAGCACCTTCTTCCACTGCCACCATATAGTCTCCTGTCATTCCCATAGACAGAATCTCCATAGATACATTATCAATGTTTTTCTTCATTATGTCAACAGATAATTCTTTGATTTGTTTAAAATATTTTCGATTATCTTCCGGATTTTCTACGAAAGGTGCAATTGTCATAAGTCCTTTCACATGAATATGCGGCAATTTTGAAATTTCTTCCACTAAAGAAATAGCTTCTTCTCTGCTGGTTCCGAACTTGCTTTCTTCATGGGCAATATTTACTTCTACTAAAATATCCACTTCCACTTTCTTCTTTTCCGCCTGTGAACTGATTTCTTCTGCTAAGCGTAAAGAATCTACGGAATGTATCAGGCAAACCTTATCTACAATGTACTTTACTTTGTTACGTTGTAAGTGCCCAATCATGTGCCAGCGAATATCCTGTGGCAGCACCGGATATTTGTCCATAATCTCCTGTACCTTATTTTCTCCAAAATCTCTGCTACCTGCGTCATATGCCTCTTGTAACATAGGAACCGGTTTTGTCTTGCTGACAGCAATCAATGTAACCTCGCTTACATCCCGTCCCGCCTTTTCGCAGGCTTTCTTTATATTTTCCCGTACGTTTTCTAAGTTTTCTTTTACCATAATGTCCTCCTTATTGCACTATCTGATTTTCCTTAATTGCAGAGGCATCTAAGGCTATATGATCATAAAGTGATAATCCATAGCTTGTCCCTGTATTGATAATGGTGTACTCTTCATTTTGATATAATATTTCTACCTTTCGGAATACAGCATAACCTTTGTTAATATTGTAAGCCCCTTGAAGCTTTGCTGTACTTTCCAAAGTCATTGTCTCACTGGAATCCGGCTTATTAATAATATCGCCTTTTTTTAAATCGCTACCATCTATATAATAAGAATCTTCTGTTTCCTGGAACACGGTTACATCTGTAAATTCCATTGCTTTTTTACCGTCTTTTGAAACATTTTGTCTTAAAACACCATTTCCATCAGAATCGCCACCTTTTGTTACATAATCCTTTGGTACAACGAAAAATGATTTTTCCGTTAGTGCTGTATTTGGAATCTTAAGTCCGCTAGTGTCAGAAACTAACAACTTCACATCTACATATCGGTCAGAGGCATAACGAATCATGGAATTTTGAAAAGTCAAATCCAAATAATAAGCTCCATCACGATTTATAATATTAGAACTTGCCCATGCAGTTGTTCCGTCTTTTTGAAATTCTACTTTTATATTATTTTGCTCTGCTAAATCTGTAGCAAGCTGTTCATCAATAGGTAAAATCAGATCCCAGTTTTCACTGGTAATTAACTTAAATACCGGTTCTCCTGCTGATACTTTTTCCTTTGCCTGAAGATTGTCTTTAATATGCTTTGACTGTTCAAAACTATCTGCATTAAATGTATCAACCGTTGTTCCTTCTAGTCCATCGGTATTGTATACAACCACGCCTGCTTGCGGTGCAAGATATGGATGAAAAGTTGCTGCATTACCGCTATATCCATCCAAACTTGATAAGTTACTGGCACTAAGCGCTTCCATAAGTGCAGCCTGCATGTCGTATTTAAATTCATATACCTGGTAAAAATCTTCATCAGAATACCCCAACACATACTCGGATGCTGTCTTTTCCAATTCCTGATAAGATTCTTTTTGTTGAAATAACTGTCCATTATTGGCACTTAATACCTGATTATAAAAATCTCCTGTCTCATCTACGGAATATACATAAGTATCTACGCCTACTTTGGTAGCATCCTTATTGTAATAATTAATATAACCACTCACTTCTGCATTAAATACCGTTTCTTCTCTTAGCGCAAGACCTGTAAAAGTATTATTTTGAGCAATCGTTCCTTGTGTTACTTCATATACTGCCACTTGCTCTGTAGTAAAATATTGAAAAATGTTATATAACATATAAATAAATATAATCG
>ERZ1034984.3527-NODE-3527-length-11232-cov-27.174108_pt1 | contig 11232 bp, 7 predicted proteins | sample MGYA00520589_ERZ1034984 | MGnify/ENA primary metagenome ERZ1034984 (study PRJEB33766, sample SAMN09781790) | gut metagenome | biome: gut microbiome | host: Homo sapiens | place: Madagascar | study: EMG produced TPA metagenomics assembly of the PRJNA485056 data... | reverse complement strand
CGGCTACGCCGAGGATCTCGCCCTTCTTCAGCTCGAAGCTGCAATGGCGGAAGGAACGCGGATGGATGGAGGTGAAGTCCTCCACCTTCATCATGACCTCGTCGGAGGGGTGGTTTTCCAGCGGCGGGAACAGATTGGACAGCTCACGGCCCACCATCTTGGCGATGATCTGTTCCTTGGTCATGTTGGCAACGTCCCACTTGCCGATGTAGTGGCCATCCCGCATGATGGTAACTTCGTCAGCGATGACCTTGATCTCGTCCATCTTATGACTGATGTAGACCAGCGCAACGCCCTGATCCTTCAGCTCACGCATGATGCGGAACAGCGATTCGACCTCGTTGGCGGTCAGCGAGGAAGTAGGCTCGTCCAAGATCAGCACCTTGCAGTTGGCGGAAACAGCCTTGGCAATTTCCACCATCTGCATCTGAGCGATGCTCAGGGAACCCAGCTTTGCATGGGAGTTGATGTCCAGCTTCAGCTTCTTCAGCAGTTCATCGGTATCTTTGTACATTTTGGCGTGGTCCACAATGGTGATGGGACCCGCCTTCTTGGTGGGGTAGCGGCCCAGCCAGATGTTCTCGGCCACGGTACGGGCCGGAATGGGCTGCAGCTCCTGATGCACCATCGCGATGCCGCGGTTCAGCGCTTCCAGCGGGTTCGGGATGGTAACTTTTTGGCCTTCGTATTCGATCTCGCCCTCGTCCATCTTGTAAATGCCAAACATGCACTTCATCAAAGTGGACTTACCAGCGCCGTTTTCGCCCATCAGGGCCATGACCTTGCCGGGGCGAAGCTCCAACTGTGCGTGATCCAGCGCTTTGACGCCGGGGAAGGTCTTGACCACGCCTTTCATTACCAGACGGTATTCTGACATTCCGCAGAGCCTCCTTGTCGTTCAAACTAAGGCACCATGAGCCCTTACTAAAACAAGGCGCGTGCGCCGAGAAACCTCTCGCACGCACGCGCTTTTTAGCTTTTATCAAGCCTAGGTCTCACTGCGTACCTTGCAACCGTGAGTGATTTTCGGTCAGGATCAGAGGTACTTAGAAGCGTTCTCGGTGGTGACCTTGACGTAATCGACCCAGTAATACTCCTCGACGTCCTTGCCCTCAACGAACAGCTTGGTAGCGTCGGCAGCTGCGGTAGCCTGGCCCACGTCGTCGTTCAGAACGGTACCGGTCATCTTGCCATCAACGACATTCTGGACAGCTTCCTTCAGTGCGTCAACACCGACCAGATAGATGTCCTCGCCGACCTTGCGGCCAGCCTGCTCGATGGACTGCAGAGCGCCCAGAGCCATTGCATCGTTGTTGCAGAAGACGACCTCGATCTTGTCGCCGTACTGTGCCAGAGCGTTTGCAACGTCCTGCTGTGCGGTGGTCTGATCCCAGTTGTCCAGATACTCGTACAGGCACTCGACTTCCTTGCCGGCGTCGGTCAGAGCCTTGATGGAGTACTCGGTACGATACTGTGCATCGATGTTTTCGGGGTCGCCCTTGCACATGATGTAGGTGATCTTGCCGTCGCCGTTGATATCGCCCTGAGTAGAGGTCTCAAGGATCAGCTCGCCCTGATAAGTACCGGACTGGCGTGCGTCTGCACCAACGTAGCAGCACTTGCCAGCGTAGGAATCCAGAACGGCCTTGTCAGGCTCACGGTTGATGAAGACGATCGGGGTGCCGGACGGAGAGATGGTATCCACGATGGTCTGAGCGGAAGTGGTCTGGACGGGGTTGATGACCAGCACGTCCACGCCCTGCTGCAGGAAGGTGTTGATCTGCTCGGTCTGGGTGTTCTGGTCGTTCTTGCCGTCCATGATGGTGACGGAGTAGCCCATGTCCTTCAGGTACTCTTCCAGATCGGTGCGGTACAGGGTCATGAAGTTATCAGCGAACTGATAGATGCAGACGCCGACGTTTGCGCTGCCGGTAGAAGCGGCTGCAGAAGAAGCAGCCACAGAGGAAGCAGCAGTAGAGGAGGCAGCGGTGGAACTGGAGGAGCCGCCGCAGGCGGTCAGAACGCCAGCAGCACCCACAACAGCGGAAGCCTTCATGAAGTCACGACGCGAAATCATTTTCATAATATTGTTCTCCTTCATTCGCATATCACAGCAAATTTTCGAAACGCACTAAACCGCACGTTTCGAGACTCTGTTTGTATTATAACCGTCTGCCGGGCAGTTCGCAATAGAACAAATTCACAAGATTCCGCAAAGTCTTTTGTGCATTCCTCACAATTCCTCCTGTTGTATGCAAGATTGATTTTTATATCAAGCACAATTTCTGTCGAAACTGCAACATGCGTCCAAATGTCCACCAAAAATCCATAAAGTCTGTCAAAAGGATTACAGCATCCGGCGTTTTCTGCAACAAATGTGTCAAAACAGAAAAAGACCCGCTTCGCCTTTCTGCACGGACTGTGCGCACCAAAAGGACAAAATGGGTCTTTTTTTCATTTCTGCTTTCCGCAGTTATTTTTCTTTATGTTCCCGGCGGTAGCGGGTGGGGGTGACGCCAAGGGTCTTTTTGAAGATCTTGGTGAAATAGTTCACGTCCAGAATGCCCACTTCCTCGGCCACGGCGGCAATGGTATGGCTGCTGTGCTCCAGCAGCTGTGCAGCCCGGTTGACCCTCTGGGTGTTGATATAGTCGATGAGGGTGGTGCCGGTCTCCTGCTTGAACAGCGCCGACAGGTAGGACGGGCTGATGAAACACATGGCGGCAAGGCTCTTGAGTGTCAGCGGCTCGGCCACATTCAGGTTGACGTAGTTCATCACCTTCTGGACGGCGGGCGAGTATTCCTTCAGCGAGTAGCGGCGGACATAGGCGCAGTAATCCCGCACCATCTTCCACATCAGCTCTTCAGGCACCTCGTCGGCCTCCTCAATGATCCGGGCGTACTTGCTGGAAATGGCGTCAATATAATAAGGGTGCACTTTGCTGGGTTCGATGGCCTTCCGCAGCAGGGTGTTGAAGACGATCATCCGGTTCTTCTGCTGGTAGAGCGAGCCTTCGAACCGTCCGCCGTAGGTGAAGCGGGAGTGCTGGTGCATCGCCTCCACGGCGGCTTCCTCGTCGCCGCGGCTCACGGCTTCGAGGATGCGGTTCTCCGACTCGTACCTCTGCTCCAGCATCGAGATGGGGATGTCCTTCTGGAACTTGGGTTCGTTGAAATAGCGGATGTCCGGCAGGAACTGGAAGGGCAGGAACTCCTTCATCTGCTCCACCTTCAGCTCGTCCTCGTCGAACATCATCCCCACAAGGACCCGGATGGTGGAGTAAAAATCGTTGGCTTCCAGCACCTTGACGCCGTTGTAGTATTCCTGCACGGCGCTCTCCCCTGCCACGCCCAGATGGCGCTTGACCCACCTGCAGGACTTTTCGCTCCGCTGGCCGAAGGTCCACGGCCCCACGAGGAAGACCGTGTTCTCCTCGTCCGGGATGCGGAAGAGGGCGAAGTGGAGTTCAAACGTTCCCTCCACGAAGAGCAGCGTCTGCTCCGGGGTGCTGTCCAGCAGCAGTTGGCCGAACTCCTGCCAGTCGAACTGCGGGTCCAGCGAACGGCGCAGACCGTAATCGAACTCGTCCAGCCCCTCAAAAGGCGGTGTCACCCGCCGGGCGGGGATGTTCTGGGCTGCCGCCAGCTTCGTGAGCACCTGTAATGGATCGACCCGCATCGTCTTCACCGCTTCCTTTCTCGCCTGTTTTCTGCTGGTGCACCATCTAATATATTAGTATACAGTATTTTTGCGGGAGAAACAAGTGGCGCAATAGAAAAAAGCACCCTCCACAGCGGGAAGGTGCTCCTTCGTACAACCTCTCAGTCGTGCCTTCGGCCCGCCAGTCGTCTACCCTTTGTCGCTTGCGCGACATCTCCCTCCGGCCGGAGGGAGTCTTTCCTAGTAGGGGAGCCTCTGGCGTATCCAGCAAGCTTCATCCGACTGCCAAGGGCTCCCACTCCGGGGGAGCTGGCGCGAAGCGCCTGAGAGGGTTATTTATTGCGGCGGGCTGCCAGCTCAGCCACATTTTCCTCGACCTTTTTCTTGTTCAGCGGGTAGAGGAAGGCCAGTGCCAGCACGATGCAGACAAAGCCGATGATGGGGGCGATGCAGGCCATATTGAAGATGCCGCGGGTGACGGCAGGATCGAAGGCCGTTGCCTCGGTGTAGCCGATGATGCCCAGCAGAGCACCCACCAGACCAGAGGAGAACGCCTGACCCAGCTTCCGGGCGAAGGAGTAGACGGAGTAGATGGTGCCGTCCTCACGCACACCGTTGCGGACCTCGGCGTCATCAATGACGTCGGTGATCATCGCCCAGATGATCGTGTTGAAGAAGCCCATGCCGATGTTGGCCAGAATGTAGCAAGCTACAAAGCCCCAGACGCTTGCCGGGCGCCAGATCAGGCAGACCAGCCAGACCAGAGCGGAGATGATGCTGGAACCCATAGCCAGCTCCTTCTTACCAAACTTGGCAGACAGCTTGGAGGCAAAGGGTGCACAGACCACCAGCATGATCACCGTGCCCAGCAGACTTGCGGTGGACTGGGCTGCGGCGCTGCCGTAGACGTTGGGGTAAACGTAACCGGCAAGGCTCATGACGGTCAACTGGCTCAGCAGCACGAAGATGGCAGCCACAATGATGCCCAGCAGGGCCTTGTTGGTGAAGATGCTCTTGAAGATGGCGGAAGCGCTGATCTTCTGATTGCTTGCGGGCACTTCCACGCGCTCGCTCGTCAGCTTGAAGCAGACGATGTAGCACAGAATGGCGCAGATGGAGAAGACGCCCGCGATGATGGTCATGCGGGAGCCGGACATGACGGTCTTGCCGTCCACGACCACGTAGGCCACCATAGGAGTTGCCACGCCGATGACCATGTTGGCCAGCGTAGAGCCGATGGTGCGCCAAGTGGACAGATCGGCGCGGTCCTTGGGGTCAGAGGAGATGGCGGAAGCCATGGAGCCGTAGGGGATGTTGATGGAGGTGTAGAAGATGGAACCCCACAGGATGTAGGTGACGAACAGCCATGCCACCTTGAAGCCGTAAGGCATCCCGGCCAGACCGGACTGATAGATCAGGAAGGACGCAATGGCCACAGGGCCGCACATCCGCTTGATCCACGGGCGGAACTTGCCGTCCTTGTTGGGCTTGGAGTGGTCCACGATCTGACCCATGCCCACATCGGTGAACGCATCCACAAAACGGGCGATCATCATCACCATGCCAACGATGGCGGCGTTGACGCCCATGACGTCGGTGTAGAACTTCATCAGGAAGCTCGACGAAAGCAGGAAGGTGAAGTCGTTGCCGAAATCACCGAACATGTAGCCGACCTTGTCCTTCATGCCGAAGGGGGCGGCTTTCTTCATCTCATTTGCCATTGGTTTCTCCTTAGCTAAAACTCGCGGTCGTTCGGAACACAGCGAAACATGGTTCGCTGTATCCATTTTGGTATATTTGTATTATGACAAAGATTTAGCAATCATCGTTAGAAGAATTTTTAGGTGAAATCGTAAAATTTTACGGTTATTCTTTGTGCAATTTCACGACTTTTTCACAAATTCTGTAGAGTATCTTTCGTGTCCTTCTTTCGAGACGGTACAGTTCACCAGTTTCTTTTCAGACTCCGTGATCTATAATAGGTATTCTGCCCAGAAAGGGCCCAATTTACCTGAAAAATGTCTGGATTTATTGCAAATTTGTTCTATTCCCTTTTCGTAAAATCTGTCATACTGGTACCAGAAGACAATGATTGCTCCAAACCTCTCCGTCCATGCTTCTGCCACCTCCCCTAGCAGGAGAGATGGCAAGCCGTAGGTGAGACGGAAAGGTTGAAGTGCGATCCAGAAGAATTTTCGTATGACGAGAAAGAGGTTTTTGCAATGAACAACAAGTCCCTGCTGTACCCTGTCGCTTCCACCTCCCGCCGCGTCGTCAGCCTTGACGGCATGTGGCGCTTCAGCTTCGATGCCAAGAGCGAAGGCGTTGAGGCCCACTGGGCTAACGGTCTGCCGGAGTCCATCTCCATGCCCGTTCCTGCATCCTTCTGCGATTTCTTCACCGACAAGGACTCCCGCGAGTACTGCGGCGATTTCTGGTACGAGACTGACTTCTTCGTGCCCGGCGAGTGGAGCGGCAAGGACATCGCCATCCGCTTCGGCTCCGCTACCCACCACGCCCGCATCTTCGTCAACGGCGTGGAAGTGGCGCAGCACGAGGGCGGCTTCCTGCCCTTCGACGCGGTCGTCACCGACATCGTCCGCTACAACCAGTTCAACAAGCTCAGCGTCCTGCTGAACAACGAGCTGAACGAGCACATGCTGCCCGCCGGCAACACCACCGTCCTGTCCAACGGCAAAAAGGTCGCTGCCCCCTACTTCGACTTCTACAACTATGCCGGCCTCCATCGCCCCGTCAAGCTGATGGCTCTGCCCACCGAGCGTATCCTCGACTACTCCGTGAAGCACCGCCTGACTGCCGAGGGCGCTGAGGTCGATTACACCGTCACCACCAACGGCGACCACGAAGTCACCGTCGAGCTGTACGACGGCACCACCAAGGTCGCTGAGGCCACCGGCAAGGAAGGCACCCTCGTCGTCAAGGACGCAAAGCTGTGGAACGTCCACGCTGCTTACCTGTACAATATCGTCATCCGCATCCACGACGGCAGCGCCGTGGTCGATGAATACACCGAGAAGGTCGGCATCCGCACCTTCGAGATCAAGGACGGCCATTTCCTGCTGAACGGCAAGCCCGTCTATCTGCGCGGCTTCGGCAAGCACGAGGACGCCGATATCCGCGGCCGCGGCCTCGACCTCGCCACCGTCAAGCGCGACTACGAGCTGATGAAGTGGATCGGTGCCAACTGCTTCCGCACCAGCCACTACCCCTACGCCGAGGAGCTGTACCAGATGGCTGATGAAGAGGGCTTCCTGATCATCGACGAAGTCCCCGCTGTCGGCTTCATGGAGAGCACCATGAACTTCCTCGCCGCCAATCAGGGCAACGGCAAGAAGGTCGGCTGGTTCGAGAAGGAGACTACTCCGCAGCTGCTGGCCAACCACAAGGACGCGCTGACCGATATGATCGGCCGCGACAAGAACCACGCCTCCGTCATCGCATGGAGCATCCTGAACGAGCCCCAGTGCACCAGCGAGGGCACCGAAGCTTACTTCAAGACCCTGTTCGATCTGGCTCACGAGCTCGACCCCCAGAAGCGCCCCCGCACCTACGCCGTCGTCATGATGAGCCTGCCCAACACCAGCAAGGGCCAGCAGTTCGCTGACTTCATCAGCCTGAACCGCTACTACGGTTGGTACGTCATGGGCGGCGTGGGCATCGTGGACGCCGAGGCCGCCTTCCGCAAGGAGATGGACGGCTGGGCACAGGTCCTGAACGGCCGCCCGATGATCTTCACCGAGTACGGTGCCGACACCATGCCCACCGAGCACAAGCTGCCCAGCGTCATGTGGAGTCAGGAGTACCAGAACGAGTACCTCGACATGAACCACAACGTCTTCGACAGCTACGGCTTCGTGCAGGGCGAGCTGGTCTGGAACTTTGCAGACTTCCAGACCACCGAGGGCATCCTGCGCGTCAACGGCAACAAGAAGGGCATCTTCACCCGTCAGCGTCAGCCGAAGGACGCCGCCTTCCTCTTCCGCGCCCGCTGGACCAGCCTGCCGCTGGATTACAAGGGCAATCAGTAATCGCGTTTTCTCTCCAACCTTCTCATAACATGGAAAATCCCCTCCCGGCCCGTAAGGCCGAGAGGGGATTTTTCCTCGATTGGGGCACCCTCCTTGAGGGAGTTTACTTGATGCAGGTCGAACAGGGCGTATACCCCGCCGCCACGGCCTCATCGTAGCTGGAGAAAAGGATCTGGTTCTTTTCCGCCGGGAGGTTCGGGCAGGTGGGCAGGTGGAACTTTTTCGAGTTCACATTGCCGATGTACGCTTGCTGGGCCGTGCCGGACGCCGCCGGGTCGGTGGGGTTCAGCTCGGCGTCGGTGGCCGTCTTGTCGGTGCGGATGGTGTAGTTCTGCCCATCCGACCCGATGACGACGGTGCCCAGCAGGTCGGTGCGGTAGACGTCCACCCTCGCATCCCGCAGGATGCTCAGGGTCTCCTCGTGGGGGTGGCCGTACTTGTTGTTCACGCCGCAGGAGATGACGCCCATTTCGGGCAGGACCGCGTTCAGGAAGATGTAGCTCGTCGAGGTGCTGGAGCCGTGGTGCCCCACCTGAAGGACATCGGCCTTCAGGTTCGCCCCGCTGTTCACAAGGTCGCGCTCGGCGTCGGCTTCCATGTCGCCGGTGAGGAGGAAGCTGGTGGAGCCGTAGTCTACCCGCAGGACAAGAGAGGTGTCATTGGTCTCGCTGTATTGCACCACCGGGCCCAGCAGGGTGATGGTCGCGCTGCCCAGCTGCCAAACAGTGCCCACTGCGGGCACCTCCACCTGCAAGCCCTGCTGCTGCGTGTATTTGACGAAATCTTGGAAGCACTTGGTGGAGGCATCCGTCACCGGGCTGTAGACATGGTTGGCCGGGAAGTAGGCCAGCGCAGCGGCCAAACCGCCCACATGATCCTCGTGGGCGTGGGAGCAGAAGACGTACTGCAATTCCTCCACGCCCTGATTCTGCAGGTAGCTGACCACCATGCTGCCATCGTCCACATTGCCGCCGTCGTAAAGCATGTACTGCCCGTCGCACTCCACCAGAACGCTCAGCGCCTGTCCCACATCGAGGAAGTGCATCTGGAAGCTGTCGTTGGCAGGGTCGCCGTCGGTCTGGGCTGTGCCGGACGGGTTCGGGATGACATCGGCGCTGCCGCCGGGCACCACCGAGGAAACATCACAGGCGGCCAGCCCCAGTGCCAGCGCCGCCGCCAGCGCAAGGGCCGCAAGGCGGCGGAAGGGGGTTCGCCAAAAGCTTACTTTTTCCGTTTTGTAGTTTTCCACGTCGTATTCTCTTTCTGTTGATTGTTTTTCGGCTTGTGGCCGGGGGCCGCGTGGGGCGCGAACCGTGCACCGGGGCTGGGCTGGCGGCCCGCCGGGGCAGCAGCACGGTTGGCGGTCTTCCCCTTCCCGCCCTTGCCATTGGGCCGGACGGTATAGGTGCCGTCGTTGTGGATGGTCACCTCTGCTGCCTCGGCCCGGCGTGCCGAGCGCTGGACGGCGCGGCGTCCCTCGGCGGGGACCAGCAGCGGGATGAGGTCCTCCCGGTGGGTCATCTTGAGCGCCTTGATGACCTTTTCGGCGTTGCGCGGCTCGTAATACTGGAGCAGCGCCCGCTGCAGCGCCTTGCCCTCAGCGGTCTTCTCCACGAAGACCGGCTTCAGGGTGTAGGGGTCAAGGCCGGTGTAGAACATGCAGGTGCTCACGGTGCCGGGGGTGGGGTAAAAATCCTGCACCTGCTCCGGGCGCATGTGGTTCTTATAAAGGTACTCGGCCAGATAGACCGCGTCGTTCAGGGTGCTGCCGGGATGGCTGGACATCAGGTAGGGCACGAGGTACTGCTTCTTGCCCGCCTTCTTGCTCAGCTCATAGAACTTGTCCTTGAACTTGTTGAAGGTCTGGATGGGCGGCTTGCCCATGTAGGCCAAGGTGTTGGGGGCGCAGTGCTCCGGGGCCACCTTCAACTGGCCGGAAACGTGGTACTCCACCAGTTCCTTGAAGAAGGTGTCGTCGGGGTCGGCCATCAGGTAGTCGAACCGGATGCCGCTGCGGATGAAGACCTTCTTGACGCCGGGCAGCTCCCGGACACGGCGGAGGATCTTCAGGTAATCGCTGTGATCCACGATCATGTGGGAGCAGGTGGTGGGGGCCAAGCAGTGCTTGCCGCCGCTGCACATGCCCCGCAGCATCTGCTCGCGGCAGGACGGGAACCGGAAGTTGGCCGTCGGGCCGCCGATGTCGTGGATGTAGCCCTTAAAATCAGGTTCATGGGTCATCCGCTCCGCCTCGGCCACGATGCTGTCGGCGCTGCGGCTGGTGACGCGGCGGCCCTGATGGAGCTGGATGGCGCAGAAGTTGCAGCCGCCGAAGCAGCCGCGGTTCTGGATGATGGAGAACTGTACCTCCCGGATGGCGGGCACGCCGCCCATGGCCTCGTAGATGGGGTGATACCGGCGGGTGTAGGGCAGGGCGTAGACCTTGTCCAGCTCCCAGCGCACCAAGGGCTTTGCCGGGATGTTCTGGACGAGGTACTTCTCACTCTGCTTCTGGACGATGATCTGGCCGCTGACGACGTCCTGATTGTCCATCTGGATGCGGCACGCCTTGGCGTAGGCCACCTTATCGGACGCCACCTTCTTGAAGCCCGCGCACTCCACGTACTTTTCGGGCAGGTGGTCGAAGTCGGTCAGGTAGCAGGTTCCGTCCACATCGGTGATGGAGCTCACAGGCTCCCCCGCCGCCAGCCGCTTTGCGATGGCGACGGTCTGGTGCTCGCCCATGCCGAAGCTGATGAGGTCGGCCCCGGAGTCCTCGGCGATGCTGGGCAGGACGGTATCCAGCCAGTAGTCGTAATGCGCGAACCGCCGCAGAGACGCTTCCAGACCGCCCAAGATCACGGGCAGATCGGGGTAGGCCTCCTTGGCGAGCTTGGTGTAAACGGTGGCGCTGCGATCCGGCCGGGCCCCGCCGATGCCGCCGGGGGAGTATTCGTCCTCGGCGCGGGGGATCTTGGCCACCGAGTAGTGGCTCACCATGCTGTCCACATTGCCGCCGCCGATAAAGAAGCCGTATTTCGGCTTGCCGAACCGCTTAAAGTCCTCACAGTCGCTGTAACGGGGCTGGGCCAGCACGCCCACCTTGTAGCCCTCGGCTTCCAGCAGACGGCTGATGATGGCAGTGCCAAAGCTGGGGTGATCCACATAGGCGTCGCCGCCCACGACCACAAAGTCCAACTGGTCCCACCCCCGCGCTTCCATGTCCGCGCGGCTGATGGGAAGGAATTCGGTGTAGCCCGATTGGGAAGAAGAGGTGTTCTGCTGCATTCTGTTCTCCTGTTTATGATTCATCCGGCTGGTTCATCTGCATTTCCAGCCACTGCTGGCGGCTGATGAGGACGGCGCGGGGCTTAGCGCCCTCGTAGGGGCCGATGATGCCCTTCTGCTCCATCTCGTCCATGATGCGGGCGGCGCGGGCATAGCCCAGCTTGCACCGCCGCTGCAAAAGGCTCGTGGAAGCCTGACCGGCGTCGATGACCACTTCCACGGCCTGTTTCAGCA
>ERZ1034984.3523-NODE-3523-length-11247-cov-10.271176_pt1 | contig 11247 bp, 12 predicted proteins | sample MGYA00520589_ERZ1034984 | MGnify/ENA primary metagenome ERZ1034984 (study PRJEB33766, sample SAMN09781790) | gut metagenome | biome: gut microbiome | host: Homo sapiens | place: Madagascar | study: EMG produced TPA metagenomics assembly of the PRJNA485056 data... | reverse complement strand
ATGATGTTTTACAAATATTATCCCAATTATCATCAAGTAAGTTTTTGAAATATAACAGATAATATTTTTTCTGCGACAATAGGTGAAACACTATTCCCTAGCTGTCGGAAACTATGCCAGATCGTATCAGGTAGCAGATACCAATCAGGAAACCCTTGTAGTCTTGCTGCTTCACGTGGAGTAATAACCCGTGAATATGCATAATGTATTGGCCGAACAGCTTGAAAACTACCTTTTTCGGGCCCGGTTCCAGCTCTCAATGTCGGACAAAATCCGTTAGGATTTAATTTGGGCGACTTGGAGATTTTGTCTTGTTGTCCGTATGACAAGCAGGCGTACCGTTTACGGATTTTAGAAGAATGCTTTGTTGGAAAGCAGCCATTAACAAGGTGTTTTTTATTATATAGTTCTATATATTCTGAATTACCAATATCAACAGGTTTTAATCCAATAACACGTTGGTAAAAAAAATCGGATTGTGAGTGGTTAGATGTAGGATCATAGTATTCAGGTAGTATTTTTTTATAACCAGTACTTTTGGAACTGTAGTGAATATTAGCGGGAAGTCCCTCCAAGGCTTGGTATACTAATGTCTTTTGATTTGTAGGGACTTTTGCTTGTTCAAAATCATCCTTGGTTAATTTGCTTATTTCATTACACTGGCGATAACCTATAAAAAAAATGCGAGTTCGCGTTGTTGGTGCGCCATATTCACTAGCGTTAACTTTTAATGGTGGTAGTAAATGATAGTTTTTAACATGTGAAAACGCTGTTTTACGTATTTCGGAATATTTGCTATTCATAATGCCGGGAACATTTTCAGCAACAAAGAAAACTGGTTGGAGATCCTCTACTAGTGTAAAAAATTTAACAAATAATTGATTACGAGAATCATTTACGTTTCCTTGTCCGATACTGCTAAAGCCTTGGCATGGCGGTCCTCCGATGATTCCAGTTAGTTCATTGACGTTCATGCCTGCTAACTTAAGTAGGTCATGACCATTAAGTTTCATAATATCCATCTGTATGTGCTTAGATAAGGGGAAATTATTGGTATGTGATGCCATTGCGTGGATATCTAGTTCTACGGCCGCAGAGATTTTAAATCCAGCACGAGCTGCACCGAGGCTTAGGCCTCCAGCTCCTGCGAAAAGATCAATAACATTAGCCAATATCTATCCCCCTTTCTGGTAGTATAAGTGCATAGAAATTTTACAATATTTAAATATAAAAAGCAAATGTTTTGTTGAAAACAGTTTTGATTTGGTTATTGGTTTTTCATGAAATATAATATGTTGGCTACATTTTGGCTACAAAATTTTTAGTAACCACAGATTTTCTACCGAAAATAATATAATCGAGACAATAAAGCCACAGAAAACAGCCCTTTATCACCAGATAATACAATCTCAAAGTCCGTGAAGGTGGACGTACTGTAGGATCAGGACGTGTTGCTACAGTTATCGAATAATTTTAGCATAACATCTTAATTATATAAATAGAGTACCGCAAGGTACATTGTGTCCCAACGTAAGATACCCCGGAACCGTAAGGTTTCCGGGGTTTTTATGTTGCCTGGAAAAGTTAAATAAACAGGGAGAATATTCTGACTTGAAGAGAAAGAATTTTTAAGGGAATGAAGAATCAAAGCATCATGAGAGCTTGTACATTGGCTGCTTTTTGGCAATTGAAGAATAGAGTTTTGGGCTAGGATATGATAAAATATAACAGAAAAATCGTAATTTAAAGAAAAAGTTCTTAGACAACGGTGTCTATTAGAAAATATGACATTTCTCGCTTTGTGTCGTGTTATTTGAAGATAACAGATTCTATATTTGATGATGAAAGGAGGAACTGAGATGGATCAAGTAAAAATCGGAAATTTTTTAAAAGAGCTTCGCAAGGAAAAAGACATTACACAGGAGCAGTTGGCAGAAGCATTAAATGTATCCGGAAGGACAGTATCACGTTGGGAAACCGGAAGAAATATGCCGGATATAAGTATTCTTGTAGATATTGCCGATTACTATGATATCAGTATTCCTGAGATTATCAGTGGAGAAAGGAAAAGCGAGATTATGAACGAAGAAGAAAGAAAAATTGCTGAGACAATGTCAGATTATGCAACTACAGAGAAAGAGAAGATTTTTAAGGAAATGAAGATTCAAAGCATCATGGGGGTTTGTGCACTGGTTCTATATTGGATTCTGCATGAAACAGGTGCATATATGTATAACGATGTGTTAGGAAAGCTTACTGGATATTGCGAGACTCTGGTATCTGTATCAGTCATAATGATGGCTGCATTTACGACAGGGTCTTTAAGCAGGATACGCAGCAAGAGCAGGAAGGTTTTGCTGCTTGAAAATTTCCCAAAATCTATTCGCTTAATTGTGACTGCAGTTGTTGCTTTTGGTGGAGCTGCTATTATTAAACTGGTACTGGTACATTTTTTCGGATTATAGGTGGAAAGATTTCCTTACCAGCGTGATCTGTGCAGGAATTTTCTCAGTATTTTATGGTATTTGTCTGAGAAGAATGAGGGCAGGAAGAATGAAACAATATATTGTTGACGCTTTTACTGATGAGCCGTTTTCCGGAAATCCGGCGGCAGTTTGTGTGATGGATCATTGGCCATCAGAAAAATCTATGATGAAGCTGGCGATGGAGAATAATTTGTCTGAAACAGCATTTATCGTAAAAGAAGATAAAGGATATCATTTAAGATGGTTTACTCCGGGAACGGAAATCGAATTGTGTGGACATGCAACCTTAGCTTCTGCATTTGTAATTTTGAACTATTATGAATCCGAAAGCGATGAAGTTTTTTTCATACACTCAATGGAGAACTGACAGTAAAAAGAAAAAAGAATTTATATGAAATGGATTTTCCTACATATGAATTAAAAGAAGTTCCAGTTACCGATGCAATGGAAAGGGCATTCGGAGTACGCCCGCTAAAGGCCGTTCTTGGGCTGGATCTTGTCTGTGTTTTCGAAAACGAAGATGTAATCAGACAGATGAATCCAGATCAGACACGTTTAATGGAAATAGAAGGGCGAATTCAAAATGCCACAGCAGCGGGAAATAGCGTAGATTGTGTTTCAAGAAGCTTCTGTCCGAAATCATCTATCCCAGAAGACCCTGTATGCGGATCGGCACATTGCCAGATAGCAACATACTGGTCAGAGGTTTTAGATAAACCAATAATTGAAGCATATCAGGCATCAAAACGTGGAGGATATCTTCATTGTGAGCTTTTGGATAATGGACGGATTGCTATCAGCGGGGAAGCTGCACTGGTGGCAATTTCTGATATTAAAGTGAAATTATAAAATCGGAATCTGACAGAAAAGGGGAAAACGATGAACGATGAAGTATTTATGAAACAGGCGATAGAATTGTCGAAATTAGCTGTAGAACACGGCAACGAGCCATTTGGGGCAGTGCTGGTGAAGAATGGTGAGGTTGTGTTTACGAATGAAAATCAGATTTACACAGAACATGATCCGACGTTCCATGGTGAAGCAGGGCTCATACGCGAGTTTTGTGCTGAAACCGGGATTACTGATCTGCATGAATATACGATGTATTCCAGCTGTGAACCGTGTTTTATGTGCAGCGGTGCCATGGTATGGGTAAAGTTAGGACGACTGGTATATGCTGCAAGTAATATGGATCTGGAACATATTCTCGGAAATGAAGGATGCGACTGTTCAAAGATGGTTTTTGATAACTCCTTCTGGCATCCACAGGTTACAGCGGGAGTTCTGCGTGAAGAAAGTCTTGAGATTTTGAAAGACTACTTTGGTAAGCATACAAAGGGCTAATGTAAACAGGCAGTTGCTTTCCTGAAGACACATATTCCTGTATGATAGAGGAAAAGGAGGAAGCAGAGGCTATGGAAACAAGGGATATTATTTTAGAACTTCGTACTCAAAAGGGAATGTCGCAGGATGAACTGGCAGAGAAAGTCATGGTAACAAGACAGGCAGTATCTCGCTGGGAAAATGGGGATACGGTTCCGAATACAGAGACATTGAAGCTTTTGTCAAAGGAATTTGATGTTTTGATCAATACACTTCTGGGAGCACCGAGGAAGCTTATCTGCCAATGCTGTGGAATGCCGCTTGAAGACGATGAAATTCTGGGGCGCGACAGAGACGGAGCATTGAATGAAGATTATTGCAAATGGTGTTATGCCGATGGAACTTATACTTATAGCAATATGGATGATCTGATTGATATTTGTGTCAGGAATATGGTAAATGAAAACTTCACAGAGGAGCAGGCTCGCTCTTATATGAAAGAGCTGCTTCCGCAACTGGACTATTGGAAAAGATATAATGAACTCAGTGATGATGGACAGTTTGAAGAATTTAAGCAGCAGTTAATCAAAGAAATCAATGAGCTTCATATAGAAGGACTTCCTGAAGTAAAAAAATTAAATGCACTTGTCGGAAAGTATGTGAACCTTGAATACACACTTCCGAATGGCAGGAAAGTAAAATTTCTGGATGATCGAAAAACATATCTGGGAAATCAGCTTGAATTAGAATTTGGTGGCGAAAGATGCTTTGGCGTTCTCGCAGGCATGGATTTCATAATGATTTGCACATATGAAGTTGGTGGCGTAAATCCAGAGTTGGTTCTTTATAAAAAGAGATAAAAAGAATCAAAAAAATAGTGATGTCTCCTGTATTATAAAAATAATGCAGGAGGACAGAAAATGGAACAATATGCATATATCAGAGTATCTACAAAAGAACAGAACATAGACAGGCAGATATTGGCGCTGGAGCCGTATATGGTTTCAAAGAAAAATATATACTGCGATTATCAGTCAGGCAAAGATTTTGAACGTCCGGCTTACCGGAAATTAATGAAAAAATTGAAAAAGGGTGATTTGCTGATTATAAAAAGTATCGACCGGCTGGGACGTAATTATAATGATATTCTGGTTCAGTGGCAGTACATAACAAAAGAAGTAAAAGCAGATATCTTAGTATTGGATATGGAACTATTGGATACCAGACAAAAGGACGGAAATCTTACAGGAACGTTAATCGCAGACCTGGTGTTGCAGATATTTGCATATGTGGCACAGACGGAAAGAGAATTTATCATTCAGAGACAGGCAGAAGGGATTGCAGCAGCAAAACGAAACGGCAGGAAATTTGGCAGACCCGAGAAGGAAATGCCTGCTCAGTTTAAAGAAGTTTGTAGGAGATGCGAACTGGGAGAACTATCAACGCGGCAGGCAGCAGAATTATTAGGGGTTAGTCATACAACTTTTTACCGGAGATACAGGAAGATAACAGGGGAAACTGTGTCGAATAGTAGACATTAAGAAACGCCTGTGCTATACTAGAAACAGAAGGCGAAAAACACAAGAAAAGCATGAAAAACGGTGCATTTACCGCTGTTTCATGCTTCTACTCAGATGTACCAAAATGTCTGAGATTTGAAACGGGAGGGAAAGCGTATGAAAAAGAAAAAAATGGTAAGTATATTAATTTTGGTGTTGATATTAATATTTCCGTTAAATGTTTCAGCTACACAATCACGTACTGGAAATTTTAATAAATCATTTACTTTATCAGGGAATCAGGCCAATGATATATGTTCTGTTGCATTGGCACAATATCAAAGAACTGGTGCAATGTTTGGGTACACAGAAGGATGGTGCGCTGATTTCGTAAGTGACTGTGCAATATTAGCTGGAGCAAGTTCAGCAATTCCAGCATCTGGAGGTGTGTCGTATCTTAAACAAAATATTTTAAATGCAGGTGGACATGTAGTTTCTACACCGCAAGTTGGAGATATTGCTTTCATGGACTGGGGTGGTGGAGGAAATTATTATCATGTTGAGATTGTGTATGCAGTATCTGGTTCAACAGTATCAACAATAGGTGGTAATTCAGGAAGAAATACTTCAAGCAATTCAACATCTGAGGTTTGGAAACATGGACCATATGCTGTGAACCATAAATATTTTACATGCTTTGTAAGACCTAATTATGCATCCGAACCTAATATCAAAGATCCTTTATCTATAAGCAATGTTCGGGTTTCAGATGTTGATTCAAATTCTTATAAGGTTTCTTGCAACATAGCAGGAAATGTCACAAAAGTTTTATTTCCAACCTGGCCATCGGCAGATGATAGTGGAAATCCTATATGGCATGAAGGAACAATAAGTGGTAATACAGCAAGTTGCGTTATAAGAAGAAGTGATCATGGAAATAAAAATGGAGATTATATAACTCATATATATATTTATGATCCATCGGGAAATTCAACTTCAGCAGCAGCTCCTCTAGTTATAATGGGAGATACTCAAGCACCTGTAATTAGCGATATAAGAGTATCAGAAATAAAAATGGATTCATTTACTGTTACTTGTAAAGTATATGATAATGGAGGGGTGACTTCAGTTAAATTTCCAACCTGGCCATCAGCAGATGATAGTGGAAATCCTATATGGCATGATGGCACGATTAATGGAGATACAGCAAGTTGTGTAATTAAGAAAAGTGATCATGGAAATAAAACTGGATTGTATCTTACGCACATATATGCATATGATATGAATGGAAATATGACAGCAGGGCGGGCTCCTGGAGTTATTATAGGAGATACAGAACCACCCGTAATAGAAAATATTAAAATTATTGATGTTACGGAAGAAAGCTACACTATCACATGTACTGTAAAAGATAATAATAGTAGTGGCACAATATCCGTACGATTTCCAACCTGGCCATCGGCAGATGACAGCGGAAATCCTATATGGCATGAAGGTAGTGTAAATGGGGACACAGCAAGTTGTATAATTAAAAAGAGTGACCATGGAAACAAAACAGGAACTTATATTTCTCATATATATGCATATGATGTGGTAGGAAATAGTTCATCTGCTGCAGCGCCTGCAGTAGAATTAGGAAAAAAACATCAACATGTTTATACTTCTAGTATTAAAAAATCAGCCACTTGCACAGAACCTGGAATTCGGCTTTATACCTGTAAAGACAACGATGACAGTTACGAGGAAGAAATCCCAGCAACAGGACACCAGCATACCGAGTTGCGAAATGTAAAAGCAGCAACTTGTGCTCAAGAAGGTTACACAGGAGACACTTACTGCAAGGATTGTAACACAAAACTTGGAGCCGGAAAATCAATAGCAAAGAAAGAACATACCTGGGACTCAGGAAAGATTACAACAGCAGCAACCTGTAACGGAAAAGGAATTAAGACATATACCTGTACAGGATGTAATGCAACAAGGACAGAAGAAATTCCATCAACAGGACACCAGCATACTGAGTTACGAAACGTAAAAGTTGCTACTTGTGTATCAGAAGGATACACAGGTGATATCTATTGCAAAGATTGTAATACAAAACTTACCTCTGGAAAAGTTATTCCAAAAACAGATCATACATGGGATTCTGGAAAAGTAACACAGACTGCAACATGTACCGCTAAAGGAATCAAAACATTCACTTGCACAGTATGTAATTCCACACGGATAGAAGATATTCCTGTAACTGAACACGTAAATAAGATTACTAAGTTTGCAAAAGAAGCATCCTGTAAGTCAGAAGGTTATACAGGTGATGTATACTGTCGGGATTGCGGTATCTTGATTGAAGAAGGAAAGGTAATTCCGAAAACAGAACATGCATGGAATGATGGCGAAATTACAACACCATCCACTTGTACTATCGAAGGAATCAAGACCTATACCTGTACTTCTTGCGGAACAACTAAAACAGAAGCAATCGCAGCAACTGGTCATGGAGCAACAGAGATCAGAAATAAAAAAGATGCAACTACGACATCCGAAGGATATACAGGAGATACATATTGTACAATCTGTAATCAGAAGATAAGTGCAGGTAAGAAGATTGCAAAACTTACACCTCAAACCGCAACTCCAGGAAAGACGATAAAGGACAAATCAACAAATGGGGTTTATAAAGTCCTTCAGGATGGAGTGAGTGTTGAGTTCACGAAACCTGTTTATAAGAAAGCATCTGTAAGAATTCCAGATACAATCAAAGTTAATGGAATTACCTGCAAAGTAACCGGAATATCAGCAAATGCATTTAAGAATAATAAATCACTTAAGTCTGTTACACTAGGAAGAAATGTTACAGTGATCGGAACAAATGCATTTTATGGATGCAAGAAGCTGAGTAAGGTGAATGATGGAAATGGAATCGTAAAGATTGGCCATAGAGCATTTGCAAATTGCAGCAGCCTGAGTAAAATAACAATTCCGGGATCTGTCAGAAGTGTTGGCAAACAGGCATTCTGTAATTGCAAGAAACTCAGGAGTATTACAATTAAGACAAGTACACTGTCAGGTAAGACAGTTGGTTCAAAAGCTTTTGCAGGAACCTATAAAAAGCCAACTGTCAAAGTTCCGGCAAAACAGCTGAAAGCATATAAAAAGCTTTTAAAAGCGCGAGGTATGAGTTCAAAGGCAGTTTATAGAAAGTAAAGAAAATGCAGGCAGCTGGTTGAAACAGTTGCCTGCAAAATAAAAAGCTTTTGACATATTTTATTTGTCATGGTACTATCCCATCTTCGACAGTTAATGAAAAACAAAGTGGCTTAATTCCTTGATTTTACAGGGGTTAAGCCACTTTTGATATCTTGAAGAATGTTGTATGGAAACATCACTTTAAAATTTTTTTGATTTTTTTATTCAGTTCTTTAGGTTGATAATATTTCTTGTCTAATTCAAGACCGGTAATCGCATTTAATGAGGTACAAACTTCGGAGTTGGTATAGGTCGACATATAGCATAGGTCTTCGATATTAGAGACATTCATAAAGAGTTGTTTGATGATTCTGTAGAACGGTATAATGTGGGAAAAAGAAAGGATCGGCAGATTACAAATTACTATGAAAAAATCCGTCAGGGAAAGCAGGAAAAGCTGTTCCACGAAGTGATTTTCCAGATTGGAAATCGTGAAGATATGGCAGTAGGGACGACAGAAGGAGACTTAGCAGTAAAGGTATTAGATGAATATGTAAAGAATTTTCAGCAACGAAATCCAACACTTCATGTATTTAGCTGTTATTTGCACCAGGATGAAGCTACTCCACATTTGCATATTGATTTTGTCCCTTATGTAACTGGTTGGAAAAGGAAAGGAATGGATATCAGGATTTCCCTGAAGCAGGCATTAAAAAGTCTGGGATTTCAAGGCGGGAACAAACACGATACAGAGTTGAATCAGTGGATCAACCATGAAAAAGAAGTACTTGCTGAGATTGCCCGACAGTATGGGATTGAATGGGAGCTGAAAAGGACACATGAGGAGCACCTGGACGTTTATAATTTTAAGAAGAAAGAGCGAAAAAAGGAAGTACAGGCACTGGAACAGGAGAAAGAGTATCTAACTGCAGAGAATGAAGAACTGACAGCGCAAATTGCAGAATCCAGAGCAGATATCCAGACTTTGAAAGATGATAAGGAGCAGGCAGTTAAAGATAAAGAGGAAGCCGAGAAGCGTGCGGAAAAAGCTGAGAAAGATCTGCACAATCTGGAAGAACGTAGAGAGCGGTTATAACCTGTTATGGATAATGTCAGTAAGGAAATAAAGGAATATGGAACAGTGAAAACTCTACTTCCAGAAGCTGGTGCATTGGAACGTGCAGCAACTTACAGGGATAAGAAAATAAAACCACTGTTTACTCAGATGAAAAATAAAATTGCTGCGATGGCTGCAAAGGTTAAAGAACTTGCCGAAGAAGTAGAAAAATGGAAACACAAATATCAGAAAACAGAGCAAGCATATAACCAAATACAAAGAGAGCTAGATACAGTGCGTGAAGAAAAAGAGCAGTTATTTGATGAAAAACAACAATTGCAGGATGTTTCTGATAGATATGACCGGGTAGTGCGTGTTCTTGGAGAAAATGCTGTAGATGATGCGGTACAACAGGATATACAGGAGCAGAAAGCATTGGAAGAAAAGCGACAAATGGAGCAAATGCCAAAAGGAAGTATTCACGAAAGACTTGCCTGGGGAGCCAGAAAGAGCGAGATGGAGAATCAGCAGCGTAAGAAAAATAAAACAAAAAACAGGAATGGAGAGATAAGATGATAAAAAAGCACATTTATGATGAAAGCAATGGATTAACTTACACACTGCATGGAGACTATTACCTGCCAGATCTGGCAGTGAATGAGGGAGAACCGACATATGGTAAATACGGAATGTTGCGGAAACAGTTCCTGAAAGAGCATAGACCGGCACGATACCAGTATTTATTGATGACTGGGGAGATGACGGCACCTCTGGACCGAGTCGATCAGGAGGCCAGAGAGCAGGTGGAAACCTTGGTAAAGCAGATTGAGGAAAAACAAGGTGTGACGGAACAACTGAAAATGCAGGATCTGATGAAATGGGTTGGATTGATAAATAATATAAAGGCATGTGCGGAGGAAATTGTGTTGAAAGAGAGCGTGTATATGTGAGCAGAACGGGCAGTAGGAAGGTTGCTCTTTGGCAATCTAAGAATAGAGTTGTGGGATAGAATATGATAGAATGTAAGAAACAGATTGGTATTTGACAGAGTTGGAAGGAGTTGGATAATATGTTCATTATTATTTATGATTTTTCAATGGCAGTACTCATGTTTCTATTTGGAATATATTTTTACAAATCAAAAGGAAAAGCTGCCCGATTTTTGACTGGTTATAATATGAAGTCAGAAGATGAGCGAAAAAAATATGATGAAAACGCTATGTGTAAGGTATATGGAAAAAGAATGATGGTTATGTCTTTGCCGTTCATTGTAGGAATAATCATAGATATTCAATATCAAGGAACAGGTTGCTTGATTGCATGGATGATATGGCTTGTTATGTTTATTCTATTGCTTATTGACAGACATAAAAGAGAACGATAACTTTCCAGTTTTTGAAACTGAGAAATCGGTATTTGCGAGGATGAACACTTATGAAAGAAAAAAGCAAAAGTGAAGTTTCAATAATAGGTGGCGCAGATGGCCCAACAAGTATTTTTATAGCTGGCAGAACACAGAAAACGCCTCTAAAAGTAAGGATACAAAATATTATCTACAGATATAGACGTAAGATAGTAGAGAAAAAAGTGGTTGCAGATGCACATACTCTTGATGAATTGGTACAATATGCAATGAATACCTACAATCTAATTGAAACTAATTCAACTGAGAGAAAATATATTGAACAACAAAAAA
>ERZ1034984.3517-NODE-3517-length-11255-cov-47.630804_pt1 | contig 11255 bp, 4 predicted proteins | sample MGYA00520589_ERZ1034984 | MGnify/ENA primary metagenome ERZ1034984 (study PRJEB33766, sample SAMN09781790) | gut metagenome | biome: gut microbiome | host: Homo sapiens | place: Madagascar | study: EMG produced TPA metagenomics assembly of the PRJNA485056 data... | reverse complement strand
TTATATTAGATTGTCTACAAAATTTCCTTTTCTTCATTTTGCGCGCCTAAAATGAAGATTTAGGAAATTTTGTATGCGCGCTGACAATCTATTTTAATATAATTTCATATAGTCTATCATCATAATCTATTTTAATATAATTTCATATGGTTTATCATCATAATCTATTTTTATTTTTATTATTTTTCCTCTGTGTTTTATTTTGATCTCTTTTCCGTCTAGTTTTTCACTTATTGTGTCACTTAAATGTATTTTTACTTTATTTGGATAAGTTTCTCCATCTAAATATTCGTCAATATTTAATTCTGGATGTTTTTTCGTTAGCTTATCTATTCCACCTAATACAAATTCTCCGTCTTCTTCTACATAAATCTTAACATTACGCTTAAATAATAGTAATAGTAGTAAAAGTATTAGTCCTGCTATTCCAATAGCTGTTGCTATTTGTTTGTTTCCTTTTACTTTTTCATCTTCTACTCCTAGTGTTGCTGTTTCCTTTTCTTCTGTTGATTCAGTATTAGGCTTTTGATTATTTTCTTCGTTGATTGGGGCTTCAACTTTTTCTTCTGTTGGTTGTTCTTCTTTGTCTTCTTTTGTATCATTATTAATTATTATTGTTTTATTCTTTGTAACTGTTTTTATTATTTCTGTTTTTGGCTCTTCTTGTTTTATTTCTTCCTGTTTTGGTTCTTCTTTTATCTCTTCTTGCTCTGGTTCTTTAACTTCTTCTTTTTCAGCTACTAATACTAAGAATTTTGTTTTAAATCCTTTGTATGTTATTGTAACAACTTGTAATCCAGAATTTTGGGGATTATATCCTGAGATCATTTCGTATGTTACCGGAATAGTATTTATTCCACTTGATTTAATTATATCTATTGTTGCTCCTGTTATATCTAATGCCTCACCATTTTTATAATTAACTTTGTTTGGCTCATTATTTAATGATATTGCTTTTATTTTATCTTTTACGCTTACTTGGAATTTTCCTTGTAAACCTTTGTATTCTACTGTAATTGTTTGTGTTCCTTCTTTTGTTTTATCATATCCTGATATCATTGATGCTGTCATGTCGGTCTTTTCATCTACTTTTCCACTTGCTGTTATTATTGATATCGTTCCTCCAGTTAAATCTAAATTTTCTCCATATTCATAATCTGTTTTTTCTGGTTTTTTAAGTTCCAATTTTGTTATGTAATTTTTTACATTAACTATGAATTCTTGAGTAAGACCTTCGTATGTTACTGTTAATGTTTGGTTTCCAATCTTTTTAGAATTATATCCTGTGACCATATCTTTTGTTATATTTAGTATTTTTGTTTCATTGCCTTGTTTGAATTCAATTGTTCCTCCTGTTAAATCTAATTGTTCTCCATATTTGTATTCTAATTTATTTGGTAATGTTTTTATTGTCATACTACTTGTTTGGTTAATTACTGTAATTCCAAATGATTTCGTATAGCCTTTATAAGTTACTTTAATTGTTTTTGCACCTTCTGTACTTGTATCAAATCCTTCTATTCGTACTTCGGAATTTGTCATCGCTACTGGGGTTGTAGCTGTTTTACTTGCCATTATTGGTTTTACTTTTCCGTCTGTTAAATCAATTTTTTCACCTATTTTATATACTAATTTATTTGGTTTTACAATATCAATATCTTCAATATAGTCTTTTACGTCTACTTCATATGAAGTTGTTTTATCTTTATATGTAACTGTTATTTTTTGTTTTCCTATTTTATTAGGATTGTATCCTGTTACCATACTTGTTGTTATATTTATTGTTTCTTTTGCTCCATTACTTCTTATTGTTTCTATTGTTCCTCCAGCTATATTTAATGGTTCTCCATATCTATATTCTGTTTTTGGAGTGGTTTTCATTATGATTGATTGTATATTGTTTTCTACTATAACACCAAATTGTTCTTTTTGTCCCTTGTATATAACATCTATAGTTTGTGTTCCTTCTTGTTTTGGGTTATACCCACTTATTGTTATTTGGCTGTCTGTAAGTGCTACTTGGGAAGTAGTTGTTCCACTAGCCATAACTTCTTGAATATTTCCTCCTGTTAGGTCTAAAGCCTCACCATATTCGTATTTTACTTTTGTTGGTGGTGTTAGTATAATTCCTGTTATATAATCTTTTACATTTACTTTATATTTTAATTCTTGTCCGCCATATTTTATTGTTAACTCTTGTTCTCCTATTTTTGTAGGTTCATATCCTGTTACCATTTCTTCTGTAATTTGTTTTTCTTCTGGTCCGCTTGGTCTCACAATTGTTATTATTCCATTACTTAAATCTAATGGTTCTCCATATTTATATTCTGTTTTTGGAGTTGTTTTTATTTCCATAGATATTATTGGATCTTCTACTGATATAGTAAATGTTGTTGTTTTCGTAACTCCATTTTCTGTATAGCTTATTGTTAGTGGTAATTTTGTGTTTTCTTTGCTTGAGTCAAATCCACTTATCATTTCTTTTGTAATATCTATTGTTTCTGTTGTTCCTGTTGCTCTTGTTATTTTTAATCTTCCGCCTGTTGTGTCTAGTGTTTCTTTGACATTATATTTTACTTTTGTTGGTAATGTCTCTATAGCAACTGATTGTATTGTATTTGTTATTGTTATTGGGTAACTTGCTGTTCCTATTATTCCGTTATTTGCAGTATATTTTAAAGTTAATGTTTTACTTACTTTATTGTCTTTTCCGTATTCTGAGATTGTTGGGTTCATATTTAATGACCCACCGTCTTTTTCTGTTATTACCGCTGATGTTATTGGCTCTTCTTTTGTTGTTCCATCTGTATATGTTACTGTTATCTTTCCACCTGTTAAATCTATTTGGTCTCCATGATTATATTCTGTTTTTGTTGGTTTCGTTATTGTAACTTTTGATATTTCATTTTTTAGTTTTACACTTAAGTTTGTTGTAAATGTTTTTCCATTTGTATAACTATTTGTGTCTTGGTCTGTATATGTTACTGTTGAATTTTGATCTGTTAATGATGTTTTATTATATCCAGTTACCATGCTTTCTGTTAGAGCTACTGGGGATTTTGCTCCTGCTTTTGCATATGTTACTGTATATGAAATATCATTATCATTAATTAATTTTTCTATTTCGTCATTATATGTTCCAGTTATTGCATTTGGGTTAATGCTTATTCCTGTTACATAGTCTTTTACATTTACTTCGTAACTTGTTGTTTTTCCTCCGTATGTTATTGTTATTGTTTGTTTTCCTAATTTTGTTTGATCATATCCACTTACCATATTATCTGTTATGGCTATGTCTTTTGTTCCACTTCCTTTTGTTACACTTATTGTTCCATTAATTAAGTCTAATGGTTCGTTGTATTTGTATTCTGTTTTTGGTGTGTTTTTCATGCTTACTGCTGTTACTGTATCTTTTATTGATACATCATATGTTGTTGTTTTTGTTTCACCATTTTCTGTGTAACTTACTGTTAGTGGTAATTTTGTGTTTTCTTTGCTTGAGTCAAATCCTGTAACTTTTACATTACTTTCTGTTATGCTTACTACACTTGGTGTTCCTGTTTGTCTTGTTACTAAGATTTCTCCTGGGTTGCTTCCGTCTGTTGTTAGGTCTAATGCATCATTTACATTGTATTGTGCTTTTGGTGTTGTGTGCATTTTGATTCCTGTTATTTTGTTTGTTATTTTTATTTGATATGTTGTGTCTTTTCCGTCATATGTTACTTTTATTGTTTTTGTTGCAGTGTTGTCTTCTCCAAATGTTACTTTACTTAAGTCTACTGCACTTCCATCTGTTTCTGTTACTTTTACACTACTGTCTGTTAGTGCTTTTTCTTCTGTGTCTCCATTTACTTTTGTTATTGTTATTTTTCCGTTACTTAAATCTATTGTATCTCCGTATCCATATTCTGTTTTTGTTGGGTTTTGTTTTATTGCTATTGATTGTGTTGGATTACTTAATGATACTTTTAAGTTTGTTTTAAATGTTTGTGTTTTTGTTGCACTTGTTACATCAGAGTCTACATATGTTACTGTTAATGTTTGATTTGTTACACTTGTTTTATTATATCCTGCTACCATGCTTTCTGTTAGAGCTGTTGGGGTTTTAGCTCCTGCTTTTGCATATGTAATTGTGTACATAATATTATTATCGTTAATTAAATTTTGTAATTCACTATTGTATTTTCCTGTTATTTCATTTGGGGTAATGCTTATTCCTGTTACATAGTCTTTTACATTTACTGTGTATTTCTCTGTTCTACCTCCATATGTTACTGTTAATTCTTGGTCTCCTAATTTTGTTTTGTCATACCCCGTAACCATACTCGCTGTCATTGGTATTGTTGTCGTTCCGCTTCCTTTTGTTATTTCTATTTTTCCTGTGCTTACATCTAATTCTTCATTGTATTTGTAGCTTGTTTTTGGTGTTTGGTTTATTCTTATTGCTGTTACTTGATCTTCTACAGATACATTGTATGTTGTCGTTTTTGTTATTCCGTTTTCTGTGTAGCTTACTGTTAGTGGTAATTTTGTGTTTTCTTTGCTTGAGTCAAATCCTGATACCATTTCTTCTGTTAGTTCTTTTATTTCTGCCTTTCCTGATGCTCTTATTATTTTTATTTCGCCATTTGTAACATCTAATAAATCATTTACGTTATATTTTGTCTTTGTTGGTGTTGTGTGCATTGTTATTGATTTAATATAGTCTTTTATTATTATTGGATAATTTACTGTACCTGTAACACCATTTGGTGATGTGTATTTAAATGTTAATGTTTTATTTACAGTATTTTTACTTCCGTATTCTGCTGATGTTGGGCTCATATTAGGAGCTCCTCCATCTTTTTCTGTTACTGTTGCTGATGTTATTGGCTCTTCTTTTGTTGTTCCATCTGTATATGTTACTGTTATTTTTCCACCTGTTAAATTTATTTGGTCTCCATGATTGTATTCTGTTTTTGTTGGTGGTGTTATTGTAACTTTTGATATTTCATTTTCTAGTCTTACACTTAAATTTGTTGTAAATGTTTTTCCATTTGTATAACTATTTGCGTCTTGGTCTGTGTATGTTACTGTTGAATTTTGATCTGTTAATGATGTTTTATTATATCCAGTTACCATGCTTTCTGTTAGAGCTACTGGGGATTTTGCTCCTGCTTTTGCATATGTTACTGTATATGAAATATCATTATCATTAATTAATGTTCCTAATTCGTCATTATATGTTCCAGTTATTGCATTTGGGGTAATGCTTATTCCTGTTACATAGTCTTTTACATTAACCTTGTATTTTTCTGTTTTTCCTCCATATGTTACTGTTAATTCTTGGTCTCCTAATTTTGTTTTGTCATACCCCGTAACCATACTCGCTGTCATTGGTATTGTTGTCGTTCCGCTTCCTTTTGTTATTTCTATTTTTCCTGTGCTTACATCTAATTCTTCATTGTATTTGTAGCTTGTTTTTGGTGTTTGGTTTATTCTTATTGCTGTTACTTGATCTTCTACAGATACATTGTATGTTGTCGTTTTTCTTATTCCGTTTTCTGTGTAACTTACCGTTAATGGTAAGTTTGTATTTTCTTTGCTTGAGTCAAATCCTGATACCATATTACTTGTGATAGTTTTTATTTCAGGATTTCCAACAGCTCTTACTATTTTTATTTCGCCATTTGTAACATCTAATGTATCATTTACATTATATTTTGTTTTAGTTGGCGTTGTATGCATTGCTATTGATTTTATATCATTAATTATTGTTATTGGATAATTTACAGTTTTTGTTGCTTCATCTTCTGTATATAATATTTTTAGTGTTTTTGAATATTTGTTATCAACAAAACTTGTTACATCTGGGCTCATGTTTACAGTGCTTCCATCATCTTCTGTAATCATATCTACTGTCATTGTTAAATTTTCTGTTGTTCCATCAGCATATTTTACTGATATTTTTCCACCTGCTAAATCTAGTTTTGAACCGTAATTATACTGTGTTTTACTTGGTGGCGTTATTTCTATTGATTTAGCTTCATTATCTACACTTACTGTAAATGTTTTTGTAATTGTATCTGTTACAGTGTTTCCGTCTGATAATGTGTATTTAGCATTATATTTAACTGTTATTGTTTGTGTTCCTAGTTTTGTTGCACTATACCCACTAACCATGTCAGTTGTTAGACTTGCATTTGTCATATTTCCTGATTTCCATGTAAAGTCTAGTTTCCCTGCTTTTAAGTCTAGTGCTTCTCCATATTTGTATGATGTTTTGCTAGGTTTTACTAATGTTGAATTTGAAATATAATTATATGCTTCTACATCTATTGTGTTACTTGCTGTTGCTGTTCCTAGTTTAACTGTTAAGTGTTGTTTACTTCTTGTAGTTGATGGATTATATGTAGATACTGTAACACTTCCATCTGGAAGATTGATGTTTGCTTTTCCTCCACTTCCTAGCGTAACTTGTACAACTGCTCCTGTTAAATCTAAGTTTTCTCCTTGTTTATATATTGTTTTTGTTGGTTGTTTTGTTAGTGCTATACTTGATATTGTATCATTTACCGCTACAGATTGTGTTGTTGTTTTTCCTTCATATGTGAATGTTATTTTTTGAATTCCGCTAACAGGCACTGTTCCTTCTGCAGATGTTTTTGTGAAGTTTGCCGAGTTAACATTAGCAGTTGTTTCACTCTTTGTTACTCCACTACTTGAAGGTGTTAAATTTATTGTTGCTCCACTCTTTTTAGTTGCCTTTAATGCTAGTCCAGTGAAATCAAATGTTTCGCCATGATTATATTCTACTTTACTCATTGGTGTTGCTACTGCTAAAGATTTAACTGGGTCTGTTACGTTTAGTTTTAGTGTTGTTGTTTTTCCTTTGTAACTTATTGTTATTGTTTGATTATTTACATCAGCTTTTCCTGTTGTTGGTTTTGTAATTTTTACATTCGAGTCTGTCATACTAATATCTTCTGTTGAGTTATCATCATATGTTACTTTTAGTACTCCTCCTGCTAAATTTATTGTGTCATCGTGTTCATATGTTGTTTTGCTTGGATTTGTTTTTACTGATATTGAATTTACTGATTTTTCTTTTTCTGTGAACCCTTCTGTTGCTAAATATTTTGTATTTGTTATATATGTTGGACTCGTTCCATCTATATCCTGTGCAATTCTTTGTTTATATCCTGTTTGTGATGATGCTGTTGGCTTTAGTGAAATCATATCTGATGTTATTTCTTTGCTTCCATCTAGCTTCCATTGTGATGGGTCTAATATGTAGAAATATACTTTGAATATACTTAGCTCTGAGCCAAAACTAGCACTTGAATCTCCATCATCTGTAGCACGCCACCAATCTGTAGTTGTACCTAACATTCTTATACTTCCGTTACTTACGGTTTTTGTTTGGAATGTAAAGCAATCTGAATTTGTATATGTTACTCTTGCTACTGATGTGTTTGCTGCTCCTGTATCTTTCCTTGCTGTTGCAAACTTGCTAGTATCATAACTTAAGGAAATATCAAATGATCCTATATATGTATCTGCAATTGCTGCATATTCTACATAAAAGACATAGTTTCCACTAGAACTTTTTGTAATATCTGATACTCTTAGTACATTGTATTTATCTTGTCCATCTTGCTTGTACGCTGCAAAACTTAAACATGGTGAAAATACATTGATTAAAAGTATTACAATTAAAATAGTGGATAGTATTTTTGTAATTTTTGTTTTTTCCAAATTTTCCATTTTTTCTCCTCATTTACTCTTTATAATCTATTATTGTTATTGTTTGGTCTGTATTTGTTACAGCATATTGTAGTGATTCTAGTCCTATTGAGCCATATTGTACGATGTCATATTTAGAATCATATCCTTCTTCGCCTTCACTTAAGTCCATATGATCCACCAGCTCTTGAATATCTTCTAGTCCGATTACTCCGGTCTCTGTTTATATCTCCTGCTACAAGCACTTTGTTTTCTAAATTTATAACCCCATTTTCTGTAACCTCTATGTTCTTTATTATGCAATCTAGAAATCCTTTTTTATCTATTTGCAAATCATATGTTCCTGGAATTACATATATTTCGTAGCTCCCGTCTGTGTTACTTTGTTCATATTGATCTTTTTCTATTTGGTCTAAATCATCATATGTTTTTGGATTTTCATATATCTCTCCAAATATATCTTTTAGTTCATCCCAGTTAAATTTTCCGGTTTTATATATATTTAAATCTGTTGTTTTGTCTATATCTGGATTTTCGTTTTCTTCTATAGTGTCATATTTTATGTTGCCTTTTATGGTTCCATATGGTCGATGTATACTTATTTTATATGTTTCTTGTGTTTTTCCATCTTCTGCAGTAACTATTACTTCTATTAAAGTGTCTGGTTCTCCTAATTTATTTAATGTTACAGGCATTTTTGTTTTATTTAATAAGTCTTTTTCTTTATAAATTATTGTTTGACCATCTTCGTCTTTTATTGGTACTTTTATTTTCATTGTACTTTTTTCATCAGCCATTTCTGCTTCTATATTCATTTCATTTATATATTCATTTAATTCTAGCGAATATTCTTTATTTTGCTTATTGAATGTTGGCGTTAAATCATATTCTTTATATGTAGAATCATCTGTTCCTGTACTTAATATTAAATTGTTCAGTGTTGCATTGTTCGAAGCTGTTTTATTTGTAAAAACAAATGTACTTGGATCCTCGTAACAATCTTGTATATTTGTATTTATTTTTATACCTGTTGTTGGACTTGTTGTTTGGTCTTCTATTAATTTAAAATTAGTTATATCTAAATTGTCTGTTTTCATTTTAAAACTCATTTTTCCTAGTAACACACTCTTTCCTGAACTTATTAATGTTTCATCTTTTATATTTTCGCTATCTTCTACTGGTGGATTAAATGATATTATCATTCTTATTCCTGTTGCTTCTCCTGATGTGTATGGAATTGCAATTATATCTAGTTTTTCGATAAACTCGTTCTCAAAAGCAAAATATTCATTTTCGTCATCTGTTTCAACATTTGTTGTTAATTTAGATAGTGCATATTTTGAACCGTCATATGCAAACCTTACATCAAAGCCCTTGAAGTCTATGTCATTTGCCCATAATTCAAATATTAATTGTTTATCACCATTGTTTGTTTTTTTGACCTCAACTGCTCTCATTTCTATATTTTGACCGTTGCTCGGATTAAGAGTAGTAGCTTGAACTATGTTTGTTTTTATAATTAAAGATATAAAAACTACTATTGTTATAATTAATATTTTTAATATTTTTGTTCTTGATGTTCTTTTATTTAATACTTTCAATCCGCTACTCTCCTTTCCTCAATTTTTCACTTATACTTTCATTATATTTTATATACGTTTATTGTCAATAAATATGTTTTTATGTACTTTATTCGTTTTTCTTAGGGATTTTTGAATTCTAGTGCTTTTTTCTTTTATATTAAATTTTCTTGATATTTATATTACATTATTTCATTTTTTATCTTTCTTTTGCTTTTTCCCTAGAGTTTATTAATGTAACAAAATAGTAGGACTTTCCTATAAAATAAAAGAACCGGCAAAATAAATGTTTTTACACACATCTATTTTGTCAGTTCTTTTAGAATATTAATTTTTTCTATATAACATCTAAATTTATATATTATTCAAATAGTTTCATTATTTCCTCTTGAGATAATTTATTAACAAATGTAGTTTTTGTATCCAGCATATTATTAGCTAACTCTTCCTTTTTCTCTTGTAATTCATATATTTTTTCTTCAATTGAATTCTTAGTAATTAATTTATACACTTGAACATTATTTTTTTGACCTATTCTATAAGCCCTATCAGTAGCCTGATTTTCTGTTGATATATTCCACCATGGATCATAATGAATAACCATATCTGCTCCAGTTAAATTAAGACCTGTTCCACCTGCTTTTAAAGAAATCAAAAACACCTTAATATCAGAATTATTATTAAATTCATCAACCAATTTTATCCTATCTTCTACTTTTGTAGCACCTGTTAATTTAAAATATCTTATGTTTCTTTTTTTTAATTCTTTTTCTATGAAATCAAACATTGATGTATATCCCGAAAAAAGTAGTATTTTATGTCCTGCATTTGTACCCTCTTGAATAATTTCCATACATTGTTCCAATTTGCTACTTCCCTCATTATATCCATTTATAAACAAACTTGGATGACAACAAATCTGCCTTAATCTTGTTAGCGCTGCCAATATTTGCATTTTGTTTTTCTCATAGCCACTATATTTAATTTTTTCTGATATATCCTGTTTTGCTTGTAATAAATAATTTATATATATTTTTCTTTGTTCTTCTCCCATTTCATTATTTAAAACCGTTACTGTCTTATCTGGAAGCTCTGTTAACACTTCTTTTTTACTTCTTCTTAAAATAAATGGTTCTATTAGCATTTTTAGCTTTCCAACAACTGATTCATTAGATTCCCTTACAATTGGAGTTTCATACATATTTTTAAATTTTCGATATGTAAACAAATATCCTGGCATAATAAAATCAAAAATCGACCATAATTCTGCTAAAGAATTTTCAATTGGAGTTCCAGTTAAAGCATATTTTGTATCTCCTTTTATTTTTTTTATTGCTTTTGCATTTTGAGTATTACTATTTTTTAAATATTGAGCTTCATCTGCTATTATAAATCTAAATTTATAATTTTTTTCTTGATATAGTTCAATATCTCTCTTTAATAAATCATATGAAGTAATAACTAAATCAAACTTATCTATTTGCTCAATTTGATGTTTTCTCTCTTCTAGCGTCCCTCTTATAACTATTGTTTTTAACCCATTAGCAAATTTAGTTGCTTCATTCTGCCAATTTAATGTTAACGAACTTGGTGAAATTACAATACTTGCTCTATTGTTTTCCTTTTTATCATCTTTACAATTTTGAACATAATCAACTATTACTGATAACATTTGAATAGTTTTTCCGTAATCCCATATCATCTGCCAATATTCCACCAAAGTGATATCTATCTAGTATCTTTAACCACTTAAAACCTGTTTTTTGATAATATCTTAAAACTGAATTTAAATTTTCTGGTACTTTAATTTCTTCTTCTAATTGCTCTTTATCTAATTGATTTATAATATTTTTATATTCATCATTTTTAGTTATTTCAGTTCCTTTTATTTCTTTTAATAGTTGATTAAAATATGAAATTCTATAAACAGGTAATTTTAATTCTTCTTTT
>ERZ1034984.3516-NODE-3516-length-11259-cov-8.009193_pt1 | contig 11259 bp, 6 predicted proteins | sample MGYA00520589_ERZ1034984 | MGnify/ENA primary metagenome ERZ1034984 (study PRJEB33766, sample SAMN09781790) | gut metagenome | biome: gut microbiome | host: Homo sapiens | place: Madagascar | study: EMG produced TPA metagenomics assembly of the PRJNA485056 data... | reverse complement strand
ATAAATTTTCTGTAGAATCAAAGATTCTTCCCCCTGGGTTTATCGGGTGAGCCTATTTCGGCTCACCCAAGAAATTCATGGGTGAGTCTTTTACTAATGATTTTATTATTCTTCGACAATCTTTCCGAAATTCTTCCAATATATTGCTGACATATATTTCTCCTTACTGCCTTTAGGAACATACAATGTACTTTTGCTGCGGTCTGCTTCTGTATCTGGATTCAAGATAGGTGGTGTTACTAAAGCTATATGCAGGTTATTTACTCGGAGTCCTTTAAGGGCATTGGATGACAGATAGGCTGTATTCGGAATAAAGAGTCTATTCATGGTGCCACCCGTGTTAAATGCTTCGTCACCTATATAACGGAGCTTGGAATCTGCCGGAATAACAATCTCTTCTATCTTGGAAGAGCATGCGAATGCCTCGTTGCCTATGCGCTCTACACTGGCAGGAAGGACAACTGTCTTGAGATTTTTACAGTCTGCAAAAGCCTCATAGTTAATAGTCTTAATGCCTTTTGGAAGTGACAGACTCGACAAATGGGAGCCGAAGAATAGTCTTGAGTCAATATCGCACTCTTGGTCATAGCTTGAGAAATCGCACGCCGACATAGCCAGCGTATCAAGAGACAGCCGGCTTATTTTAGCTGCATATTCAACGTCTTGTGGTGCTGCGAAGCCTACCAAGGAAAGACTTCTCAACCTTGTTAGATTTTCTTCTTCCTTTCCCAATAAAACATTCAGTCTTTCTGAGAACATTCCAAATTCGATAGTCTCAGCTGCATTCAGTGTACGTGGTTCCTGTCTCACCTCGACGATTGACTTTTTATTATGAAGACTGTCACCGCTAATGTCAAGGAAGGCACGTCTTCCCAAACCTGTGTTAAGTTGGGCTATAAAGGGAAATTCAAACGTCTGACCTTCGTTACACGTCACAACCTTATAAATGCTACCCATCCAACTTGTGTCCACGGGTTTGGTGTTGTCGCCAGAGCCAGTGACAAACATAGTCTTGTTGATGGTAAATGAAGTATTGGCTTTAACTGGGACAATAAAGCTACCGCCCGTATTCTTAACGTAGACAATACTGTCCTTGAAATATGCCAGTTTGTATGGGTCTTGATTTACCTTTATGATGTAGTTGCCTCGTAATGAGGAAATGTTCACCATGGCTTCTCTGGAGAAAAGAGAAGTGTCGGAAGGAGCACATTGAATGCGGATACCGTCAGCTCCGCTAACAGAGTCGGTATATTCCGTAGCAGAACACCATTTGCCGGTACCGGATGAATAGTTGATGTCAACACCCAAACCGCTATCCTTAAGAAAGACAACAACGGTGTCTACACCGTCCGGTCCGATATTGAGACCGTCGGCAAGGATCTTTTCTGTCGCTGGATTTATCGTCTCTTCCTCATTTTCCTTACATGAGGAAATGGCAAGAACAGCCAAAGCAAAGAATAAAATAAGCTTAATCTTCATAATCCGATAATTTTGTTTTCGGTTGCAAATTTACGGTGATTCTTGAGGATGTCCAACTAAAAGGGGTCTAATTCGTATTCTGGTATAGTGTGGCGTAAGCATTTGAGCTTCAAGAGATTCTATTTCGCTTTATCTTAATGACGGGTCTAAAAAGTATTTGAAGTGAAGGTTAATACCTCTCAATAAACTCTTTTGTTGACATTTTACTGTTTTGTAGTCCTAACTTTTTCTTGAAGAGAAACATTCTCTGTTTTACGGATTTCTCTTCAATGTTATATATTAAGGCAATACTCTTGTATGGGAGTTTCAGTTTTACCAACATTAGAAACTGAAGGTCCTTTGTTGTTAACTCTGGAAAGTCGTCCTTTATCTTTACAACAAAGTCATTATCCGTACTGTTTAAGAATATTTCTATCTCCTCCCAGTCATCCTTAGAAAGTAATAGCAGTTTATGCTTAGATTGATTTAGTGACTGAAGTCTCTGGATAATACCAATCTTACTTAACAGGAATTTTCTCATGGTGGTTATCTGTATCTCTTTATGTTCGATTTCCATATTGTGTAACTTCACTCCTTTTTCATATTTCTCATTCATCTGTTTCTTTTTCTGAAAGAAGATGAAGCTCATAAGCAGGATGATGATTAATGCTGAGACAGCTATGAGTAAAATTACATACGATTTCCACTTGCTCTCACTTAAAGCCTTGGCTTTGGCAATCTCTTTCTGAAGCATAAGTGAATAATATGTATTTCTGGTTTTTAAATTCTCTGAGTTTTTCTTGTCAAGATAGAAATCCGTTGAGTCAGCTAATGATTCTGCATTGGCCAAGTCAGATTCTTTTATAGCAATGTCTCTCTTTAAAGAATAGTAAGCACAACTGTCATTGATGTTTAAGGGTAAGGCTTCAGACAGTTTACGCTTAGCTTGGGTTAAGGAGTCTGCCAAGACATAGAATTGAGATAGAGCAAAGATTTTTGAGAAATCGTCTTTGTTATTATATCTCAGGGATTCTGATGTGGCTTTCAGTGCCAACGTAATATTACCTCCTAACGCATAGAAGGAAGCCAAGTCTTGATATGAGTTAGAGATAGTAACGGAATCTTTCGACTGTATAGCATATCTTATCGCCTTTCTTGCAAGTGATATACAGATGTTAGGATTGTCATCTTTATAACTTATACATTCTGCAAGATTCAAAAGATAATATGCCTTATTGGACAACTTTGAACCTCTCAGATTATTATATATAGAATTTGCAGCTTTTGCACATAATATTGCCTTGTCTGGGTCATAGTCTCTTAAAATTAACGATTGTTGAAGCAGTGATAAGCACTGTGTGTCATAGTCGTGTTTTCTTTTTGCCATCACTATTGATTTTCTGAAACACTGAAGTGCTTTTTCGCTACTGTCATTGAGTGCATAATATTTCCCCATATAATACTGACTCTTGGCATATAGAGAATCTTCCGGTCTATTATAATAATATGTATAAGCCGTTCTTATAAGAGAATCATTGTCTATATCAATACCGGTTTTGTCTTGTGCCATTGTATAAGCAAGCGAATACATAGCCATGTCCAAATCTGACAACATTGATTGGTCTATTTTGTTAAGTTGTATGAGGGCACTGTCAGGTCTGCCGTTCTCTGCAAGAGAAAGTGCTACTTGGATTCGTTTATCATGATTGCTTTGGCATGATGATATCAATACAGTGACGAATAAAACAAGGTATATAATGTTTCTTTTCATTAATATTGCTTTTAATCATGCAAAGTTACGGCTAAAATTTTATTTCTCTTTTATGATGATGTCTAAATTCTATTCTTGATAAAAACTGGAGAAAACACTAATAGCGAGAAATATTTTGCCATATCAGTAATTTGTTTTATCTTTACACCGTTGGATTATAGAACAAAAGACGCTTATGAAGAACAGGAAATATCCTCTTGGAATACAGACCTTCGAAAACATCATTAAGGGACAGTATGTGTACGTGGACAAGACGGCGCTGGCTTATGAACTGGCGAATGAGAACAAATATTGCTTTCTGAGTCGACCGAGACGATTCGGAAAGTCTTTGCTTGTCACTACGCTTCAGGCTTATTTCGAAGGAAGAAAAGAACTGTTCGGAGGATTGGCAATGGAAAAACTAGAAACGGAATGGAACGAACATCCCGTCATACACCTCGATATAAGTAAAGGCAAGTTCTATGATCTGACATCCTTACATGCCACACTCAATAGTATGCTGGCGGAACACGAGACGAAGTATTCGCTCAATGCGGAATTTTCGAAAGCGTATAACGTCAGACTGCAGAACATCATCGAGGCTGCCTATGCCCAAACTGGCAAAGAGGTGGTGGTGCTCATTGACGAATACGATGCGCCAATGCACGACTCGATGAAAGACAAGGACCTGCAGCGTCAGATAAGGGATATCATGCGCAACTTCATCAGTCCGTTAAAGGGTGAGGAGAAATACTTGCGCTTCGTATTTCTGACGGGCATCTCCAAGTTCAGCCAGCTTAGCATCTTCAGCGAACTGAACAATATCACGAACATCAGCATGCAGGACAAGTATAGCGCCATTTGCGGTGTCAGCGAGAACGAACTCCTCAGCTTGTTCAAGGACGATATACGTGATTTGGCTGAGAACAACGATATGACGTACGATGAGGCTCTGGCAGAGCTTAAGCACCATTATGACGGCTATCATTTCAGCGGAAACGGCGAGGACATATACAATCCGTACAGCCTGTTCTGCACTTTAGACAGTAATGACTTCGGCGACTATTGGTTCTCCACCGGCACACCGACCTTCCTCATCGAGCTGTTGCAGGAGAAGCATCTGGACATGCTCGACCTGGACGATATCATAGCCACAGCTGACCGCTTTGACACTCCAACGGAGAACATCACCGACCCCGTGCCGGTGCTCTATCAAAGCGGATATCTCACCATTAAGGGATATAACCGCAAAAGCAAGATATTCAAGCTCGGCTTCCCGAATTCGGAGGTAAAGCAAGGCTTCTCCAACAGTCTGTTCCGCTATTATGCACCGGACAACATGGGGGACAAGGATGCCGAAGAGTAATCAACAAGAATGATTATGCCGCAGCCTTTGCCGGGGATGGCAGGAAGATATATAAGGTCGGAATAAACTTCTCGGCAGACAGAAGGAACATAGAGTCGTGGGCTACATATCCTTCATCGACAGCCCGATAAGTTTCAAATTTTGATTTAACCGCCATTAATTTAATGGCCATTACAATAGTATAACTCGCCGACAACAAAAAGAGCGCCAGCGTTGCTTTCGCAACACTGACGCTCTTGATTGTTATAGCCGGTCCTAGAAGCCGGCCAAGTAAAGGGATGAGCTTATCGCTTCAGGTTCGGGTTACGCTCTGCCTCTGTAGGAGGATAGATGTGATAGACAGACTTGTCGCCTCTCCATGCACCCTTAGCCTGCATGTTCTCAGGAAGAACGAGGTCCTTCTTGAGTTTGTACTCGAACGGATTGCCCTTTGCGTCAACAGAGTGTGTAAGAGTGCCGGCGGGAACGAGGACGTCGCTCTGAGGACCAACGCGGTAATCGAACACTTCCTTCAGACGGTTCATACGGAACTCGTCCTCACGGCAGGTCACCATACCGAGTACGTTACCAGCCACCTCATATCTGTGCTCGTTGTAAGCAGCCTCAGCAAGCTGGTCGTTAGACATACCGTCGATGGCTGTCACGGCAGCAGCGTCGCTGTAAGCACGTGAACGAACCTGCTTGAGAGCCTCCTTAGCCTCAGCGATGTACTTGCCTGAACGTGCCGAAGCCTCAGCAAACCAGCAGAGCACCTCTGCGTAGCGGATGAGCTGGTGGCGCTTGCCAAGAGTCATGCCGGCATAGATAGGCTTGGTGCAGTCGAAGTCGATTTTCTGAGCAGCACCCTTGTCGTCAGCATTCACTGAGAAGCCGGTGAACATCGGACGGTAGTCAGAGAATACGGCATTGGTCTTGTCCTTTCCGTCTTCACCCTTCACCTTGTAGTAAGGCTCGCCGTCAACAGTTGCCCACCAGTCTACGTTGTTGCCGTTGCTTGTGAGATATGTCTTAGCGTAAACAGCATCCTTACGGGGACCTGCGGGATACTTAGACCAGAAGTGGCGCTCGGCGAGGAAGTCGCCCCAGCCACCCCAAGGCAGCGAACAGGGAACGTGGCAGCAAGTGAGCTGTGAGTCGTCCCATCCCCAGCTACCGGTGTTGGCGTTATAGTAGATGCCGAGGATGCACTCGTTGTGATTGTCATTACCATAGCTGTAAACCTTGTTCCAGTCTGTGAGCAATGTCTGTACGTTGCGTGCCTTTACAGCATCGACAACTTCCTTGGCCTTGTCAGCAGCGAGAGCATAATACTCTGTCTTGTTGAGCGGATAGCCAGCCATTGACATGTATACTGCAGAGAGCATTGACTTGACAGCCTGAGACGTTACGAAGACGTTGGCATCGCCGATAGCCTTAGGAGCAGAATACTTCTCTGGCAGATTGCACTCCTCAGCTGCCTTGAGGTCCTTCACGATGTAGTTGAAGATTTCCTCTACAGTGGCGCAGGGAATTGCGTCAGTGTTGTTCTTGAGGTCTACAGAGATGACCTCCTCAGGAGAGATGGGCACCTGACCCCATGTACGTACGAGTCCGTAGTAAGCGTAAGCACGCCAGAAGTAAGCCTGACCAAGCTGCTCGCCCAGTTCAGACATATCTGCCTTCATAAACTTGGCGCAGTCGATGACGTAGTTAGATGCCTTGATGATGTTGTAGTACCAGCTCCAGAGGTCGTTGACACCCTTCAGGTCTGTCGGGTCCTCGAAGACGTCTGCAGCAAGATATGCAGCCTTGTTAGAGCCAGTGGTTGACGTTACGTCATCACCCATACACTGTACGATCATAGTGTTGGAGTTGCACTGGAAGCCCTGTATATTCGAATACAATGAGTTAACGGCAAGGTCGAGGTCGGCCTTTGTCTTGAACAGCGTCTCATTGGTCAGCTGTCCCTTGGGGTCCTCTGTGAGGAAGTCGCTACATGATGTAGTGAGCAACATTGAAGCTGCAAGGACGCAGCCTGATAATATATTAATTTTCATGACTTATGTTTCCTTTAATTGGTTAGAAGTTGAATCGTGCACCGAAGGTGAATGTTCTCGGAGTCGGGTAAGTACCGCAGTCGATACCGCCTGTTGCGTCGCCGTCACCATTGTAGCCGGCAGGGTTAGATCCCTTGTAGTTGGTAATGGTGAAGAGGTTCTGGACGCTGAAGCTCAGACGGATGTCTGCAAACTTGGTCATGCTCTTCGGCAACTCATAAGCCAATGTGATGTTCTCGCAGCGGAAGTAGTTGGCGTTCTCCACCCACTTAGACGAAGCACCGATGTAGTTGTTGTTGGCAACTGTCGGATTAGGCATTGTCTTGCCTATCTCGCTGAGGAAGTCAGCATCGGTGAACATACGTGAGTTGCCGATCATTGAGTTCATAGCGAAGCGGAGGGCGTTGAGACGCTGTACGCCGAATGCAGAGTTGAAGAACGCATTGAGGCTCCAGTTCTTGTATGACAAGGTGTTGTTCCATCCGAGTGTGAAGTCTGGTGTAGACTTGCCGAGAACCTTGCGGTCTGATTCCTTCGGGTCTCTTACAGCTACGCGCTCACCAGCCTCGTTAGTTGACCAGTATGTGTCGTAGCCTTCCTTGTCGATGCCAGCCCACTCCTGTCCGAAGAACGAACCGAGTGCCTCGCCTTCCTTGATGATACATGGATCAACCACTACAGACTGGAAGCTACCAGTGTGGATAACCGGCTGTTTTTCAGTAAGCTTCTTCACCTCGTTCTTCAGGTATGTACCGTTGATAGAGGTCTGCCACTGGAAGTCCTTTGTCTCGATGATGCGGGCGTTGAGCGTGATGTCAAGACCATGGTTGGCAACCTTACCGAGGTTAGCCATATAGGTGAAGCCACCGAGTGCGTTAGATGTTGTTGTGGAAAGGAGGGCGTCGCTTGTCTGCTTGTTGAAGTAGTCGACACTCAGCTCCAAGCGGTTGTTGAAGAAACCGAGGTCAACACCAAGGTCAAACTGCTTGGTCTTCTCCCACTTGATGTCAGGAGTGGCAATTCTGTCGAGCTTGTAACCTACTGACGGAGTGTTTGTTCCGTAGTAAGTGTCTGTCGGAGAAAGCAGAGCGAGTGTTGAGTACGGAGCGATGTCCTGATTACCGATAACACCATAGCTTGCACGGATCTTCAAGTTGCTGAGGAGGTCGCGTGTGCTCTCCATGAACTTCTCGTTGGTAACAGTCCATGCACCTGCAATAGAGGGGAAGTAGCCCCACTTGTTGTTGGTGAAGCGGCTTGAGCCGTCGGCACGGAACGTACCGGTAAGCATATACTTATCAGCGAAGTTGTACATTACACGACCTACACCTGAGAGAAGTGCCCACTCAGAGAAGCCGTTGTTGGCCTTCTGTGTACGGGCGTTCTGAACATTCCACCATCCTACGTTCTCTGTAACGAGGTTGAGACCGGTGATGCCCATATTGGTAGAGGTGCTCTTTGTAGCCTCCCATACGCCTGTAGCTGTAAGGTGATGGTCGCCCCAAGAGTTGGTGTATGTAAGGTTGTTGGTAGACTGGAGCAATGTGCGCTGTGAGTTGCTGTTGCCCATGTTCACCTGACCCGTACGCGACACCTTGCCGGAAGAAAGGCTGTAAGATGTATTATTCATATAGTCAACACCGTTGCTTGTGGTGAATGTCAAGCCGGGGAGGATGTTGAACTGGAGGTCGATGTGACCGTTGAATACGTCGTGACGGCGCTCGCTCTGGTTGCCTACGAGCATACCGTATGCGTTAGGCTCGATGGTACAGTACTGGTCCTGAGCATAATTGCCATTCTTGTCGTACATGTTCATCGCGGGAGATGAGTTGAAGGCAATCCACAACGGGTTGCTGGTGGTGCCGGGGAGGCTGGCTACACCCTTGCCTACGCCACGAGAAGCGTTAACGTCAACAGTGACATTAAGCCACTTGTTAAGCTGAGTCTTGACGTTTGCCTTTGCTGAATAACGCTCGTACTGGCTGCCTTCGAGTGTACCCTCGTTCTTCATGTAGTTACCTGAAACGTATGCCTGCATACCGTCGGTACCCTTTGTGAAGACGAGCTTATAGTTCTGTGTCTGACCTGTGCGGAACATTGTGTCCACCCAGTCAACGCCGGGATTTGTGCCGTCAAGGAATTCCTTGACTTCGTTCTCTGTCTTTCCTGCATAGTCGACAAGAGCCTGAGCATAAGCCTTTGTGCTCATCATCTTAGGCAGCTTGGTGGCCTTAGAGAAGCCGTAAGAAGCATCGAAGGTGATGCGGCTCTCGCCCTTGCGACCTGTCTTTGTGGTAACAATAACTACACCGTTGGCACCACGCGAACCGTAGATGGCTGTAGAAGAAGCGTCCTTCAACACCTGCATGCTCTGAATGTCCTCAGGGTTGATGCCGTCAAGACCTGACTCGCGAACCATACCGTCAACGATATACAACGGGTCGTTGCTCTTTGTGATAGAGTTAGATCCACGTACACGGATCTTTACAGAACCGCCGGGAATACCGTCTGACACTACGTTCACACCAGCCATACGGCCGTTGAGAGCGTCAGAAGCCTGTGTGATAGGCTGGTCCTTGAACGCCTTGTTGTCCATTACGGCAACCGAACCGGCAAGGTCTGCCTTCTTTACGGTACCGTAACCGATAACTACGACGTCGTTGAGAAGCTCAGCATCCTCAGAAAGAGTAACCGTAACGGCATTGCGACCGTTGACAGACACTTCCTGCGACTTGTAGCCTACGTATGAAATAAGGAGGGTGGATTTGGGAGAAACGCGGAGGGTAAAGTTACCATCCACATCGGTAACGGCTCCGTTACCTTTGTTGCCCTTCTCTACGACGCTAACGCCGATAAGGGGTTCACCGTTGGAATCGACCACGCGACCAGAGACCTGGTTATTCTGCTGGGTCAGGTTGGTTGAGTAAACAGAACGTGCGAGTTCGTTGGCTGCTGATGCGTTAGTGGCACAAAGCAACAAACCCACAGCAAACGAAGCCACCATGCACTTCGTCAACGGAAGTCTGGGGGGGCACTTCTTTACATTTTCCATAATCTGTAGTTTTGTTTTAGGTATAATATAGGTTTAAGTATAATCTCTCTTAGGTTGTAATGTATTGGCAACACTTTTTAGATTGCGGTGCAAATGTAATACATTTTTACAAAACTACAAAACTTATATGAATATTTTTAAAAAAAATAAAAACAAAGCGCCCTGAAAAGGCTTTGGCATGCTTTTATGATGCCTTCACCTTTTCAGGGCGCTTCTTTAAGCTATGATATATTATGCGTTATATATCGTGTATGTCATGTGTGAGGGTCTGATTAATCCTCAGACTTGTTCTGCTGTGAGTAGTCAGTGACGTTCTTGCGGTTGGCCTGGATGCGGTCATACTCTTCCTTCGAACCGACAATGATCTTATCCCACTGACGCAGACCTGTACCTGCGGGGATGAGGTGACCGGAGATAACGTTCTCCTTCATTCCCTCGAGGTAGTCTACCTTTCCGCGGATGGCAGCCTCGTTGAGCACCTTTGTGGTCTCCTGGAACGAGGCAGCCGAGATGAAGCTCTTGGTCTGGAGAGCGGCGCGAGTGATACCCTGCAGAATCTGTGTAGATGTTGCGGGGATGGTGTCGCGAACCTGAACCAGACGGAGGTCACGGCGCTTGAGGCTTGAGTTCTCGTCACGAAGCTTGCGGGCTGAGACAATCTGTCCTACCTTGAGGACGTCAGAGTCGCCGGCGTCGGTGACGTACTTCTTGCCCCAGATGCGGTCGTTCTCCTCAGCGAAGTCGAGCTTGTCAACCATCTCCTGCTCGAGGAATGTGGTATCGCCCGGCTCGTCAATCTGAACCTTACGCATCATCTGACGGACGATAATCTCGAAGTGCTTGTCGTTGATCTTCACACCCTGGAGACGGTAAACGTCCTGAACCTCGTTAACGATATACTCCTGTACGGCTGTGGGGCCCTTGATGGCGAGGATGTCGCCCGGAGTGATGCTACCGTCAGAAAGCGGAGTTCCGGCACGAACGGCGTCGTGCTCCTGAACGAGGATCTGCTTAGAGAGCGATACGAGGTACTTGCGCTGGTCGCCAGTCTTAGATGTAACGATAATCTCGCGGTTGCCACGCTTAACCTTACCCATTGTAACCTCACCGTCGATTTCTGAAACGACTGCAGGGTTAGACGGGTTACGAGCCTCGAAGAGCTCTGTTACTCGAGGCAGACCACCGGTGATATCGCCTGCAGAACCTGCAGCACGCGGAATCTTCACAAGAGTCATACCGGTCTTGACGGTCTGACCGTCCTCGCAGACTACGTGTCCACCCACCGGGAAGTTGTATGTACCGATAACCTCGCCGTTTCTGTCGAGGATGTCGCAGGTCGGAACCTTCGACTTGTCCTTCGAGTCGGTGATGATCTTCTCGGTAAGACCTGTTGCTTCGTCGGTATCGGCACGGAAGGTAACGCCCTCAATAACGTCGTTGAAGCGGAGCGTACCTGCATACTCTGTAACGATGACAGCGTTGAACGGGTCCCACTTGGCAATGAGGTCGCCCTTCTTGACTACGTCGCCCTCCTTGAAGTAGAGTGACGAACCGTAAGGAACGTTGACCGTAGCAAGTGCTATGTCTGTATTCGGGT
>ERZ1034984.3512-NODE-3512-length-11271-cov-11.432329_pt1 | contig 11271 bp, 13 predicted proteins | sample MGYA00520589_ERZ1034984 | MGnify/ENA primary metagenome ERZ1034984 (study PRJEB33766, sample SAMN09781790) | gut metagenome | biome: gut microbiome | host: Homo sapiens | place: Madagascar | study: EMG produced TPA metagenomics assembly of the PRJNA485056 data... | reverse complement strand
CTTTTCTGATGATGAATTATATATTTTCATAGAGATGTTAAATGATACACAAAATAAAATGAAAAATTCTACTCATAGTTCTATAATTTTAATGACTTCTTTATTAAAGTTTTCAGATAATAATTACCATTTTGTGAAAAATGAAAATCAAGGAGATATTATTTCTGAAGAAAATATTAGAATAGAATCTACAGTAAAAAAAGATGTTAATAATATTTCACAAAGTAATAATTTACCTGATGAAGAGTATGAAATACGTATTAATAATGCACTGGCATTAGCTTCGAAGGATGAACTGAACAACATTAGAAGTAAATGGAAATTAATTGATAGTTATATTTTTGAAGATGAATATTCAACTATTTCAGGGCTTTTAAAGGATTCTACAATTGTTGTTGGTTCTAATAAGTATTTAATAATTGTGAATGACTTAGATTCAGTTGTTCAAAGGATTAATAGTAATTATACAGTTGTGGATAAACTTTTAACTAAAATTTTAGGGCATAATGTTTTTTCAGTTTGTATGAGTAAAAACGATTGGAATATTAAGAAGAATGAGTACATTAATAATTTAAAAAATGGTGTAAAATATAATGTAATGGAAAAAAAACAGGCAAAATTAGAAAAGAATGATGCGTCTCCAGTTAATATGTTAATAAACTTGGTTGGAGATAATATGATTGAGTATAAGTAAAGGAGAATGATAAAAATGAATATGCAAAATATAATGATTCAAGCAAAAAAGATGCAAAAGGATATTGAAAAGTCTCAGAAAGAATTAGAAGATAAAATTTATGAGGGTGAATCTCAATTAGTTAGTGTTAAAATGAACGGTAAAGGAAAAATAGTTTCTGTGAACGTTAATATGGAGAACTTTTCTTCTGATGATAAGGAAATATTAGAAGATATGATTTTAATTGCCATAAACAATGCTGTTGATAAGGTGGAGTCTGATAAAGAAGAGAAGTTTGGAAAATATGGAAAAATGTTTAATGGATTGATGTAATATGTATCCCGATAGTGTAAAAAATTTAGTAGAATGTTTTAGAGATTTGCCCGGCATTGGTGAAAAAACCGCTGAAAGACTTACATTTTCACTTATGAACTTTGATAAAGAACGATTAACTTCATTTTCTGAAGCGATTATTGATTTAAGAGATAAAATTGTAAATTGTAAGATATGTGGTAATATTAGTGAAAATGATGTTTATGAAATTTGTTCTGATTTTTCTAGGAATGATAAAATTATTTTCGTTGTAGAAAAGGCAAAAGATATATCATTATTTGAAAAAATAAATGTTTATAATGGAAAATATCATGTTTTAGGAGGCCTTATTTCTCCACTTGAAGGTATAGGTCCTGAAGATATTAATATGAATAGTTTAATTGATCGTATTGATAAATACAATGTTGATGAATTAATATTAGCTTTAAAACCTTCTATTGAAGGAGAAACTACTATGCAGTATATAAAGAAGATATTGGGAAATAAAAAAATTAGAGTTACTAGAATTGCAACTGGTATTCCTATGGGAACTGATATTGAATATATTGATCCAATGACTTTGGAGTTTGCTTTAGAAGGAAGAAAAGACATATAATTTATTATTTTTCATATAAATTAATAGGGTGAAAAAATGATAAAAAAAGTATTCTTTTTGATAAAAAAAATTATTATAGGCTTTCTTTTTATATATGCTTATAATATTATTGTATTTCCTATAAATGCTGTAATTCCAATTAATATTTTTACAGTAATATTAGTTATATTATTTGGATTTCCTGCTTTGATTGGTATATCTTTATTTCCATTTTTATTTTAATGAGGTGATTTAAAATGCTTGATAAGTATAAAGTTGGACAACCTTTGGTTTATTCTATGCTCAATAATGCTATTGATAATGATAAATTATCTCACGCTTATTTATTTGATGCTAATGGGAATGATGAAGTTTATGATATTATTTATTCGTTTGTTAAAACGATATTTTGTAGAAACATTTCTGATGAAGAAAAGATTAAAAATATTTGTAGAAGAATTGATGATGGGAACTATATTGATCTTAAGATTATTGAACCAGATGGTTTATGGGTAAAAAAAGAACAAATTTTAGATTTACAAAATGAATTTAGTAAAAGAGCTATTGAAGGAGATAGAAAAATTTATATTATAAAATCTGCTGATAAAATGAATACTCAAACGGCTAATTCTATTTTGAAATTTTTAGAAGAACCAGTAGATGATATTGTTGCAATCTTGGTTGTTGATAATATTAATTTGGTTTTGCCAACAATTTTATCTAGATGTCAAATTGTAAAATTAAATAAAAATAGAAAAGATAGTCTTTCCAATGTTTTTTCTTTCTTAGATTGTTCTCAAAAATATAAAAATATTGAATTAGAAACACAAAAAAAAATAATAGAAGATGTTCTTGAATTTATAATGTATATTGAAAATAATAATTTAGATACTTTAATTTATATTAAAAAGTATTGGCATAATAAATTTAAAGATAGGGATTTAAATATTATTGCTGTTGATCTTATGATTAATTTCTATTATACTGTTATTAAATATACTTCTAATATAAATATTGACTTTTTTTGTGATAATAAAGATATTTTAAAAATGGTTGCTGATAAAAATGATATTATGAGATTAGTAAATAAAATAGAGGTCTTAGATAATATTAAAAGTAATTTGAAGAGAAATTCAAATATTGGACTTAGTATTGATAAGATGGTTATAGATATGTGTGGTGAGATTTATGATTGATACAGTTGGTGTTAGAATTAATGATGTTGGAAAAATTGTTTTTGTTGATATTAATAATTTAGATTTAAAAAAAGAACTTGCTGTTATTGTTGAATTTGATAAATGTTTACAATACGCTACAATAGTAGACTTTTTTAAGAAAAATGAAAACAGTGTAACTGGAAAGGTTATTAGAGTAGCTACAAAAAAAGATTATTTACAACATTTAAAAAATCAGGAATTGGCAGAGAAAGCTTTAATTGAATGTAAAAAAATGGTTCAGAAAAATAAATTAAATATGTCAATAATTGATGCTGTGTACAGTTTTGATAGGAATCAATTGTTATTTAGATTTCTCTCTGATGAAAGAGTTGATTTTAGGCAACTTGCTAAAACACTTGGCGCTAAATTAAAGACGAGGATAGAACTTCGACAAATTGGAGTAAGAGATAAAGCTAAGGAAATTGGTGGTGTTGGTCCTTGTGGTAGACTGCTTTGCTGTAGTACTTTTTTAACTTCTTTTAGCACAGTTTCTATAAATATGGCTAAAAATCAGGGATTGGCATTAAATCCTTCAAAAATTAATGGTGTTTGTGGAAGACTCCTATGTTGTTTGAATTATGAAAATGAAGAGTATACTAAAGCAAAAAAGAATATTCCGGATGTTGGTAAAAAAGTGAATGTAAAGAATAAAGAGGAGAAGGTTGTTTCCTCAGAACCGTTAAAGGGGAAATATAAGGTGATCGTTGATAATGAAATGATGGAAGTTGATGTAAATGATAGTAAAAAATAGTTTATTAAATTATAAAAATGCTTATATATTTCAAGATACAGAGTATTTTAAGATGTCCTTAGATAGTCTTTTACTTTCTAAATTTGTGACAATTAATTTACGAGACAAAAAAATTCTTGATTTAGCTACTGGTAATGCACCAATACCAATGCTTTTAACTTATAGAACAAAGGCAAAAATTTATGGTGTTGAAATTCAAAAAGCAATGTATAACTTAGGTAGGATATCTATTAATGAAAATAATATGAAAGATCAAATTAGTTTGATTAATGATGATATTAATAATCTTGTAAATGTTTTTGAGCCTGATACATTTGATATTATTACTTGCAATCCACCTTATTTTAAGACAAATAATGTTTTATTTGAAAATAATAACAAAGTTAAGTCTATGGCTAGACATGAAAAAACGTTGTCTTTAGAAGATATTTTTAAAGTTAGTAAGTATTTACTTAAAAATAATGGAAAACTTGCTATGGTTCATAGAAGTGAAAGATTTATGGAAATTTTGCTTCTTATGAAAAAATATAATTTTGAACCTAAGAAAATTAGATTTGTTTATCCAAATAAGGAAAAAGATAGCGATTTGGTTTTAATTGAATGCACTTTAAATGGTAAAAGTGGTGTTAAAATAATGAAGCCTTTGTATGTTTATGATAAAAAGGATGTATATTCAAAAGAAGTAGAGGATATGTTTGGAGAGTGATTTTGTGATACAAAATAGTTATGATAATAAACCTAATTTGTATTTAATTTCTACACCTATCGGCAATTTAGAAGACATTACTTATAGGAGTGTTAAAATATTAAATGAAGTTAGTGCTGTTTTTTCAGAAGATACAAGAGTAACTCTTAATTTACTTACTCATTATGGTATTAGTAAAAAGTTGGTAGCTCTTCACGAACATAATGAAGATACTGCTAAAGAGAAAGTACTAGACTATCTTAAAAATGGAGAGAGTGTTGCTTTGGTTACTGATAGGGGAACTCCAATAATTAGTGATCCTGGATATAAAACGGTAAAATACATTAGTGATAATGGCTATAATGTTGTTGCACTTCCTGGGGCCACTGCTTTTGTTCCGGCACTTATTACTTCTGGTATTGCACCACAACCATTTTTATTTTATGGTTTTCTTGATAGCAAGGATAGTATTAGAAAAAAAGAGTTAGAAGTTTTATCAGATGAAGAAGAAACTATAATTTTTTATGAAGCACCTCATAGAATTATGAAAACTTTGAATATGATGCTTGATATATTTGGTGATAGAAATATTAGTATATCTAGGGAAATTACTAAAAAATTTGAAACTATTTATCGTGGAAAAATTAGTGATGTAATTAATCTTGTTCCTGAAAAAGGTGAGTTTGTTATTGTTGTTAGTGGTATGAAAGAAAGAAAAATAGATGATACTATTAGTGTTCGCGATGCTGTAAATACTTATATTAGTGCTGGATTTGATGTAATGACTTCAATTAAAAAAGTTGCTAAAGATAGGGGACTTGCTAAAAATGTTATTTATAAAGAGTATCATCGGGAGGATAAATAATGAAGTTAATTGTGGGATTAGGTAATCCTGGACGAGAATATGAAAAAACTAGACATAATATTGGATTTAATGTTCTTGATTTATTGGCGGATAAGTATAATATTACATTTAGTGAAAATAAGAAATTTAATGCACTTGAGGCTAGTTTTAATTTAAGGGGAGAAAAAATTATTTTGGTAAAGCCACTTACTTTTATGAATTTATCTGGTGATAGTGTAATTAAGTATATGAATTATTATGATATTAAAATTAATGATCTTTTGGTTATTCATGATGACTTGGATATGGAACTTGGTAAAATTAGAATTGTTTTTGATAGTTCTAGTGGTGGCCATAATGGAATTAAAAGTATTATTAATAATTTGAATAGTCAGAAGTTTACTAGGTTAAAAATTGGTATTTCTCATAATAAAAATATTGATACTAAGGATTATGTACTTGGTAAATTTAAAGATGATGATTGGAAAGTTTTAATTGATTCTTATAACAAAGTACTTGATATAGTGGAAAATTTTATTAGTAAAGACGTTAATACTTTAAAACAAATTTATAGTAATAAAAATAATTAGATATAAAATGAGATACAATATTTTTGTATCTTTTAGCATTGGAGGTGAGAATATATGAAGTTTTTTGATAATTTATTTGATGTTAACAATAGAGATGAACAATTAGTTACTGGTTTAAATAAAGAACTTAATAGTGTTTATACTTATGACTATTTTAACAAATATAATAATAATATTTTACTTGTTACTAATTCTTTATATGAGGCTAATGATTTATATAATAGATTATCTAATTATACTGATAGAGTACTATTTTTTCCTATGGATGATTTTATGACAAGTGAGGCTTCAATTATTAGTCCAGAACTTATGATTGAGAGATTAAATACTTTGAATAAACTTGTTAATAATGATAATTATATTGTTGTAACTAATTTAATGGGTCTACTTAGATATCTTCCTAATAAGTCTTTATATAAGAGAAAAATTATTAATTTAAATGTTAATGAAGATGTAAATAGAGAAGTGTTAATTAACAATTTAATTGACTTAGGTTATGATAGAGTTCCACTTGTTACTAAGACTGGAGAGGTGGCTATTAGAGGATATGTAATTGATATATTTCCTATGGAAAATGATAGTCCTATTAGAATAGAGTTTTGGGGAGATACTATTGATAGTATTAAATATTTTGATTTGGATAGTCAGATTTCTAATGAGAGTATTAATACTATTTCTATATATCCTTTTACGGAATTTTTACTTGATAATAAGTTAGATGTTGACAGTAAAATGTGTAAGCAGAAATATTTATCATATTATTCTAAAAATATTAATGCTATATGGAATTATTTAGATAACTGTACTCTTATATATTATGATTATAACCAAATTATATCGGCTTATAGATTACTTAGAGAGAGTATTATTAATTATGATAATGAGATAAATGATTCTATTAAAACTGATTATATGTTTGATATTTCTGATGTTAAATATAATAATATTATTTATATGTTAGATTTTGATAATATTCTTGATTTGAATATTAAGTTTAAAAATAATTATTTATCTAATAACATTGATAATTATCATGGTGATTTTGAAAAGATTAAAACAAGTCTTTTTAAATATATTAGTGGTGGTAAGACGGTTATTATGTGTATTGATAATAAAGATGTTGCTAAGAGAGTTATCACTTATTTAGATATTATGGATGATGTTGTGCTAACTAGAGAGAATGAAATTATTAAAAATAAGATTAATGTTATTAATAAATATATTATAAGTGGATTTATATATGATAATTATGTTGTTATTTCTTCAAATGATTTATTTGGTAAGATAGAAGAAAAGAAAAAGGTTAAAAATAAGTATAAAGTTGGTACTAAGATTAGTAATATTAATAACTTAGAGAAGGGTGATTATATTGTTCATATTGATCATGGTGTTGGACAATATGTTGAATTATGTACTTTATCTAAGAATGGTCTGAAAAAGGATTATATTAAACTTTTATATGCTGATGGTGATGTTTTATATTTACCAGTAGAAAAAATTGATAAAATTACTAAGTTTACTGGTAGAGAAGGGGCTATTGTAAGACTTGATAAGTTGGGTACTGATTCTTGGAATAAGAAGAAGGCTAGAGTTAGAAGTAAACTGGAGAATATTGCGGGTGATTTGATTAGAGTGTCTGCTGAAAGAGAAAATTCTAAAGGTTTTGCTTTTAGTCCTGATGATGAAGAACAAATATTATTTGAAAGTAAATTTAAATATACTGCTACTGCTGATCAGGAGAGGGCTATATGTATTATTAAGCATGAAATGGAAAAGGATAAACCTATGGATATGCTCTTATGTGGTGATGTTGGATATGGTAAAACAGAGGTGGCTTTTAGAGCAATATTTAAGGCTGTTAATGATGGTAAACAAGTTGCTTATTTATGTCCTACTACTATTCTTTCTAGTCAACAATATAATTCTGCACTAGATAGATTTGCTGATTTTCCAATTAATATTGCATTACTTAATAGATTTACTTCTGTTAAAGAGCAAAATAGAATTTTTAAGAACTTAAAGGAAGGTAAAATTGATATTTTATTTGGTACACATAAACTTCTTAATGATAAAGTGGATTTTAAAGATTTAGGATTACTTATTATTGATGAAGAACAAAGATTTGGCGTTGTACATAAAGAGAAAGTTAAGAAATATAAGAGTAGTATTGATGTTTTAACTCTTAGCGCTACTCCTATTCCTAGAACTCTTCAGATGTCTATGTCTGGTATTAGAGGACTTGCTCTTATTGAGACTCCTCCAGAGAAGCGAAGACCAATACAGACTTATGTAATGCCTGAGAGTGTAAATATTATTAAAGATGCTATTTATAAAGAATTATCTAGAAATGGTCAAGTATTTATGCTTTATAATAGTGTTGAAAAAATAGACAGTAAACTTGAAGAGATACATAAACTGGTACCAGAGGCTAATATTAGATATGCTCACGGTAGAATGACTAAGGTTGAGCTTGAGAATATTATGATTGACTTTACTAATCATAAGTTTGATATATTACTTTGTACAACAATTATTGAAACTGGTATTGATATTCCTAATGTTAATACTTTGATTGTTTTGGATGCTGATAATTTTGGTTTATCACAGTTATATCAAATTAGAGGTAGAATTGGTCGTAGTGATAGAATTGGTTATGCTTATCTTATGTATAATGGCAGAAAAGAACTTAATGATTTAGCAGTTAAAAGACTTAATACTATAAAAGAGTTTACTGAACTTGGTAGTGGTTTTAAGATAGCTATGAGAGATTTATCTATTAGAGGAGCAGGAGACATACTTGGTAGTGAACAATCTGGTTTTATTGATAGTATTGGTATTGATTTGTATTTGAAGATGTTAAAAGAAGAAGTAGATAAACTTAAAGGTATTAAGGTAGAAGAAGAAAAAGATGAAAGTTCTAAACCTCTTATTGAAGTTGAAACTCATATTTCTAATGAATATGCTCCTGATGATGAAATTAAACTTGAGGTTCATAAATTAATTAATGATATTAATTCTAAGGAAGATATTGATAATTTATGTACTGTACTTAGAGATAGATTTGGTAAAGTTACTGATGAAATGATTATTTATATGCATGAAGAATGGTTTGAGAAACAGGCTAAGTCTCTTAATATTAAAGAAACTAAACAGACTAAGAATTACGTTGAGATAGTTCTTCCACAGTATTTGTCTAAACAAATTGATGGAGAAAAGTTATTTTTTACGGCATATGAGATATCTAAATATTTTAGATTTTCTTATAGTAATAATCAAATTCATATTTATTTGGATACTATTAAGTTAGATAAACATTTTGTTTATTATTTGAATGATTTACTTAGTGTCATTATTAGAGATATTAAGAAATAAAGTTTAATTATTTTATTTCTTTTTGTTTACTTGTATAATTATTTATTTATTTGACAAAATATTAAAGAAAGTATAGGTGAATATATGAAAACAACTGGAGTTATAAGAAGAATTGATGAACTTGGTAGAATTGTTATACCAAAAGAAATTAGAAAGAGTTTAAGAATTAAAAATGGTGAAAGTTTAGAAGTTTATTTGGATGGTGATAGTATTATATTAAAGAAATTTTCACAAATTGAAAGTTTAGAGAGTATTTCTGTTGACTATGTAGAGGCATTTAATCAGATTATTAAACATAATATTATTGTTACTGATAGAGATAAAGTGGTTGCTGTTAGTGGTCCTTTAAAGAAGAAGTATTTGGGTAAAAATATTAATGAATTTACTGAACGTTCTATTGAAAGAAGAGATTCTTTTTCTGAAAAGCAAAAGAAGGAGTTTAAAATAATTGAAGATGAAGAAGATGTTGGTTATTATACTTTTGCTTCGATTGTTAATAATGGTGATGCTATTGGTAGTGTAATATTAATATCTTTGGATACTCCTTTATCTGATACTGAAGATAAACTGGCTATTGTTTTATCTAATTTGCTTAGTAAACAATTTATTGATTAATAAAAAAGCATACAAAATTAAAATGTATGCTTTATTTTTCTTTATTATCTAGATTTTCTAATGCAAAATCAATACATTGGTTTATTAATTCATTTCTACTTATATCTATTCTATTCGCTTCATTATCTACTTTATTTAACGTTTCAATATCTATTCTTATACTAATTACTATTTTTTCATTGTTTGTTTTTGTCGGTTTGAACTTTTCCATATTTTTGTCCTCCTATCAAAATTATATTATTTACAATAAACTAAATATATATTCAAATATCGAATACAAAAAGTATTTACTTTTTGATAATTAGTTGTTATAATGATAATGTAGAGTAGGAGGTGAAGGCAGTGATCGCTTTTGTTTTATCGTTAATTAGTGTTGTTATTTTACTTTTTAATTATGAATTTGCTTTTATTTTAGGTATCGTGTCTATAGTGGTGGCTATTATTAATAGAAAGAAAAAGAGTAAATTAACTATACCCGCTATTATTATTTCAAGTATTGTATTGTTAATAAGCATTATTTGTTTTTGTAGTGAAACTGTTAAAGTTACAAATATTATTAATGAAACAAATAAAGAAGTTGATAAAATAACAGAAAAGTATAAAAATGAGTAATTTTATATGGAGGTAAATAGTGTATAATAGTGAAAGTGTAAATAATAATTTAGAGCAGAATTCTACACAGAACTCTTTTAATAATCAAAACGAACTTAATTCCAATAATAATATAAATAAAGTAAATAAAAGTAAGAAGCTACTTATTATTTTAGGAATAATTATTGCTGCAATTATAGTTATATTTATTTTTTTTAATAAAGGAAAAAACAGCAATAGAGAAGTTGATTTTGGAGAAACTTTAAAGGTTTATGAGATGAAAGGAAAGTATAATTTTGATTTTCAAGTTCTTGATATTGAAGAGAACTATGATATTTCTAATTCAATATTCTATACAGGTCAATGTTATGCTTTAAAAGTTAAAATTAGAAATAATAGTAGTAAGAATTTAGATCTTTATTCATTAATCTATTTTACTTTATTAGATTCTGAAGGTCAAAAAATCGAATCTAACAACTTGCTTGTTACTTCTAACTTTGATGGGAGTGTAAAACTTAATATACCTAGCGATAGTACCGATATTGGGTATTTGTATTTTTATCATTTTGATGAAAATGGTAAAAATTCTAATATTGATGCAAGTCGTGTTGATAAACTTAAAATATCTGTGGTAAAAAAACTTTATAGCGATAATGGTATGTCTAAGGGAGAATATAATGATTATTATGTTAAATTAAGATAGGATGTGTTATGATGAAAGATTTTGAGAAAATGCAAAAATATTTAGTTAGTGATTTTATATTTATGTTAGTTATTAATTCTTATTTATTTATTGATTCTTTACTTGAAATAGGTTTACTTGGTTCTGGAAGATTTTCTTTTGTGTCTGCGTTATTATCTGTAATATTATTAATAATTGGGATAATAGTTACTAAAAAAGGAGATATTTCTGGTGGAATAATAGGAATTATTATTGGATTACTTATGTTTTTATCAGGTTCTATTATTTATTTAGTACTTGGTATATTTGTAATTATTCACTCTAGTGTATATTTAACTAATTAT
>ERZ1034984.3510-NODE-3510-length-11275-cov-9.415152_pt1 | contig 11275 bp, 9 predicted proteins | sample MGYA00520589_ERZ1034984 | MGnify/ENA primary metagenome ERZ1034984 (study PRJEB33766, sample SAMN09781790) | gut metagenome | biome: gut microbiome | host: Homo sapiens | place: Madagascar | study: EMG produced TPA metagenomics assembly of the PRJNA485056 data... | reverse complement strand
TGTTGTATATACTATAGTTAGTCTAGGAATACTTTAGATTAATAAGATTAAGAGAGATGAATGATATGCCCGGTTTTACAACACATTATTTATTTGGTTTAAACACTTATAAGCATTTAGATGACATTGAAATAAAAAAACACATTCACGAAAATCATGCTGCATACAGTCTCGGACTTCAGGGACCTGATGTTTTCTTTTATTTTCTTCCGTCTTATCTGGTACATGCCGATAATATTGGTGCAATTGCCCATGAAAAACGCACCGGAACTTTTTTGCACTATCTGATTGAAAGTAGAAAACTATTTCCGGATTCTAAAGAACACAAAATTGCAGAAGCTTACATTGCAGGATTTTTAGGACACTATCTGCTTGATACCCATTGCCACCCTTATATTTACTGGAAAAGTCGTTTTGAGGAGAAAAACTCCCGTTACCATGGCGCACATATGCGCTTGGAAGTAGACATTGATGCAGAACTTTTGCAACTTTATAAGCATAAGGCTCCTTCTCGTTTTCGTCAGGAATCTACCATTATGCTGAGTCCTTTGCAACGACGCACGATTGCTTCGATTCTACACTACGTCTATGCCAAAACCTATCCGGAACTTGGTATTTGGCGCAGTACCATGAACATCTCCATTCGCTCTATGCAACTTGGCACCCGCCTTTTAAGGGATTCTTCCGGTCAGAAAAAGGTACTACTACGCAAACTGGAAGGTATGACATTAGGCTATCCCCTGCTATCTTCTATGATACCAAGTGACAGCCTGACTTTTTATCTGGACCCGTTAAACATTCTTCACAAAGAGTGGCATAATCCATGGGACAAGTCCTTCACTTCCACAGCATCCTTTTTTGATTTAATGGATGATACCCAACAGGAATATCTTTCTATATTAAAACAACTCTTCCATGTTTTTTCCTGTTTTCCTCATTCCAAAGAAGAACAGAACTGTACTGCTTCCCTGAAAAAACGCTTAGGATGCAATTCTTACCACAGTGGGCTAGCGTCTGAAAAATAGTTATTTTAATACTTTTCCCATGTCATTTTATGGGCAATATAATCTGAGTAATGTATTTACTTTTATCTTTGTGCTGAGGGGGACCTTCCAAAAAATTGTGACGAAACACTCCTGTTGGCTCAAGACTCTTTTGTTGTGCATAGGCAATCAGTATGTGGTGTGACGCAGGAATTCCTTCATAAGCACCATGATAATAGAGACAAATTGCCCTTGTGGCAGGAAGCGTAACAATATTGTTGCCTTCGCTTTCTGCCGGCACAACAACACAAAATGTTACTTTTTCAGGATTATCTATGGGACACTCCGTAAAATAAATACACTTTGCGCTACTTGTATCGTATGCATGCATAGCTTCTAATGCAGTGTCACGCAATAAGTTTGTTTTCTCTACTACGGTTTCTGCATATTCTGTACGACAATAAATCGTTTGCTCTGGCATTGTAACTTCCTCAACTTGATTGAATCCCTGGTCTATACGTTCATATAACATTTTAATATTCAAATTTAACTCATCACGCAGGGCTTCTAAACGTCTTACTATTGGTAACAGGTCACTGGAATTGTTAAAATAATCACGAATTTCATCCAAGGAAAGTCCCAAATTTTGAAGAGACCGAATGGTTCGGATTTTGGTCAAAGTATCTATTGTGTAATAACGATTTCCCGATGGACCGTCTTTCACATCCGGAGTAATGAGCTCATGAGTTTCATAATTTAAAATAATCCTTCTGGTAATTTTTGCAAATTGTGCAGCTTCTCCAATTGAAAATAATTTTTTCATATCTCTTTCCCCTTCCGCATATTTTGCAAATCAATTGCATCGTACATCGATGTACGGTGTATCATAATAGTATAATTATAACATAGATATTTCCCGGTAAAAAGAGATATCCTGAAAACAAAATATAGCGAGAAGGGATGGATGAATTATGAAACAAATGAGAAAAAGCATCGTTACCCAGATACTTACACTTGCGCTCATAGGTAGCATGATATTAAGTATATCACCAAGGGTAAATGCAGCTAACACTTCTGTCATTGCAGGACCGTTTACTTTATCAAGAGAGTCATCCGAAATTATTGAAGGAACTGACTACACTTATGAAAATGGAGAACTTACCATATTAACCGATAATATTACAATTGCCATGAATCCAACGGCAGCTCCAACATCAGACATCATAAAATTAGGAAATTTTAGTGAGCCACCCGCAGATACCTTTCGCAATGTGACTTTTAGTAATTTAAAACTAAAAGGCTACCGAGATTTGATTATGAGCTGTGTAGATACAATTAATGTCACTTTAATCGGAAGTAATGAATTAATCTGTGAAAAACGTGTTGAAGATACTTATGGAAGTTTCGCATTTTGGGGATATGGAAGTATACATATTAATAATAGTCCTTCTGGTTCTCTTTATGCAACCGGTCATGGACTTGGCTGGGGAGCTATAAAAGTATCATCCGGAGGCTATGGCAAAGATGACTCCTCTATTACAATTGACCCCGGAATGTCAATGAAATGCTCGGAAAACTTATATGCAGACATATCCTCTCTTCATCAGGATGCAACCATTTATCGGGACTACATCAAGTGCGACTCCGGCTATGCACTTACGATTTTAATCGGCATGTGGCAACATACACACAGTTGGGATTATTCTGTGGGAACAGGTGCAAATGCCAATCAATTAAAAGCCTCTTGTGTTGCTATGGGTTCCTGTAATTACAAGGACGCACCTGTTACTCTAACTCTTCTTGCAGATAATTCAAAATATGATGGTACTGTAAAAGAAGCTACCATGGATACTACCAACTGGGTCGCAGCCGGATTACAAGTTCCAACCATCAGTTATTATTTAAAGGGCACACAATTAAAAACAGACACCGATAATAGTGGTGCCCTTTCACAGGGTAGCGCACCGAAAAAGCCAGGTGCATATACTGCAAAAATTACCGTTGATACAGATAAGACTGCAAGTGTAGATTTTGAAATCATATGTACTCATGACAAAATGATTGATGTTACAAATGATAAATACCTTGCAAGTGCAGCAACCTGTACCACGGCGGCAAAATATTATAAATCCTGCGAAATATGTGGAGCAGCCGGAACAGAAACATTCACCTCCGGAGCACCATTAGGTCATGATTTCAGCAATAATGCTGAAAAATGCAGAAGGAACGGATGCTCTGAAATAAATCCGGAGTACAAAGCTCCACAGCCTGAAACTCCACGAACCGAAACTCCACAAACTACAACTCCACAGGTCGAAACTCCGGTTATTATCCAAGGTAGTAATGGCGGATGGACAAAAAACAGTAATACTTCCCTGACCTTCCGCAGCAATGCAGAATTTGAAGATTTTCTTCGTGTAGAAATAGATGGTAAGATTGTTGATTCTAAAAACTATACGGTATCAAAAGGTTCTACCATCGTTACACTAACACCTGAATATCTGGAAACATTAAAAACAGGAGAACATACCTTGTCAATTGTATCAAATATAAATGGCGCAGAAATGAAAGCAAATACAAGTTTTCATATTACAGGAGAACCGGAAAATTCCAATTCTCCAAAAACCGGTGATAACAGCTATGCTATTTTCTGGATCGTTCTTCTTATCATAAGTGGTAGCGCAATCGTATTGACAAGAAAAAGACATATTAATTAAATTACAACAAATAAACATAACGCAAGCCAGAATACTCCATTTTCAAAGCATTCTGGCTTGCATTTTTTATGATTTTCCTATCTTCTAGCAAAGCTCTTTCAAAAAATATTCATGTATACTTTTATCCTCATCCAATTCCGGATGAAAAGACAATGCCAATATATTTTTATTTTTTACCGCTACAATATTTCCGTCTACCTGCGCCAATACTTCTGTGTCTCCCTTTACCTTTTCAATATAAGGAGCACGGATAAAAGTCATAGGCACCGTTCCGATTCCTTTTACTTCTGCTTCTGTATAGAAGCTACCCAGTTGTCTACCATAGGCATTTCGTTTTACTACAGCCGGAAGTAATCCCAAGTGTGCAGATTCTCCCCCTTCAATTTCATCTGCTAAAAGAATCATTCCTGCGCAAGTTGCAAGTACCGGAATTCCTCTTTGTATCCGCTTTTTTAATTCTTCCTCCATACCCAGTTCTTTTATTAATTTTCCCTGTACGGTACTTTCTCCCCCCGGAAGCACCAGACCATCAAAGTCCTGTTCTAAATCTTCTTTTTTTCGCAATTCGATGCATTCCGCTCCCAGACTTTCCAGTACCTTTTCATGTTCAATAAAGGCTCCTTGTACTGCCAATACTGCTATTTTCATTTTACTCACCTCGTTTTGCCATTAACAGCTCTATCTCCTGCTCGTTGATTCCCACCATTGCTTCTCCCAAGTCTTCGGAAAGTTCTGCAAGCATTTTATAATCGTTATAATTGGTAACTGCCTTTACGATTGCCTGCGCACGTTTCTGTGGATTTCCGGACTTAAAGATACCGGAACCTACAAATACACCTTCTGCACCTAACTGCATCATCAGTGCTGCATCTGCTGGAGTTGCCACACCACCTGCTGCAAAGTTTACTACCGGAAGACGCTTGTTATCGTGTACATACTGTACTAATGCAAACGGAACACGAAGCTCTTTTGCTGCTTCAAATAATTCATCTTCGCGCATAGAACCGATTCTTGCAATTTCCTGGTTCATCATTCTCATATGACGTACTGCCTGTACTACATCACCGGTTCCCGGCTCTCCCTTGGTACGAATCATAGATGCTCCTTCATTGATTCTACGAAGTGCTTCGCCAAGATCTTTTGCACCACATACAAATGGTACTTTGAACTTTGTCTTGTCAATATGATAAACATCATCTGCCGGGGAAAGTACTTCACTTTCATCAATGTAATCAATTTCGATTGCCTCTAAAATCTGTGCTTCTGCAAAATGTCCGATTCTACATTTTGCCATAACCGGAATGGATACTGCTTCCTGAATCCCCTTTATCATAGCAGGGTCACTCATTCTTGCCACACCACCTGCTGCACGAATATCTGCCGGAATTCTCTCCAATGCCATAACTGCACACGCACCTGCTTCTTCTGCAATCTTTGCCTGTTCCGGTGTGGTAACGTCCATGATAACGCCACCCTTTAACATCTGTGCTAATTCTTTATTTAATTCATATCTTTTCTGTTCCATCTTGTTTCTCCTTTTTCCTACAATTTTCTTTACAATTCACATGTTCCCTATTATAATCAAAAGTGACCTTATTAAAATATCCATTTTGAATATATTCAGAATGGTCAGATTGTGAAAGGAGTTTCCATTGCTTACCTATTCATTTGCCGATTTAGGTTCAGACAGTCTTTACGAACATTTATATAAATGCATTAAAAACGACATATTAAATGGGGTTTTAACCATTGGAGAAAAACTGCCCTCCAAACGAAATTTTGCGAAGAATTTGAACATAAGTACCATTACCGTGGAAAATGCTTATGCCCAGTTAATGGCAGAAGGTTATATTTATTCCCTTCCTAAAAAAGGATATTTTGTGGCGGATATCTCTACTTCTGTTTTGGAAAATACCACAAACACATTTTTTCCTGCAACAGATGCTCCGGTAACCGAAGTTCCGGTAACGCAAAAACCTTATTTTGCCGACTTTGTTTCCAATAGTATTACTGCCGATAATTTTCCTTTTTCCATTTGGGCAAAAATTATCCGTGAAGTAATTTCCGAGGAATGTGACGCACTTATGACCAATCCTCCCGCCGGTGGAATCCCGGAACTTCGCAATGCCATTGCACAATATTTATTTCAATTTCGGGGAATGAAAGTAGACCCTGCCCAGATTATTATTGGAGCAGGTACAGAATATCTCTACGGACTGCTTATACAGCTGTTAGGAAATAACAACACTTTCGGCGTAGAAGACCCGGGTTATCGAAAAATTGCACAGATTTATAACAGTCACCGGGCAAATTGCAAACACATCCCTTTGGACAACTACGGTGTAGAACTGGGAGCATTAGAAGAAAGTGGCGCCGATATTATCCATATTTCGCCTTCTCATCACTACCCTACCGGAATTGTTACTCCAATCAGCAGACGTTATGAACTACTGGGTTGGGCTTCCAAATCATCTTCTCGCTATATTATCGAAGACGATTATGACTGTGAATTTCGTTTACAGGGAAAACCCATTCCTTCCCTACAAAGTATTGATGTAATGGAAAAAGTTATCTATATTAACACCTTTTCCAAAAGTCTTGCTTCTACTATTCGTATCAGCTATATGGTGCTTCCACACCATTTATTGGAACGCTTTTACCGTCAGCTTGGCTTTTACTCCTGTACGGTATCCAACTTCGAGCAGTACACCCTTGCTCACTTTATCAGTCAGGGCTATTTTGAAAAACACATCAACCGCACCAGAAATTTTTATAAGACACAGCGAGATACTCTTTTGAATTGTATTAAAAACAGCCCGCTGGCTTCTCGCTCTACGATTATGGAAGAAGATGCCGGTTTGCATTTTCTACTGAAACTTGACACCAAACTTTCCGATGAAGACTTAATTGAAAAAGCAAAACAGGCAGGACTTCATATCGCCTGCCTGTCTAAATACTACTATAATCCACAAAAAAACATGGAACACACCTTAGTCATGAATTACTCCGGATTAGAACCGGAGAAAATTCCTGAAGCTGTTCACCGTCTTTGTACCTGTCTGGATTTAGCATAGTTTTATTTATCTTATAGTTTACAGAACTCTTCTACTAACTCCTCAATCTGGGCAAGACTCTGTCTCCAGAAATCCGGAGTTGTCAAGTCAATGCCTTCCATTGCTGCTGCCTGTTCTACGGTGCACACCGGCGTAGCATGGAGCATTGCTTTATATTTTGGAACAAAGTCTGCCCCTTCTTTTTCAAACTTACTATAAAGTCCCAGTGCGAATAATCCACCGAATGCATATGGGAAGTTATAAAAGCTAAGACCGGAAGAATAATAATGGCTCTTGCATGCCCACATGTATGGATGCAGATAGTTACTGTCCAAACCATCTCCGTAAGCTTTTTTCTGTGCCTCTATCATCAGATTTTTACAATCCTCTGCCATTAAAAACTTGTCCTGACACTGTTCAAATACAGATGTTTCAAACAAGTATCTGGAATAAATATCTACAATTACCTGTGTATGTTCCATCAAACTGTTTTCCAACAGATTTAACTTTTCTTCTCCGGTTGCTTCCTTTAACGCTGCTTTTACCAGATGTGTCTCATTAAAGGTAGATGCTGTTTCTGCCACCGGCATTGGGTAATCCTGATTCAACATACGGTGATCCTGTATCTGCACATTATGGAATGCATGTCCTAATTCATGTGCCAGGGTACGAATGGAACCAAAATATCCATCATAGTTGGTAAGAATACGGCTTTGCTTAATAGATGACACTCCTGCACAGAAAGCTCCGCCTTCTTTTCCCTTCTTCGGATAAAAGTCAATCCATTCATTTTCAAAGGCTTCTTTCATCATATCTGCCATATCCGGTGAAAATTTTCCGAAATTATTCACTAAATATTCTTTTGCCTCTTCCAAAGAATAAGTGGTATCACTCTTTCCCATAGGAGCAAACAGTTCATACCAAGGAAGACCGTTCTTGTATCCTAACATCTCTGCTTTTTTACGCATATATTTACGGAACACCGGAAGATATTCCTCAATGGCTGTCATCATTGCATCCAGCGTTTTTCTACTCATGCGGGACTGTTCTAAGGTCATATCTATCGGAAATGCATATCCTCTCTTTTTGCAAATCATAGTAAACTGATTCTTGATATTATTTAAAGAAAATGCAATGGAATCCTGAATCTTTTCATAAGATGCAATTTCTGCTTCGTATGCTTCTTTACGAACTTTTGCATCCGGACTGTATGCAAGGTTACGCGCTTCTGATAAGGTAATCTCTTTTCCCTGATAATCTACCTTTACCGTAGAGGTTAAATAGGAAAACAGCTTGCCCCAGGCAGAACCACCTGTAATATCCATAGCCGCAATCATCTCTTCTACTTCATCACTCAAGAGATGTTCTGCCTCTTTTTTCGCTTCTTTTAACATAAATGTATATTCACGAATCAAGTCGCTTTCTTTTGCCATAGCATCTACATCCGGAATTTTCGCATAGATTTTCTGTGCTGCCGCCTGTGTTGCGGACCCCTCTGACCATAATTTCATCAAGCGTCCCTGCTGTGCCATTGCTTCTCCATTTTCAGTATCTACAGACTGTGTAAGAGAAATATAGGTATCAAGATTAAATACCAGCTCTGCCACTTCTTCATTTGCTACGATTAATTCTTCTACAAGGCTTTTTAAATCCTTTGTGCCTTCTTGCGCTACCAGTTCTTTTTCTTTCTTCATGGCAGCTTCTAATTTTTTAAAGTCTGCTTCATATTTTGGATCATCAAACCCATTATAAATTTCTTTTAATGACCATTCTGTATTCATAATATCTCCTTTCGATTGCGTCATTTTATGCAAAAAATTCTTTTATTTGTCCCAGAATAATTTCCATTAGTCTGGTTCTTGCCTCTACACTTGCCCATGCAATGTGCGGTGTAATCAATAATTTATCACTGTCCTTTACACGTCTTAGTGGATTTTCACTGCTCATAGGCTCTACGCAAAGCACATCTAATCCTGCTGCTGCAATTTTCCCCTGCTCAAGTGCCTGTGCTAAATCCTCTTCCACCACAATGGGACCTCTTCCTACATTTAAGAAGATAGCTGTAGGCTTCATTTTGTGGAAGGCTTTCTCGTCCATGAGATTTTCTGTTTCCGGTGTCAACGGTGCATGAACAGATACAATATCTGACTGTGTTAAAAGTGTATCAAAGTCCACTCTTTCATATCCCGGCTGACTGTTTTTCCCGGAAGTAGAATAGTAAATTACTTTGCAGCCAAAACATTTTGCTATATCTGCCACTCTTCTTCCGATTGCACCAAGTCCGATAATTCCCCAGGTCATTCCTGCAAGCTGGGAAAACTTTTTATCAAAATGTGTAAACAGACGATCCCCTATGTATTTTTCACTTTTTACATAATCATCATAGTATGGAAGATGTTCTAACATGTAAAATAACATGGCAAAGGTATGCTGTGCCACCGATTCTGTAGAATAACCTGCTACATTGCGCCATGCAATCCCACGCTTATCCAAGTATTCCTTATCTAAATTATTGGTTCCCGTTGCTGTTACGCAAACCAATTTTAGATTCGCTGCCTTTCCGATTGTCTGTGCATTAATGGGAACTTTATTTATGATAACCACATCTGCATCTGTTACGCGCTCTGTGGCTTCTTCCGGTGTAGAAAAATCATACTTTATAACTTCTCCAAGTGCTTCATATCCTGATAAATCAATGTCCTCTCCGATTGATTTTGCATCCAGAAAAACTATCTTCATCTCACGTTCTCCTCCTTTTGCCTTTTCTTATAAATTATACTCTGTTTTTTTCCATTTGGCTACTGTGTTCCCGCACAGATTTTCTCAAGACTTATCCATTTCCAGCTAATTGTTTACGACTAATTTCATCTCCGCAAGGTGCGCCTTCTTAGCGGAGCGTTTTTATGTAATGGGACGCAATTTCCTATTGCATAAAAAAACAATCAGAAGAAGCACGATTTTTTTCTCTGCTTTTTCTGATTGCCTTTCCAATTCTATGCTATTTTAAGCCTCTTTTTCTGCCTTATAGTTTACATATCCTCTTGGCTCATGTGGATGCTTTTTCCACAATTCGTCTGCTTTTTCTTTCCACTGGCATGCATACTCTGCACATTTTCCACACAAATGCTCTGCGGATTCCGGTGACTGTAAGTCTGTGGACTTGGCACCGCTTTCCTTTACCATACGCTGCAAAATTTCCGGGTTTTCCAACATTGGACAGGGTCTTAAATGGTTATTGTTAAATGGCTGATTCTCATGGTATGCCATAAACAACGGCTGCTTTAATGCCTCTAACAAACTTACATCATGAATATTGGCACCGGAATAGTGAATGAATACGCATGGTTCTACATCTCCATTCGGATTGATATGACAGTAGTTTCTTCCTCCTGCTATACATCCACCTACATATTCACCATCATTCTGGAAATCAAAAGCAAAAATCTGTTTGCCGCCTTCAAATCCACGAATCTCACGAACTCTATGATACATATATTCACGTTGTTCTTTGGATGGAAGCAAGTCTATTGCTGCATCATTTCCAACCGGCATGTAATGGAAGTACCATGCATAACGACATCCCTTTTCAATAATCATATCTAAGAATTCATCGGATGTTACTGTCTCGATATTCTTGCTGGTATAACAGATGGATGTTCCGAAAATCAATCCGTACTTTTTCAGTAAATCCATAGCGTGCATTACTTTATCAAACACTCCGGTTCCACGTCGTAAGTCATTTACTGCTTCAAACCCTTCCAAACTAATAGAGAAGGATAAATTTCCTACGCGGCGCACTTCTTCACAAAATGCTTCATCAATCAATGTTCCATTGGTAAATGCGTGGAATTCACAATCGTTATGTTTTTCACAAAGTTTGATAATATCATCTTTACGCACCAATGGTTCTCCACCGGTCAGCATATAAAGATAGGTTCCCAGTTCCTTTCCCTGGGTAATAATACTGTCCATATCTTCAAAACTTAAGTTCAACTTATGTCCGTATTCTGCTGCCCAACATCCGGTACATTTCAGATTACATGCACTGGTTGGGTCCATTAAGATTAGCCATGGAATATTGCATTTATGTACTTTTCTCATTTCACGGATTGTTTTTGTTCCATGAAATGCTGCTTCATATCCTAAGTTTAATGCTGTCATTTTGGCAACATGTGGATCCACCTCATCTAACAGGCGGTTTACATACTGCATCCACTTTCCATCCGGATTTTGAATCATTTTCTTTGCGCCTTCATAGGATTCCTTGGTAAAATTATCTCCCATAAACTTCTGGGCTAAGTCTAAAATCTGTAAAAGCCCTTTTTCCCTGTCCTTATTTACATGGCGTAATGTCTGGTCTATTGCCAAACTAAAGGCTTTTCTCTGCAAATCATGTGATAAATTACTCATAATATATCCCTCCGTTTTATCTTACGCATTAGAATTTTTTTCATTCCTTCTAATCCTATTTTCTTTTCTCAGTATAAGAAAAAACGGATTTTTTTTACATATTCAATTCTTT
>ERZ1034984.3509-NODE-3509-length-11279-cov-6.075820_pt1 | contig 11279 bp, 5 predicted proteins | sample MGYA00520589_ERZ1034984 | MGnify/ENA primary metagenome ERZ1034984 (study PRJEB33766, sample SAMN09781790) | gut metagenome | biome: gut microbiome | host: Homo sapiens | place: Madagascar | study: EMG produced TPA metagenomics assembly of the PRJNA485056 data... | reverse complement strand
GCTGTCGAAGCGGTGCGGAGTATCAGGGAATTTTTCCAGAAGAGCTTCCGGCAATTATTGTTGCGGCAGGTCCATCTTTACAGAAAAATGTTGAGCTTTTGAAAAAAGCAAAGGGAAGAGCAGTTATATTTGTCGTGGATTCAGCTATAAACACAGTGATGCAGCATGGAATTAAACCGGATTTTGTAGTTACGGTGGATACGAACAAAGAACTAAAGAATTTTACAGCAGAGGGACTTGCAGATGTGTTTTTCCTTGCAGATGCAACCGCTAATACAAAAGTGCTGGAGATGGTGCAACCGAAGAATCTTGTATTTTATTCCGGGGATTCGGGGACATGGATGCGTATGTTTGCAGAGCAGGGATCAAAGATTGAAGAGGTGTATGCCGGAGGTTCGGTGGCACTTGATGCGATGGCGATTGCAATTAATTGGGGATTTAAACGGATAATCATGATTGGACAGGATCTGGCTATGACGGGGAATCGTCAGTATGCGGATGGCGGAGAACTAGATGTCGAGTCTAAGTTTAATGGAGTGACATTATATGTAAAAGACATCTATGGAAATGATGTACTTACGAAAAAGGACTATTATACCTTTATTCAGGAGATAGAAGAATTAGCATATAAAAATACAGATATAGATTTTATAGATGCAACAGAAGGCGGTGCATTCAAGAAACACACACGGATTATGACTTTGCAGGAGGCAATTGACCAATATTGCACGAAAGAATTTCCGGTGGAGGCGATAATTACTTCGGTTCCTCGTTTGTTTGCAGAGAATGGCAAGCAGTGTGTGTTGGATAATCTGAGACATATGGAAGAAGATATCATAGATCTGTCAGAGCAAATGAGAAATGTTGCACAGGAATGCAAGCTTGCTGCGTATATGCTGGAGCATAAACAATATGATAAACAGAAATTAAAGGAAATTAATGAACATATACGAAATATAGATGAGCAGTACTATGATTGTGAAGAGTATACATTGCTAAAAAAAGTGGCTGCAAAGGTTAACTATGATTACGAAAGTGGCGTGTATCAAGCTGTTGATGGCGATATCAACGAATCGGTTCGCCTATACAAAAACAGTGAAACGATGTATGTAGGAACTGCGGATTGTATGACAGAAGTACTAGACGAAATACGTGCATGTATGCAAGCATTGGAATCGTAGCAATCTAAAATGTGAGGGGTGTAAAAACATGGATATATATTCATGGAAGGACTATATTATTGATGAATTACGAAATGGAAGGATTAATCCAGAAGATAATCAACGATTAACCAGCATGGCACAATTGGAGGAGAATTCGGTAAGGCAGGAGATTGCGGATTCCATATTAAAGGAGGAAGCGGATAATATATATTGTAATATCTGGTTATATTCATTTGCGATGGCAATCTATCCCCAGCCGATGACACTTAAAAACATGATTATGCTTGTAAAATATTCATTTGAATTAGATTATAAGCAGAAGTATTTTCTTTTTCAGCAGATTAATTCTATGATTTTTAAATACAAGAACTGTAATACAGACGATATTACAAGATTGGCATGGGAATTGTTGGAGGACATATTAAAAAGCTGTAAAGACAGTTTGAAAATTGATTTGAAGCGAATCCCTGTATCTGAGAGGAATCAGAGTATATCAATTGTATTGGTAGAACAATATTTAACAGAGGGACATGGACCAACCAAGACAGCGTTAGATCGAAGCTGTGTATTAAAAACAATGTTTGGTCAGGAAGTTATGATAATCAATACAGCAGAGATGCTGACTCCAGCAAATTATGTTTATGTAGAAGAAATGGATATTGCGAATTATCTGCAGCAATATTCAGATAGAGAAACGGTATCATGGAAGAGTGAGACGTTTCGTTATTATCAATGTCCACAGACGATGCCGAGTGATGATGGAATATTGGAACTTGTGTCTTTGGTTCAGACGATTAAACCGGCATCAATCGTCCTGGTGGGAGGAACGAGCCTAGTGGCAGGCGTTTTAAATGAATTGGTTCCGGTTATTACTGTAGGAACATTGTTATCCAGATTAGCTATGACACTGGCTGATTATCAGATTGTCAGTCGGAATATGTTAGAGGATGCGACGCATTTTATGGAATATATGGGGAAAAGCACGGAACATATAATCCCCGGAAGATTTACATATGCATTGAAACCTCAGGAGAAACATATAACAAGAGAAACAATTGGAATTGATGAAGATGCATTTGCAATTGCAGTTGTTGGCGGAAGATTGACGGAAGAAGTGACGGACGAATTACTTACAATGTTTGAGAAATGTTTCGACTGTATACCAGATGATAAAAAAATGGTAATAGGTGTGATAGGAATATGTGATAATATTGATGAAAAGTTACAAAGGCATCCAATATTAAAAGAGAAAATAATATATACAGGCGTTGTTAAGGATATTTTGTCAGTGATTGAGCATTTTGACTTGTATGTCAACCCAATCAGAAGGGGTGGGGGGACTTCTGTAATTGAAGCAATGTATAAAAAAATACCGGCAGTTACTGTTGATTATGGAGATGTTGCAGAAATTGTTGGAGATCAATTTTGCTGTAAGGATTATGATGAAATGATCCCCATAATCAAAGAATATATCACAAACAAGAAATTTTACGAAGCACAAGCAAAATTAGCAGGTGAACTGGCAAATGAGTATCTGGATTCTTCCAAGGAATTTGGCAGAATTATGAAAGAGTATTATAAACTACAAGGCATGGAATGAGGTAAATAGATGGATTTTCCACATGAATATTTTGATGATGAAATAAGGGAAGATTTTTATGTGTCAGGGTTGATGAAGCGATTATGGGCTGCTGATCTGGAAGTGCTTTCTGATATTGCAAAGGTGTGTGAAAAACATAACATTCGTTGGTATGCCGATTATGGTACGCTGCTTGGGGCTGTGCGCCATGGAGGCTGCATACCTTGGGATGATGATTTTGACATCTGCATGTTACGGGATGATTATATGCGATTTTTGGAGGTAGCAGAGAACGAATTACCAGAGAATTATTCTGTGTTAAACTGTCATAATGAGTATGAAGATCTGCTCACACGTGTAATCAATATACGGCACCCGGCGTTTGATGATGCAATATTGCAGAAGTACCATCAGTGTTGCCTGAGTGCAGGTGTCGATATTTTCCCACTTGATTATATGGCACCAACAAAGGAAGAACGGGATGCACAGAAGGCTTTAATTCGCGCAATCTTAGATTTTGAACCAATCCTGGCAGATAAAGATCTGGACCAGGAGAAGTTAGATCAGGTGTTATCAGAGCTGGAACAATTGTGTGGCGTGAAGTTTGACCGGCAGGGAGAACTTGTAAAGCAGATGTATGAGGCAGCAGAAGGTGTATGTGCATTATATGGGCCGGAGCAGGCAGATACCGTTATGCTTGCTCCAATCTGGGCGAAATACGGGGTAAAGACATATCCGTTATCTTGTTTTCAGCATGCAATCAAGGTGAGATTTGAGAACATGGATATCTGGATATCTGCAGAATATGACAAGATGTTACAAAACGAGTATGGCGATTATATGCGGATTATCAAGGGTGGAGCATCTCATGACTATCCTTGCTTTGCGGAACAGGAAGCGTATGTGCGGGAGCATCTGCCAAAGTATCCGTTTGAATATACGTTTGATAAAAAGGATATAGAACCGGAAGAACGTCTGACAGACAGTCGCTCACAGGAACGTGTACGGGATATTTTAAATTATGATAATCGTGTACAAATCCAGATACAACGGGAAGTTTTGATTTTGCCGTATCGTGCTTCCTCGTGGAAGAATATCGAAGCTGTGTGGAGACAGGAACGCGCGGATAAAATCTGTCATGTGACGGTAATCTTGCCTCCATATTATGAGAAGACAGCATTGGGGGGATTTGGCGAAATGCATGATGAAAGTGGGTTATTGCCTGATTATGTAGAGGTAACACCGTACGATGCATATGATTTTGAACATATGCTGCCAGATGTGATCTATACGCAGAATCCATATGATGAATGTAATTATACGACAAGTGTGCATCCGTTTTTCTATGCGAGAAATCTGAAGAAATACACGGACAAGCTTGTCTATATTCCGTGGTTTACAATGCGGGATGTAAATGTGGATAACGGAAAAGTCAACCAGACGATGAAGTATTTCTGTACAGTTCCGGGTGTTGTTCTTGCGGATGAGGTATGGATGCTATCCGAGTCTGCAAAGGAAGCGTATGTCAGAAAATTGACAGCATTTGCTGGGGAAGATACAAAATGTGTATGGGAAGATAAAATTCACGTGCATGAGGTTCCTGTATGCAGTTTAGATTATTTAAATATGTTTGAAAAATTACCGATTACGTGGAAGCAAATCATACAGTCGGGAAATACAATACGAAAGCAGATCATATTATATGATATATCTGCGGCAACCTTTGTTCAGGGAAGGAAGCTTGCACTGCAGAAATTGAAAGAAACATTAAAGTTCTTTGAGGAAAAACGAGAAGATATCGCACTAATTTGGCGACGTAATACTGTGACAGAGGATGTACTGTCAGCTTTGGAACCGGAAATGTACGAGCAGTATAAAGAAATCGTGGAGGAGTATAAAAAGGCTGAGTGGGGGATTTTTGACGAAGCTTTTTCTTATCAGCAGGTAGCGGAGCTTGCAGATGCTTATTGCGGGGATGCTGGGTATGTGTCGCGCTATATGGAGACGCTCGGGAAACCAGTATTGTTACAGAAAATAGGAATTTCCAGAAATGTGGACGGACAACCATTAGTGCAGATGATAAAAAATGAAGCAGGAAATTACCCGTATCATATTCGGGCATATGCAATTGCGGATGATCTCATGTATTTTATTCCGGATGAGATGAATTTGCTTTGCACAATGCGACTCGAAGATGGAACGGTTACGATTCTGAGCAGCATCCCAGAGGAAAAAATCAACCAGACGGGACTTTCGTTGAAGTTGGATTGCTATGATGGGAAAATCATTGTGGTTCCATACATGGCGAAGGCAATATGGAGCTATAATATTCAGTCCAGGCTTTGGAAGAAGATCGGAATTCGAAATGAAGAACAGGAATGTAAGTTTGTTTCCTCGGTTATATACAAAGATATACTATATCTTATTCCGGCGTTTTATAAGTACATTGTGCGTGTGAATCTAAAGACATATAGTGTTGCATATTTGGAACACATCTATGAGGAGTATGCAGCATTATCTTCCGAAGAAGCATGTTGCTTTGATTGTAATTATGCCAGATGCAGGGATGTGTTATATATAGCAGAACAGCAGACGAATCTTATGTTACGATTTGACCTTGCAACCGAGAAATATACATGGCTTCAGATTGGAAATCCAGGACAGATCTGGTTGGCAAGTGCATGGGATGGGACCTATTTTTATTTTGTGCCATTGACGCAAGGCCGTTTATTGCGCTGGAACGGACAGGATGAATACGTGGAGTATGATTTTCCGGATGATTGTATATATGACCGGTATGGACCGGTAAATGCGAACATCATAAATGAAAAACTTGTGTTACAGGGATATAACTGCGATACGATCCTTTATGATTTGGAGGATATGTCTTGCCATACGGAACAGGCGCGTTATAATTACGCCTATAAAATCCGGGAGGATTTTTATACCGGATATGATATGGCGACAGACCGGTTTGTAATACAGGATGGTGCCAAACGATGGGAATATAGCTGTGTATTTGATGCAATTGTGTTGAAAAAGTATCTGCAGGAAGCACGGAGAGCAGGAAAGATAGGACTTTCAAAGGAAGCAATCAAAGAAGACGATGCGATTGGAATCCGGTATTTTGTAGATTGTCTCTGTCAGGTGCATGGAGGAATGCAGGGAGAAAACGATAAGAAAACAATCGTATTTCTCCCATACAAGGCAAGCATGTGGGACAGCCTGGAAAGCATCTGGCTTGCAGCAAAGGAAGATCCTCGCTGTGAATGTTATGTCGTACCGATTCCGTATTACGATAAGGATGCACATGGAAGACTTGCAACGTATCATTATGAAGGCACACAGTTCCCGGATTATGTACCGATTACGGATTATCGAGATTTTGATCTGGCGAGTCAGTATGTGGATATCATCTATATCCATAACCCATATGATGATGGAAATCATGTGACAAGTGTGGATCCGGATTATTATTCTGCGAGATTAAAGGCATATACCGATAAGCTGGTATATGTACCATATTATGCAACTTCCGGAGGCATGGGAGAGGATCAGTCGTTGTGTAAGGCGTACATATACGCGGATTATATTATTGTGCAGGCAGAGGGACATAAGGATTATTTCGACGCATGTATCCCAAGGGAGAAGATACTGGCACTTGGGTCTCCGAAGTTTGACCGGGTTGTGAAGCTGTGTGAGAATCCACCGGAAGTGTCAGAAGACTGGAAGGACAAGATGAATGGAAAAATCGTGTATTTCTTCAACACCAGTCTGGGCGGTATGCTGGCAGATACAGAGGCATTTCTTAAGAAACTCCATTACGTATTTGATTGCTTTGCAGGAAGGAAGGATGCCTGTCTGTTATGGCGCCCGCATCCGCTTCTGGATGAGACATTTACGACAGCAAGAAGTCAGTACAAAGAGGAATATGAGCGGTTGAAGCAGAATTTCCTGACAGAGGGGTGGGGAATCTATGATACAACACCGGATATAGAGAAGACGATTGCGGTGAGCGATTGTTATATCGGAGATGCAGGAACTTCCGTGACTGCCCTCTTCGGAATTGCTGGGAAACCGGTTTATCTGCTCGATAATTATATTCACAGAGAACCGGCGGACGAAGATTGGAGCAAGGAGATGATCACACCGTATTACCCTCAGGGAGAGGATGCATGGAAGGTTACACCGGGCAATCAGTTGTATCATCTGGAGACTGGCGGCTATCGATTCTATTGCAAGCTTTCGGAATACTCTTCGGGTGGTTATTATCGGATGGCGGTTGAACATGGGGAATATGTATATGTATTCCCTGCGAATGCACAGGAGATTCTGGTAATTGATGACAACCGAAATATTACACACATTAAATTAGAGCAGAAAATCAGTCAGCCGGGAGCATTTGCGAATGTGTGGTTTGAAGGGAACTATGCATTCTTAATTCCATATAAATATCCGTATATTGTACGGTTTGATATGGATACGCAGGCAATCGACTATGTCGATGGCTGTCAGGAATTCCTGGTATCAAACCATGCAGGAGCAGATCGGATCGGCGGAAGCGGAATCTGGAACGGATACCTGATGCTGGCAAACCCGGCTGATAACCGGGTTGTTGCAATCGATTGTGAGACGTTGGAATTGCAGGTATTGTCAGTCGATGCAAGATACTACAGAGGTGCCTGTGCATTACAGGCGGATGACGATACGATATGGCTGTTTCCGTATACAGGAACGAATGTCGTACGGTGGAATCCGATGACAGGGGAGACAGTTACCTATAACTGCCGTGTGCCGGGATTTGTCTGCAATCAGTACCCGACAGGCAAGACGTGCATGGAACGAGCGTTTGGAAGCATGGCACGCAGAGAAAAACAGGTTGTACTGGCACCGGTATGGGGAAATCAATTTGTGTGTATCGATACAGAAACAGGCGAAGTAAAACCGTTTCATACGGAGTTAGACCTTACATTCCGGGAAGATCAGAGCTATTGCATGTCTGGCGGAAATGGCGGATTTGTGCGAAAACTTGACGAAGTGCACGCTTTATTCTATCATGAACCTATGAGAAAACTGTATCGTGTGAATCTTCTCGATGGTAGTGTAGAAGAAGAGGCTATCGCTTATGAAGAATCGGATGTATGGCTGCATGCACCGGGATATGCGAAGTTATCCAAATGGGTTCGGTATGGCAGTGAGGAATGCGCGATTTGCAGTCTGCCGCAGATGCTGGAGGATAAATGCGCAGGAGATTCTTTCGACCGACAGGCTTGTCTGGAAGCATATGGTGAGATTGCAATGTATGCGGATGGCAGGAGTGGACAGAAGATTCATGCGTCTATGATGGATGAGTTGTGTGAGTAGAAGCATATATAAAAACTGTGTATGCAGAGGAGAAGGCATATGACAAAAGTAATTACATACGGAACCTTTGATTTGTTCCATGAGGGACATTACCGACTGTTGCAACGTGCAAAAGCATTGGGGGATTATCTGATCGTCGGAGTGACAACTGAGGAATATGACAAGGCACGAGGAAAATTAAATGTAGTTGATTCTTTGGTGACGCGAATCGAGAATGTGCGGAAATCCGGGTTTGCAGATGAGATTATCATAGAAGAATCGGGTGGTCAGAAGTTTACAGACATTAAAAAATATAATGTAGATATATTTACGGTTGGATCAGATTGGGTTGGATGCTTTGATTATTTAAAGGATTATTGTGAGGTCGTATATCTGGAACGTACAAAAGATATCTCCAGTACGATGCTTCGGCAGGAGAATAGTCATATCCAGCGGATCGGCATCATCGGAACCGGGCGGATTGCATCGCGCTTTGTCGTGGAAGCAAAGCTGGTCAGCGGTGTGAGTACGCAGGGTGTTTACAATCCACACACGGAAAGTGCAAAGTCGTTTGCAGATCGATGGGAAATTAATTGGTATGCGGACATGGAACATTTCTACGCAGATATTGATGTGGTCTATATTGCAACACCGCATGAGACACATTATTCTTATATTAAAGATGCGCTGAATCATGGAAAGCATGTAATCTGTGAGAAGCCAATGGTTTTAAAGCGGCAGCAGGCAGAGGAACTTTTTGAGCTGGCAAAAGAAAAGGGATTGATTCTGTTTGAAGGTATAAAGACAGCATATTGTCCGGGCTTTCATAAGTTACTTGGAATCGCTGCAAGTGGAAGTATCGGCGCGATTCGAAATATTGAAGCCTGCTTTACAAAGCTGGAGAAACCGGATACGAGAGAGTTGACAGACATAAACTATGGTGGCAGTTTCACGGAGCTTGGCAGTTATATTATGCTTCCGGTGTTAAAACTATTAGGAGAAGCATATACGAATTATCGTTTTGAGAGTTTGCGTGGCGAGAATGGATTGGATGTATTTACGAAATTAAGCTTCACCTATCCACATGCATTGGCAACGCTCACATGTGGTCTGGGCGTAAAGTCGGAAGGACGGTTGTTGATCTCGGGAACCAGAGGATATATCGTGGCAGAAGCCCCGTGGTGGAAAACCTCGTATTTTGAGGTACATTACGAGGATGCATCCAATGTACAGAAGTATTCGGATACTTATCTGGGAGATGGACTCCGCTACGAGATCAGCGATTTCCTGACGAAGCTCCGCGGAAACGAAAGCAGCAACTTCAAGCTGACAGCGGAGGATTCTATCTTCATGGCGGATATGATGGAGAGGTTTTTGGTGGAACAGGGACGGAAAATATAGGAGGCATTCTATGAAGATATGGGCACATAGAGGTTGCAGTCAGAACTACCCGGAGAATACGATGACGGCTTTTGAGAAGGCGTGCACGATTCCGGGACTTGCAGGAATCGAGACGGATATTCAGATATCGAAGGATGGACATCTGATGGTTTTCCATGATGAGAGGGTAGACCGCACAACAGATGGCACTGGATTCCTGCGGGATTATACGTATGAGGAATTAAGGCATTTGCACATTGATGCCGGAGATGGAAAGAGCGAGCAGATTCCGTGTATCGAAGAACTATTGGAGCTGCTTCAGGATAAAGTGCGCGAGGATGCCGCATTCAAGTTAAATATTGAATTGAAGAACTCTGTATATCCATATCCGGGTATGGAAGAGAAGATAGTAGATTTAGTTCGAAAAAGTGGATTGCAGAAACATATTGTGTATTCTACATTTTACGCAAAATCATTGGAGAAATTATCGGGGATTGATCCGGAAGCAGAGCTTGGAATCCTGGATGTGCATGTATCCGATTGCATGTATAAGATCAAAGGAGGGTGTAAAGCTGTGGCGGTGCATCCATTCTGGAGAGGGATCGATGTTCCGAAAGAGGAATTGAATGGAATTACCGTTCGTGCATGGATGTCCGGACATCTGTATCCGGAGAAGCCGACGGGAACCAGACTGGATTTTAATCCGTTGGAGGAACAGGGGATTACAGATATTATATTGAATGAACCGGAAGTGTATCTGTAATCGATTAACGGAATGTGCATCGGAACTGGTGTAAAACGATTGGAATTGTTGAAAATAACTAAATATTTTAATAGCGATATCCGATATAATATATGACATATTACGTATAATGTGAGCCAAACGGAATTTGCTCTTGTGCGAACGGAGTCGCGGATACAGAAGAAGTTAGGAAAACAGTAGACCCTCGCATAGAATTATGCGGGGGTTTTTGTGTGAAATTAGGAAAAGAGAAGAATACATGGTTGAATTAGATCAGCAGACACTTCGAAAATTACAAATGACAGAGCTTGAAATGCTGAAAGAAGTTGACAGAATTTGCCGAAAATACAATATAAAGTATTCGCTAGATGGTGGAACTTTATTAGGAGCGATTCGACATGATGGATTTATTCCGTGGGATGATGATGCGGATGTTGTTATGCTTCGATCAGAGTATATCAAGTTTTATAAAGCATGTAAGAAGGAATTGGATACAGAACGATACTTCTTACAAGATTTTCGGACAGATGAAAATTATCGCTGGGGCTACTCGAAGATGCGCAGAAACGGGACTGTGTTCTTACGTGAAGGACAGGAACATGGTAAATGGAATCAAAGTGTGTTTATCGATATTTTTGTGTATGATCAGGTACCGGATAACAAACTGCTTAGGCGGATTCATTTGTTTGCTTGTTATTGTATACGAAAGGGATTGTATTCGGAGGTAGGGAAAAGGAGTGCACCGAATACAGCTCTTAGATGTTGGTATAAAATAATTAACATGATTCCAAGAAATCGGTATGTCCGTTTGTTAGAGAAAATAGCAAATAAAACAAATCAAAAGCGAACAGAGCTTGTACGACACATGACATATCCATACAGAAAAGAATGCCGATACGGATTGCCAAGAGAATGTTTTGACGAATATATCGAGAAAGATTTCGAGGGGTATAGTTTCATGATATTTAAGAAATATGACTTGTATCTGACGAGATTATATGGAGATTATATGACATTGCCACCGGTAAGAGAACGGAAAGTGCATCCGGTGAGTGAAATTGTGGTTTAAAAT
>ERZ1034984.3508-NODE-3508-length-11280-cov-8.622717_pt1 | contig 11280 bp, 8 predicted proteins | sample MGYA00520589_ERZ1034984 | MGnify/ENA primary metagenome ERZ1034984 (study PRJEB33766, sample SAMN09781790) | gut metagenome | biome: gut microbiome | host: Homo sapiens | place: Madagascar | study: EMG produced TPA metagenomics assembly of the PRJNA485056 data... | reverse complement strand
ATAATAGATGTTTTATAATTTCCTGTGAAAGTAACTGGATTTTCACCTTTTAATCCAGCAAATGTAATTTGTCTTTTTAATGTAATTGGTTTTGTTACAGAATAAGTTCCAGGTTTTAAAAATATCCAATCAGTACCTATTTCTCCAATACTATCAGTTTTTCCTAATTCTGATATTACATCATCAATATTTTCTGCAACAAACCAATCATGAGTGATTTTATGTTGGCTAATGTATGCTGGAAAGCCATCACTTGCAGGTATACTTATATTTAAATGACTATAATCTTCATAATACTGCCTATAATTGATTCGTGGTTTTATACAATAAGTTCCATCTGTATCTTTTTCTATTGGACATGTATATGTAGTACTTGAACCTGTTGCACGAATAAATGAAACATTTACATATGTACCTTCTAATTTTTTATCTAATTTTACATCATGAATACCAAATTCATTTTTTGTGATACATTGAATTTTATATGTATGAATTCTTCCTTTTATTATACCTTTATAATTACTTGCATCACCCCATTCTATACTTCTAGTATTTTTTTGTACTTTTTGTATATGTACTATTTGTTGTGTTGATGCAGTAACCCCTAATTTAGTATATGACGCTTTCAGAATAACATAATAATGTCCTGGACTATCTACTTCACCATACGGCATTGCAAAAGAACCATTTTTACCAGTTATTATCCCAGATTTTTGAGGAATTCCTTTATTAATTGGAAGTCCTTGAGAATCACAAGGAGTAATGCTAATATTTGCTCCAGAACATGGTTTTTTATTTTTTGAAAAATACACATATCCTTTTTCTGTTACTGTTTCATCATATTGATGTGTATACTCTACTGGATTTTCAAGATAAATTGAAGTATCTGTTTCATTGATATTTCTTCCATCACCAGACATATTCATATGAAAACAAATCCTCATTCTATCTTTATACTCTCCAGATAATCTTACTTCTAGTTTATTTGATGTATCTCCTTTTTTAATGATTATTTCATCATCAGCAAAGGGCACATCCTCCTCAACATTATTATTTTTTGAATGAGTTATTTTATATGTTCCATCCCATAGTGCATTTCGTACATCAAAAGTGTAAATATATCCATCACTTAATATTTCAATATTTACAATCATTCCATTATATCGAATATCTTTCACATTTTGTGTTATTTTACTGTTTTTTGGATTTTGAGCATCATATGTTCCCCATGTTTTTCCAAATATTTTTTGTTGTTCTAATAATAATGCTGTATCAAAACAATCCCAACTTTCATGAGTCAAATTATTATATATAATTTGATTCAGATGTTCTATTTGTGCAAAATCTTCTTCAAGAAATTCCATTTTTTTACTCCCAGCCTTTTTTGTATATTTGTAAATGTTTTTCATATACTATTTCAGTTTCTAAAAACTTTTTTACAACATCATCTTTTGGTATTGCAGCATACCTATTATTCATATAAGGATTATTGCTAGTCATATTCATTCTTATATTTTCATTAAGATTATTTTTTGAATATAATAAGACCCCTTGGTCTTTTATAAAATTTACACTAAGATATGTAGATATTGAATTTAAAATACGTTGTCTAAATGATTTATCCGATTCAATATCTTCACCATTCATTATACTATTTGGATTTGTTACTGTAGCATTTGCATAATTTGAATTATCCCATTCTGTTAATGTATTCGAAGGTGTATTATAGAAACTTCCACTTTTTTGAGATCGTACTATCCCACTAGATTCTTGTTTACTTTTAGGAATAATCACATCTTCTTGAAGAATATAAAGCCAACCAGTATCTTTTGTTCTGATTTTAGTTCCTTTTTTGACTATCACATCACTTTTAGCAGAAGATGGTAATTTAAATGTCACAACTCCTTTTGCAAATTTTCCAGATTCTCTTTGTAACCCTAATTCTGCTCCTCTTTCATCAAGATATACTCCACTACATTTTATTAAAAATCCTTCAAATAATAATGAAAGTTGATCTTTTTCATATTCATTTAATGTACCATCAAGATAAGAACTCAGAATTCGTGCAACCCTATTTTGTGGATAATGAAGTGCACTTTCTTCATGAAGCCGAAATGCAATATTTTTCCAATATTCAGTCATGATACTCCTCTATTGTATTATTTGTTTTAATGAAATTACTGCTGTAGTACTACTATCTACATCTTTCATTTGTCCAAGTGAAATTACTTTTCCATAACCTGGCACAATTTTATCAAAATTTTTTCGCCCCCAGTAATTTGGAGTATCTGAGTCTACATCCCACGTGTAAGTATATCCTCCACCATCAATATATGTGTAACTTTTATTTTCATCACCATTTGCAACCCATTTGTTTTGTTCAGTAGGAATATTTTTATTATAATTAAGTCTATGAATACTTTCGACTTGTAATACTCCTGGAATATTTTCAATACAATCAATTAATTTACTTTTATATAGTATTTCTCCAATATCTAACCCTTTATACCTTCTATTCCCACTTTTTGTAGTAATTTCATCTCCATCCAAATAGGCTTGTATATGATCTGCCATAACATCTTCATTTACTATTGTTTCAACATATACATTCACATATAAGTAAATCACTGCAAGGGATGCTTTTTGTACGTGAAATAATTGTCCAATGACTATGTTATTCTGTTGAGTCATAATATAATTTACTTCATCAAGAACATTATCAGGACAAGGTTTACTGTTTGCATTTACAAATACAACAGCATCACAATCAGTACAATAATCTTTACCATTTGTTTTATAATGTTTTGCTGCATATACACTATTTATTAGCAATTCTGGATCAACAAATGACACATCATGTATATCATTCACTGAATTTTTAAGTAGATTAATATATGATGATACTGTTCCATAGGCACTTTCTTTCTTTGCTGCAAGAATTCTTTGTCTAAATTCATCATCTGTTTCAGCATCAACTCCTCCTGTAATTGGATTTGCATTAGTTACACTAACTGGTTTTCTTATACTTGCTTCATCTTTGAAAGCTGTAAGAGTATTTGCAAGACTATTATATCGTGCACCCGTAAGCTTTGAGTATACAGTTCCATCTGCAGTAAGTGTTCCAGCAGGAATAGTAACATTTGAACTAAGTATATATTCATACCCCGTTCCTCTTCCAAGTATTACAGTTCCTTGAGGAATAACATAATCTACTGCAAGTGTCTCTTTAAGTGAAAACGTAACATTTCCTGTTGCTACATCACTTTGTTTTCGTGAAAGATGATATTCACACCCATGCCAATCAAGATATGCTCCTGTAGCATATAATACAAATGTTTGCTTAAATAATTCATAGTTATCTCTATACAAATTAATTATATCTACAGCAATACTTTCATGAAGTGTTCTAATTTCACTTCCATCTGAAAAATCACAAATATTTGTAATATTTTCTTCATATTTTTCTTGATAAAAACCTATGTTTGAATTTACAATCCCTGATCTTGATTTTTCTGTTCCATCTGCACGTTTTACAACATCTTCACTCATAATTTAACCTCTGTTGATTTAATAGTTACCTCAAGTATTCCATCTTTTATAATATTTTCAGTATTTTCTTTATCAGTAATATTAAAATGTATTTTATCTCCAATTACAATATATTTTTGAGGAACTTGTTCTATAACATTTTGATTCTGAATTACAAGTCTTCCCATACTTGTATCATAATCCATAACCTCTATTTCAACGCCAGTTGTTATTTGAATATAAAAATTAGGGAGATAATAATAATATTCCATATTTTCTTTTGAAGTATATTTCAATACTAAGTTATGTGATCCAGAGGATACCCATAGTTTTTGAGTAGTCCACCCCGAGGGTACATCAAATGAAATATCAAATACTCCTTTTGTATTTATTGGAAATTTATAGTCAGGCATATTTGTGTTTTTAAGTGGCACTAATTGGGAATCAATATATACTTGAACATAACCATCTATTTTTTTTGATGAAGAACAAAATAATGTACTTGTTTTATTTTTTGTACCACAATTACCACTAAGTAATGTGATATTAGGTTTTATTTTATTATCATCTGTAACATATAATGTTCCTCCCCCACTCATTGAAGAATATTTATATTCTAATTCATCTGAAGGAGTATATGTTGCAACAATATCATATACTCCGATTTTACTAGGAGCTGTAAATGGAATTATTGCATATCCACTAGAAGTTATATTAATATTCCCAATAGTACCTATATCTTCTACATTAAATGTAATTGTACCGCCCATAGGAACATCTGCAGAGTTAATAACAGTACCATAATTTTTATGGTATACTCTCGCAATAAGACGAGATACCTCATTAGTACATACTATAATTGTAGAAACTTCAACACATAATGGAGTACCTTTTAATTCTATTACATGAATATTTCCTTTGCCATTTGATTCTGAAAGAATATGATTTTCCCATTCTTCGTCAGGAAGTGTTTCTGGAATATATCCATCATAAATACATTCATACGTTTTATTTTGTTCCTGTTTTTGATTGATCAGAGTAGTAACCATTCCATCAGTAACTCTTAATTGTTCAGATACACTTTTACTATTTAATAAAAATTTTGCTTCACCTTCATGTACTCTTTGATTCTTTGAAAAAATATTTGCAGTCAAATGTAATGAAGATTCTCCTTGATAAATATAAATTGGTGGACAATGTACCCATACTTTTGATCCATAATATAATACACTACGAACATTACTCCCCTCATAATACTCATTTTGTAGATATTTTGCAGTTAAAATATGTTTTCCTAATTTAATAGGTATTCCATTTGAATCTACATCAATTTTAAGAAAAGGATCAGTGTACCCTTCTTCTACTTTAGAATGTCCTTCAGATTCTTGATTAATTTTCTTCATTCTAACACGTCCAACTTAATATTACAATTATATCCATATTTATATTTTATTTTCGTTTTTTCAGTTACTTGTGTTGTAATCAAGTAATGAACGCCATTTTCATAAACACAAACTAATTCATCAAGATGTTCTTGATTTGGACCTCTTAATTCAATTACATCAAACATCTTAAAAAGACGAGGAGATAAATCAAATATAAACTTTAAACTATACTCCTCCAAATGCTCTGAACAATACAAGATAACTTGTTCTTCAAGAAGTATATCATCCAAATAAATAGTTGGATCATCCACATATATTTGACTTCCATTTAACTCCCCTTCATCAATATAAAATTCAACAGCTCCTAGTCTTGCAGGAACATTATTAAAATCTTCAGTATAAGTACTTGAATCAGTGAAGAAGTCATGATCATTTGCAAAGAAATATTTTCTATCAGATATTGGATATATAAAAGAAGTACGAGTAGGAAGTTTATCAACAATATGAATTTTTGTAGTACCTACACATGAATTATAACCATAAATACCTTTGTATCTAAAAATTAATTCGTGTTCTCCCAGATTTATAAAATAAGGTATTCTAAATGTAAATGTTACACTTGCAGGTTCTTCTGATCCACTTTGACTTATTTCTTGAGGATTATTATCTCCTATAATATACCCTCCAATAGATAAACGTACCTCTCCTACAGGTACTCGTTTTCCATCTTCATCAAACACATGTGCATGTACTGTTAGTAATTCTCCTTGTTTTGCATAGTACCCTTGTTTTCTTGTATCTATGTATGTATTTTTATACATTGGATTATATACATCATCATTTTTTCGAACCATATTTGAAAATATGAAATACTCCTCATAAGTTTTATTTTGATCCACTTTTGCATTAATTTTAATACCAATATATGAAACATCCCAATCAACAATCTCTACTGTTACCTCTGAAATTCTAGGATCTTGAATTACCCTTTTTGTAATTTCAGAAAGTAATGTTTCACGAGTATAAGGATTTTGTGTTCTCCCAATCCAATCTTTAGTTGTACTCCCATAATTTTCATAGCACCAATTTAAATTATTCAGATAGGAAGTTAATCTTAAATAAATTGCCTGTGTAAGATTATCACTTCCACTAACAAGACTAAGATCACTTTCAGCATCAAGAAACCAATTATACTCGACATCAGTTCCAACAATCTCTTCATTCATATTTTATCACTTAATTGGATTTATTGAACATATTGTCCATTTTCATCTTGATTTATAATTTCATCTTTTTTTGGTTTATTTAGTTTATTTCTTAGTATATTTTCAATTAATTTCATAATTAATCTACAATTCATAAATTCATCCTCCTCTTCATTGTTTTATAATTAATCCAATACTTGGTTGTCCCCCTGGAGTATTGCTTATGTAACTAGCAAAAACATTGAAACTTCTAGTTTCTATATATCCACAATATCCAGGACTATTACATCTACTTCCAAGACTATTTAATACATCTACAGTATTTGTTTTTGTATTGATAGATTTAATTACTTCATAATGGCCCCATTTATTTCTGTATAATGAATGAACAATTGCATCAGTATTATCTTGAGATATAAGTTTACCTAAGTTCTTAAAACGTTCTGAAGTAGTATTTCCAAAATCACTGAATTTTTTCCAAGTAATAGTAATATTCTTTCCAGTTTTTTTCCTAATTTGAGCAAGTGCAGTGTTTAAACCACCATGGCTTGTTCCAGCAGTTGTTGTTCCTGCATATCCTGCTAATGTTAGTTCACTATAATTATCTATGTTAAACTTTGCAAGACATTGTCTCAAACTATGTGGACCACAATTATAAGAATTACATTGACCTATTTTATTACAACCTTTACTTACATAATGAGGACTACTTGTAAATATAGTTGTATTTGAATTATTATTAGAATTAGAATTAGTATTTGAATTTGTTTTAGGAAGGTTAATGTAGCAAAAATTAGGCTCTTTTTTATTTATTTGTATATATTTATCATAACGTGATTTTATATCCTTATACTTACTATTTGTAATGTATTGATACTTGTTCTGTATATTAATATAACAGATATTTGGTTCCTTTTTATTTTTTTGAACATATTCATTATATCGCTTCATAATATTTTTCCATGTTCCAATATCTATTGTAATATTTGTTGAACTTATATCTTTTCCATTTATTCCACTTGCCTTACATGTGAGTGGACCAAAATTTCCATCAATCTTAAGATTATATTCTTTTTGTAACTTTTTTATTGCAGTTACAGTATATTCTCCACAATTTCCATCAATATTTCCATCATAATATCCTAAATATTTCAAATATTTCTGTATTTCTGTAACATTTTCTCCTTTACTTCCAATTTTTATATTTATTTTTTCGCAATTTATCATATATTTCACCTGTTATCATTAATTTTCAGTTATTTTTATTTCTCTCATAATTACTTCACTATTATCTACAAATGACATAAAATACGGACTACACCCTACCCTTACAGGGACAGTTGTTTCTTTTTCTAGTCCAAATTCTTTTACAATTGTGGTTAATTTACACCATTCACTATCTATTGGAGTTAATTTAAATGCCATATCATACCAAGTATTTGGTTTAAAAAGATTAAATGCTTGGGCAGGAACCCATTGTTCTCCTTTTTGATTTGGTCTATGATCATATTGTATTATGTATCCATTTTGTACTGTTCCAACCTGATATAATTCATATCGAACATCGGCAAATTCTGCAGTTTTTGTATTATCTTTCCACATTACAAGTCCAAAATGTCCTCCATACATACCTATACTTGGTTTAAGTGTACTTTCCTTAAATTTAACTTTAAATGTCACTGTACAGTTTTGAGTAATTTTTAAATTCTTTGAAACTAAAATTATTCCTGAAGTAGCATGAATTCCCTCATTATCAGAATATCCTTTATCATGATAATTTTTACAAACAGTTTTTAAAGCTATTCCCCCAATATTAGATGTATTTTCATCACTTCCATAGAATTTTTCAGGCGCAGTAATAAAATTATTTAAATCTTCACATGGATCAATTATTTCTTCTTTTAATTCAATAGAAAAAGTATGCGTACATCCAAGATAATTTGAATTTCCTTCAAATACTGCAGTAATATCATATTTTCCTGAAGCATCAAATTGATATTCGAACTTAAATATTCCTACATTATTACTAGTTACTGTATATGGTGTATTATTTGGATCTTTTAAAAAAGTACTTCCTTTTTTGAATTTTATTTGCATATTTGGAAGTGGTATTTTATTTCCATTTAATATATAATATAATTTAAATTCCCCATATGCTTGTTTATCAGTATCAGTAGTTATTTTTGATTCAACAATTGTTGTAGAAGTTTGTTTAACTTTGATATTTGTAGTTTTTTCAATAGAATTATAATAATCATTTCCTCCAAACATAACAGAAAGTAGAGGATTTCCTGGTTTCAAATTAGAATAAGTATAATTACATTTTCCATTATTATCTGTTAGAATTGTTGCTACTTTTTCTCTTGTTGTTGTAGGATATGTTAATGAACCTCCACTTTGACTTCCATAGTTTTTATAAAATACAATTGGAAGTCCAGCCATATTCTGTTTTTGAGGAATATTTTCATTTTCTTTTAAAGATACTGTAGCAATAATATTATCTCCAAAATAAATTTCATTTTTTGAGAAATTAACATTTAAAACAGGATTTTGTTTTTCAATATTAACTGTATAATATGATGTGCATGATTCATATATCCCAGTTTGAGGACAGTAAATTTGAATTATATTTGATTTATCAGTACGTGGTGTATAGGTATAACTTACTTGTCCATTATTATCTGTTTTTTGTGATGATAATAAGTTTCCACTTAATTTAAATTGTACTGGATGTTGTTTTAGTATGTTTCCGTTTTCATCTTTTAAAGTTATAGGTAATGTGCAAGGCATACCATATATTGTTGAAAAAGTTTTATCAGGAAGATTTATTTTAACTTTTGGATTTATTGTGACTTGGACTGTTTTATTTGTAGAATTATATGTATTATTTCCTGCATACAATACCTTAATTGTACATGTTTCAACAATATTATGTATATATTTACAAGATACTACGCCATTACTATTAGTTACACCATTTCCAATTATTTTATTATTTTCATCAATAAATGAAACATTTAATCCTGACAAAGTTTTTGTAACATTATTAAGATTTCTATACAATTTTGCAGAAATAGTTGTTTCAATTCCAACATAACATGTAATCGCAGGTATGGTTATCAATGGAGTTATTTTTTTACGAGTTAATGGAATAGTAATATTAGTTCCAGCATATATTATTGTTGCATGAAATATAAATAAAAATTCATCAGTACATCCAACAATGTTAGTAGAATTAACTAAACTAACTTCTCCATTTTCATTAGTTGTTAAAGTAGTAGTATTTGAATTATTTCTCATACATATTACCTTTTGATTTGGAAGAGGATTATTTAATTCATCCACTAATCTTACTGCTATTGTTACATCAGTTCCCGCTTCTTCTTCTGTTTTTGATGTAATATTTATAAGTTTAGTAGGTTTTAAACATCTGATTGATTGAATATTTGTAGATTCATTATATCGTATACAACCTTCATTTTTGGAAGTACCCTTATATTTCATTTCCACATCATATACTCCTAATGCTCCAAGTATATTTTCATTTAGTTCAAAATCTAGTAAAGCTTCACCATTTTTCACGGGAAGCGTGTATTTTCGAGTAATATTATAAATAAGATTATATTTTACTATGACTGAATTATAATATTGTGATCCTCCAAACTTTGCTGTAACTACTTGTAAACCTGCAAATGGTGGAATACTTGGAGTACATTCCCCATTCCTATCCGTTCTATACAGACCAAGATATATTGAACCAGTTTCACTTCGAGTAGTACTTAATGTAATCTTATTTATATATATTTCAATAGCTGCGTTATATATTGATTCACCATTACTTTTTCTAATTGTTAATTTATTTAGAGTATTTTGTAGAGTTAATTGATTTGTATCATCATATGTATTTGTAATTTCTGATTTATCCCATGATAATGTAGGAGTATCTTTAGTCCAGTTAATAAGAACTGTTTTTTCAGGACAAGGTTGTGTATCTTCAGTATAAAAAGTTACCTTGGATATATTCATATTAGATGTTGCAAATGTAACAAATCCATATTGACTTGTAGAAAGTTCTGCATATTGTTCTGTTTCATCATTAATTCTTACTAAAATATTTCCATTTTGAATTATATTTCCAGTATTATCTGTTACTTTTACCATGATGTTTGTTTTTGTTCCTCCTTTTGCTTGATAAACTCCATTAGAATCATAATTATTATTATTTATTATTGAAATATTCCATTCATAATAACCCTCAACTATAATATTTGCTGATTTATTTTTTGATTTAACTTGAATAGTATTATTTCCTTCTTTTGTTGGAGTAAATGAAAAGGTCATTGTTCCATCAGAATTATAATGAATATCTTTTATTTGATTATTTTCTATTTCAAATCCCATTCAAACGTTCCCTCCTCTTAGTAGTAGACATTTGTTTCACCATCCTATACAGTAGGATGATTAACTGTAATTGTACTATTTATTTTTCTAGAAATAGGTGCATATGTTTCATCACCATCATATGTTAATGTTATGTTATTTACTCCTTCCATCCAGTTTTCCCAAGTTATTTTACATGTAGCATACCCTAATGTTTCATCATATATTAATGTTTGCTTAGTACTTGTCCAACCATTTACACTTATATATGCAGTTCCAGTAAGTTCTGGTCGTGTTCCTTCTATCGAATCATCAGGTTTAACAATCACTACTAATGGTATTGGATCATTATTTGTTCGAGTATGATTTGCTTTTTGTAATTTAATAAAACTAGGTAATGAGGGTAAGGTAGAAATTATATACTCTTGTTCATTTTCATCAATAAGGGTTAGATTTTCTCCCCTTATTGTTTTTCCATTTTTTTCATAACGTATTGTAATTCTTGATTTTGTTTGATTTCCAAGAAGTACCTTTTTTGGATTTGCACTTCCCCGTAGGTTTATATCATCAGTCATAATTTTTCACCAACTTGTTTAATATAACTCCATGATGTAATTTCAAGAAATGCTCCATTTAACGTACTAAATTGCATAGCAATATCACCCATCTCTGGATAAGTAATAGTTACTCTTTCCACACCATCAAAAGTTGTAAGATACACTTCATCAAACATGGAATCAATATGATTCCAATCTTCTTCCATTAAATGTAATTTTAAATGA
>ERZ1034984.3504-NODE-3504-length-11293-cov-3.929970_pt1 | contig 11293 bp, 8 predicted proteins | sample MGYA00520589_ERZ1034984 | MGnify/ENA primary metagenome ERZ1034984 (study PRJEB33766, sample SAMN09781790) | gut metagenome | biome: gut microbiome | host: Homo sapiens | place: Madagascar | study: EMG produced TPA metagenomics assembly of the PRJNA485056 data... | reverse complement strand
CGACCGTATGGCAGTCCGCTGCGGAAATGATTTTCATGGGCGACAATCTGAATGCAAAATACAAAACCTCTCCGACGGAAGACAACTTCACCGGTCATTACATTCTGGAAGACACCGGTTCGGGAAGCGGCGGCGCGGCATATCCCCACTTCCGGCATTCGGGGAAATGCAACATTCTGTATGGCGACGGGCATGTAAAGGGAATTCTGCCCCTTGAGCTTGGCGACTCGCTCCGCACGCCGGGCAACTGGAATTATTTCACAAGCAGCAATATCGCAGCCGGCAGATACCCGTAAGAGAGTTTTCATTCCAATGAATCATATCAAACACGAAGGAGAAAAATGAAATGAAAAAACGTATTTTGCCTGTGCTGCTGACATTAGCCTTGTCAGCCTGTATCTGCGGTGCCGCGGAGACAGCGGAGTTTTCATTGAAGGCGGCGCTTGACGGAGAAAAAACAATCCTGAAAAGCGGTTCGCCGGTCATTGCAAATGTCGTCTTCGGGCATCCGCCGGAATATGAACCGTTGTACTGGCGCGCGATTCTCGCATATGCCAATCTGCCGGAGGACTTCTGCGGAAAAGTCAAAGTTCTGGAATCCAAAAGCAAAGACCCGCGCTGGCGGAGTGTCTATATCCTGAAAGGATATTTCAAGCAATCGGTTCCCGGTTATTTTCCTATTCCCTATTCCCTCAGGAAACAAAATGCCCAGAAATGGGAATTCTCCACGGAAAACTGGCCGGAAGGCGATTATACGGTAACGCTCCAACTGATGCTCCGGCACAGAGACTGGAAGACAATGAAAGACGGCAGGAAAGCCTATCGGTACACTTCCTCTGCAATCAACTTCACACTGGAGAAATAAATAAGATGAATTTGAAACGGATATTGTCATGGAGCCTTTCGGTTCTTGCGGGAATCACTTTTTCCGCGGACCTCGAAATCCCGGAACGGAATGAACGCCCTCTCATCGACGGGAAAGCCGACGACGCCTGCTGGAGAGGACTCCCATGGCGGAGCGGATTCACACGCTGCGGCACAGGGAAACAGGCGGAAGCGAATACCCGTTTCAAAATCTTCACAAGCAAAGGAACGCTGTACATCGCCGTCGAAGCATCCGAGCCGGAAATGCAGAAAATCGTGAAAGAAAAGAAGGAACATGACTCTCCGGCAGTCTGGCGCAATGACTCAATTGAAATCAATCTGGTTCCCGATCCGAAAGCAATGTCGTTCTATAAATTCATCATAGACAGCACCGGACAATATGCCGATCTTCAGTTGACCGATGATAATACGGACAGCGGTAGATTCAATGCGTTCAACGAATGGGACGGAATGCCGGAAATCCGGACTTCCGCCGGAAAAAACTTCTGGACGGTGGAAGCCGCGATCCCGCTGGGGGCAATGCAGATCAATGAAGACACGCCGGATACCTGGCGCTTCAATGTCTTCCGCCACCGCTTCGCCGGTGGAAAGACGGAAAGCACATCCTATTCGCGTCTCCCGAAACCGGGCACGCTTCAGCCTGCGTCTTTCCTGAATGTAAAACTGCACGGCTTCAAGGCGGTGGATTACCCCTTTTCCGCAGGGAAAAGCACATTCACATTCCAACGCGGCAAAGACGGTGTCTTCGAGTTTAAAATTAACGGAGTGGTGCATAACGGAATGCCGAAGTTCCGTCTGGCGAAGGTTCGCTTCGCCCTGAACAACGGAACAAAGACCTATCAGGCGGAAAAACTGGAACCGTTCAAAGGGAAAAGCTCCACTGTGTCGAAGAATGTGATCCGCGATGTCCCGCAGGGGGAATATCAGCTGAATTTCAGCATCTATTCCAATTCGTCCGTTCCGGTTCTCCTCTGCAATGTTTCGCGGAAAGTGAAGCTGGAATACTCTCCGCTGAAAATCCGTCTTGTCAATCCCCCCTACCGCAGCAATGTCTATGCGACCATGCCGGACAAGATATTGAGGGCGGACATCCTGCTGAACGAAGATACCGGAATCCCGCTCACTGCAACACTCTCCAACGGCAAAGACATCCGCCTTGAACAGACAATCAGGGCTGCTGAATGGAACAACCGGGTCAATTTCGACATGGCATCGCTTCCCGACGGCTGTTACACGCTTTCCGTTTCGGGCAAAGGCGGACAGGGCATTTTCAAAACTGATACAACTGTACAAAAACTTCCTTACCGCAAGGGCGAAGTCTGGCTCGACAACCGGGGAGTAACACATGTGGACGGCAAACCGGTACTTCCTTTCGGATGGTATGGAACACAGCCGGACAGACCGGATAAGTCCGTGAACTGGATCATCCTGATGACCCGCTTCGCCGACATCGACAGTGCGGTGAAAACGATCCGGAAGAATCTGGAATCCGGTCAGAGGACCGCGATCTACATGACACAGGAAATCACGGGCAGAGCATGGGACAAGCCGGTATTGTTTGCCGAATCCGCACGTAAAGGCGGTCTTTCCCCGGCACAGCGGGAAAAGATCATCAGATTCGTAAGCGCCGTCGGGAAGACGGATGGGCTCCTTGCCTGGTACATGGCGGATGAACCCGAAGGGCGGGACAACAATCCGCTTTTTTATGAAGAGGCGCTGGAACTCATCAGGAAGCATGATCCCTATCATCCCGGAATCATGCTCAATTACGGACTCTACGGGATCAAGAGATATTATCGCGGCGCCGATATCCTCATACCGGACTGCTACGCGCAATACTGGGAAGACGGCACCACGGAAAAACCCCGCTCCAGCACCTCGGAATGGGTCAGAACCGCGGCGGCGCTGCGCCCGGCATGGCTCTGCACCCAGATGTCACTCTGGCCCGCACGGCACCCGGACGGAAGACTGCGCGGTGTGCCGCCGGATTACAGAGACCAGCGTATGCAGTTTCTTCAGGCGATCATCCATAATGCCAAAGGTTTTTCGATGTACACCTATTATTACGGGCAGATCTATTCTTCCCTCATCATCGGGCACGAGGAACTCGGGCGCACACTTCAACTGATCCGCGAGTATGTCTTCGCCGATACCATCCCGAACGGCGTCACGATAAAAGGGGCAGAGCCTCCGGCGTTCCAGGCAGGATTGAAGAAAGTCGGGAAAGAGTTCTGCCTGATCGCCGTCAATACTTCGCTCAAGGCGCAGAAAATGGAGTTTCTGCTGAAAAACAGGTTTTCCGGAAATCTGTATGAAGGCGGAGGAAAAGGTGTGTTCAAAGTCGGCGCAGGACGCTTTACCGATACTCTCGCACCGAAAGAATCCCGGCTGTATCTGACGGACGGAAAACTTGCACAGGAAATTCCCGATGTCGCCGCAGTCGAACGGCGCATTGCCGAACACCGTGCGGGGCGCCGGAAAAAAGGAAACCTGATTGGAACCGGTGAGTTATATGAAGCGGATTATCTTGATTTCGCCGCCGGCAGAATTCCGGCTCATACAGTAAAAATCGCAGCATCTTCGGATGCGACGTTCCATGCGACAAAAAGGACCGGCTCGCTGTATTATCTGGTGGACGGGCTGACTGAACCGACCCGTTTCGAGTTCACATGGTCGCCGAAATCATCCGACAAGACACCGTGGCTGAATTTCGTTCTGCCGGAGCCATCGCCGGTAAAACTGGTGAAACTGTACACACCCGATGCAAGAATCACATCATGCCGGGTCACTGCGGGCGGGAAAAAATATGAAATCAAAGAAAACAGGAAAAATGTGATTGAGATTCCGATTGACGGCACCATGACATCCGAAGTCAAAATCGAGTTTCTGAAGACAAAACCAGCAACAACCGGAAAGGACAGACTGTTGAGCGAAGTGGAAATTTACTGAAAAGACACTGGAATTGCAGGATTTCGGTCCGGGTATGAAGAGAGAGACGGGGCGAAATCCTGCTTTTGCAGAAAACTTCAAAAGCAGGTGGGTCAATATATCAACGCTTTTGCTTCCGGGACTTCAAAAAAGTACGTGCCATGGCAAAAGGAACGGTATGCACCAGCAATCTGAAACAGATCAGTCCGGGGGAATGGGCATGTATTCCGATTTATACGGATGATTCCGTTTTTTCCACGGGAGTGGAGATTCCGGCGACAGAAGATAAAATCAAAAAGGAGCTTGCCGGTCATGATTAAGATATGGCGGTCATGGAAAAGTGCGTTCGGAGAATTCTCACGGGAATTCATACCCGAACAAGAGGAGAGCTGGAATGTGACGGACATTTACACGGACGGGGAACTGGAACGGATTCGGCGTGCAGGTTTCAATGCCGTCTGGGTTCATGCGCAGTTGAACCATATTGTCCGGACCGGAATTTTCCCGGAGCTAGGAGAGTATGCGGTGGAATTCCGGAAACGGTTGAATATTCTGACGGAACGGGCGGCACGGCATGGAATCGGTATCTATCTTTACCTGCAGGTGCCGCGCGGTCTGCCGCAGGGACACCCGCTTTGGAAAAAACATCCGGAATGCGCCGGAATGCCGGATATCTACTCCGACACCAACGGAAATCCTGTGGTTATGATTCCCATGTGCACGTCCATGCCGGCGACACGGAAATATCTGCAATGCGCAGCGGAGGAACTGGCGCGGAGACTCCCGCGTCTTGCCGGCGTGATCCTGATTACCGCTTCGGAATATCCTTCGCACTGTTACGGACGGGGCGGACGGATGGTTCCCGACGGAGACCGCCTGAAATTCATTCCGGTGGACTGCCCGCACTGTCTTGAACGGACACCGGCGGAAGTGATCACGGAAGTCATCGGCATTGTTTCCGGCGGAATCCACGCCGTGGCTCCGCAGATGCGGGTCATCGCATGGAACTGGTCATGGACTTTTTTCGAGGAATCCCCCTGTCCCAATCTCATCCGGCGCCTGCCACGGGACGTGAATCTGCTGATTGATTTCGAGCGAGGAGGGCTCAGGAGGAACGGCGCAACTCTGGAAGAATATTCCCTCGGCTATGCGGGACCGTCCGAACGCTTTCGCCTTGCATGCGGGGAAGCGCGGAAACACGGTCTGGAGGTATTCGCAAAATTCCAGCTCGGCACAACGCATGAACTGGCGGTCGTCCCGAATCTGCCGCTGCTGGAAAACATACGCAGGAAAGCATCCCGGTTTTCCGCTTTGAACCTGAACGGATTCATGGGATGTTGGAATTTCGGCAACATGCCGAGTGCAAATGTCACAGCTTTCCAATATTTTCTGGAAAGGCCGGAGGCATCGCTTGAAGAGTTCGCCGCCGCGTATTTCCCCGGAAGCAACGCAGAAAAGATTGCGGAGGCATGGAATTTTTTCACGACGGCGATGGAGGAATATCCGCTTTACAACCCATGGCTGTATTTCGGTCCGGCTAATTTTTCACCGGCTCTGCCGCTGGAACCCGGGCCGCTGTCCAATATTGCCGGGGGCGTTCATGGCTGCCGGAGGCGGTTCGCGGAGATGATATCGGAAAAGCGTTCAGGCAATGTTCGCCGGAAGAAGTTATTGCCGCATTTGAAAAGATACTTCCCCTCTGGGAAAAGGGGACGTATCTGCTTCGGGACACTCTCGGAAAAAGCGGATCCATTCATGCGAGGGAGGAACTCTCCTCGGCGGAGGCGTGCGGATTGCTTTTCCGGAGTTCGCTCAACTGCGTGCGTTCCTACCGTCTGAAGCTGCAATGGGAGGATTCCCGCATGGGGGAATGGCGGAGAATCGCGCTGGATGAGCTGGAAAATCTGAGAAAACTTCTTCCGCTTGCCGAATCCGACCGCCGGATCGGATATCACATTGAAGCACATGCATATTTATTCACGCCGGAACAGATACGTAAAAAGATAGAAACATTGCAAAAAATCAGGGAGAATCATTCATGTTGACCGTCATGAATACCGTATGGAAAATTATTGAAACAGGAGCTCTGCAATGATTACAGAAAAAGAATCTTCCCGTTTTTTCCGCGAACACAGGGTCGATTTCGCAGTGGCGGGCGGCGGCATGGCAGGAGTCTGCTGTGCGATTACCGCCGCGCGCCTCGGCTTGAAAACGATGCTGTTCCAGAACCGTCCGGTATTAGGCGGTCCCTCCGGATCGGAATGCGACTGCGACGCTGACGGACGCATCGTCGGCGGCGCGTCTCAGTATGGGAACCGCAACGCAAAAGAAACCGGCATTCTGGAAGAACTCAGGCTGGAAGCGGCATACCGTTACCAGCACGGCTGGCGCAACCACTGGAGCATCCTCCTGCGGGAGTGGTGCGAAAAGGAACAATCTCTGAAACTGCTGCTGAATACGGAAGTAACGGGCGTAAAAACGGAAGGGAACAGGATCGTTTCTCTTTCCGCGAGAACGCTTGGAAGTGAATTGAACCACATTGTCCATGCACCGCTTTTCGCGGATTGCACGGGAGACGCATTCATCGGCTGTGAAGCCGGTGCGGAGTTCCGCATGGGACGCGAAGCACGCGCGGAGTTCGGGGAAAGCCTGGCACCGGAAGTCAGCGACAATGTCGTGCTGGGGTCTTCGATCTTCTTCCGCGCCGTCGATGTCGGGCATCCCGTGAAGTTTGTCCCGCCTGAGTGGGCGTGCCGGTTTGAAGACGAGGATTCCCTCTGTTACCGGGCTCACCGTGACATCTCCAAAGGATACTACTGGATCGAGTGCGGCGCGGAACACGATACGATCGCCGACAATGAAGCGATCTACCGTAAACTGCTGTCCATACTTTACGGAGTATGGGACCACATCAAGAATCACGGGGATCACGGTGCGGAGAATTACGCGATCAACTGGATCTCCAACGTTGCCGGAAAGCGTGAATCGCGGCGTCTGACCGGCGACTATATGATGTGTGAAAAGGATATCGTCAAACACACGGAATACCCCGATGCAGCGGCATATGGCGGCTGGAATCTCGACCTGCATCCGGTAAAAGGGATTTTCAGCCGCGAACCTCCGTCCGGACCGCCGAACGCGATCATGTGCCCCGGTGTTTACCAGATTCCTTTCCGTTCGCTTTATTCGGGGAAAATCGACAATCTGATGATGGCGGGGCGCAATATCAGCGCTTCGCATGTTGCGCTTTCTTCCACAAGGGTCATGGGGACCTGCGCGGTCTGCGGGCAGGCGGTCGGAGCGGCGGCTTTCCTGATGACACATCATCAGACATCGGCACGGGAAATAGCCCGGGCGCACGCAGAGGAACTGCGTTATCTTCTGTATCGCATGGATCATACCATCCCCGGAATAGTCAACGCCGACCCGTTGAACCTGACGGGAACAGCTCTTGCCGAAGCAGACAGCGCCATGCCGCTGCGCATTTGCGGAGCGACGGAAATGCAGCCGCTCACTGGAAACTGCCCGAATACACAGGTAGTTCAATTCTTCCTCAACTCGGAAGATTTTCTGGAAAGCGCATTTTTTCTGCTGGAAAACACCGGAACCGAACCGGAAAAAATTCATGCGGAACTGGTCCGCCGGGAAAACTCCGGCGATATTTCCTGCGAAATCCCCGTTGCGGGAGCCGACAGCATAATTCCTCGCGGAATTCATGAAGTCGAATTCCGCTTCAATGCGGAAATGGAAAAGAATACCCGCTGCGCCATCCGTCTGACGGGAACAGAGCAGGTCAGGATCGCACTTCAGAAACGTTATCTGCCCGGATGCCACAAAAAGATAAAATATTCGGGTGACAATAAAAACTATTGTTTCCGCCTGCTGCCGGAACAGTTTCCGTTCCAGGCGGAAAATGTGCTGAATCCGGAAAACCGTCCCCGGCAGAGAAACTGCATCTGGATTTCCGAACCCGATGCCGGACTGCCGCAGAACCTGACGATTCGTTTCCCGCACGCTGTCTGCTGTTCCTCTCTGGAAATCGTCTTCGACACGAATCTTGACGCAGTCTCGCCATATATTGTTCCGCCGGAGTGTGTCAGGGATTATTCTGTGGAGGCGGAATGCAACGGACAGCGGATCGGCATCGCAGAAGTGAAAGACAACAGGCAGCGATTCCGGGTCCACGATTTTCCCGGAAAGGAATATCACGCCTTTCACTTGAAGATCAAATCCACGTGGGGAGATCCGTCTGCAAGAATTTTTCAGATCCGCGTCTACCGCAGCAGATTCATTCCCGCATCCACGGTAAAGGAGTATTCTGCAACGCTCCATGGACAATCCGGCACAGAATCGCAACGATGATGGAAAGAGACAAAACCATGAGGAAAGTATATCCCGGAAAAGCAGTGTGACACAGTTCTGCCCCCGGCACTGCCCCGGCACTTACCCGGCGACACTGGAACGCTCGATCAGGCTGGGGCTGACAGTTCTGCTGACAGGAGGAATGCCGGTCCTGAAATATTCGTCGAGGAGTTCCAGAGCGATATGCCCCATCTCATCCAGTGGCTGCCGGATCGTCGTCAGCCCCTGCGATTCCGCCGATGGCCATGAGATATCGTCATAGCCGATGACGGAAAGATCCTCCGGAATCCGCAGATTCAACTCGCGGCAGGCGCGCCAGATCATCTCCGCACGATGGTCGCGCGTGGCAAAAAACGCAGTCGGGCGCTCCGAGGAACGAAGCAGATCAGCAAGAGAGCCGTAAGCCCTCTCAGTCCGGTTCAAAGGCGCCTCGATCACCATGCCCGCCTCCGGATAAATCTCCTCCTCGGCAAGCGCCCCGCGGAATCCGGCAAGCATTTCCCTGTAGATGAAAGAAGAAAGATCGCCGGAGAGCACACCGATCCTGCGGTGCCCCGCCGCCAGCAGACGCATCCCCGCAAGACGTCCGACGCTGCGGAAATCCACACGGCAATGCACCTGATCCTGCGGTCTTTCCAGATTGACCACCACGGCGGGAACTCCCCGCTCTTTCAGCCCGGCAAGACAATCCGGGTCCTCGATGGAGATCATCCCCTGAATATCACCTTTGCGGTAACGCTCCTCCAGCTCCTGCGGCGCGGGCGGAGCCGGGGTAAAGGAGAGAAGCGCCTCCGCAAAACGTTCCGACGCCGCAACGCAAATCGCGGAAAGCATTCCGAGCAGTTCATAAGCATTGCGGGAAAGCATCCCCGGACAGCGGACAAGAATCCGCTCCAGGCGCGGCGGTTTGGCTTCCCGGACAACGCAGACGCCGCGCCGGGGAACCATGCGCAGAATCCCCTCCTGCTGAAGCATCCGCAGAGCAATGCGTACAGTTCCGCGCCCCACTTCCAATTCTTCCGCCAGACTGCGCTCCGAAGGCAGGAATTCCGAATGGTCGTAACTGCCGGACAGAATCCGGCTGCGGAGAGCTGCAATGATTTCCCGGTTCAGTGGTCTGGCCATCTCTTCGTTGTTCCTTTCCAAATATGGTAAAATATATCACCACCGGTTTTTATTGCAATCAAAAGAGGCTGCAACTCTTATTTTTTTGAAAATTTTCTGATCTGCCTATTGAAAAAACGGATAACGGAACGATAATATTAACCAATGGATTATAATTAACCATTGGGTTATTTATAAATAATCAAATAACGGAACCGGCGGAAAACTCGGAGCGGGAAAAATCTCCTGTAAACTGTCCGGACAATCTTGGAAAAGCTGAGACAGCAAATGCAGAAAGGGTGCTGATAAATGAAGAAAAAAACTGTCCGATTCGGAATCATTGGAACCGGCTTGATCGCCTCCACACACGCCGAAGCGTTAAAGCGGCTCGGCAATGCCGTGCTGTTCATGGTTTATGACCGTGATCTGCAGAAGGCGGAAGCGTTCGCCAGACGTTTTGAGTGCCGCTTCGCCCGTACATTCGAGGAGTTGCTGGAGTCTTCCGTCGAGGCGGTCACAATCGCCACGCCGAGCGGACTTCATGCGCAGTCGGCAATTCCCGCGGCACGTGCCGGCAAACATATCTTCTGCGAAAAACCCCTGGACGTCAGCATCGAAAAAGCAGAAGAAATGATCCGTGCCTGCGATGAAAATAAAGTGAGGCTCGCCGCAGTATATCCGCTCCGGTTCTGCGACTCCGTGAAATGGGTCAGAAACATGTTGGACGCCGGTCATTTCGGCACACCGGTTCTTGCCGGCGGTTCCATCCGCTGGTACCGCACGCCGGAATATTACGCTTCCGCAGCGTGGCGCGGCACCCGCGCACTGGACGGAGGCGGTGTCCTGATGAATCAGGGAATCCATATCGCGGACCTGCTTCTGCATCTGAACGGCGATGTCTCGGAGGTGTCGGCATACACGGCAAAGTGCCTGCACAGAATTGAAGTGGAGGATACGGTTGCCGTCTCTCTGCGCTTCCGCAACGGATCGCTCGGTTATCTGGAGGCAAGCACTGCCTGCGCACCGGGAAACCCGAAACGCCTGGAATTGTCCGGCACACTTGGCACCGTCCTGCTGGAAGACGACCAGATCACGCGCTGCCGCTTTAATCAGGAAATGGAAACGACTGAAACGATCCCCCGCGCAGCAGCCCCCATACAGGATTCCGGCAGTCCGCTGGTCTCCGACTGCGAACTTCACAGGCGCCAGCTGGAGGACATGGCAGATGCGATTCTCAACGGCGGGGAAGTCGCTGTTACAGGCAGGGAAGGCCTCCGCGCCCTGAAACTGATCCATGCCGTCTATGAATCCGCGGAAAGCGGCAGACGGATTCCAATGGAATAACATTCGCAGAAGAATCTCGCAAACTGAATTGCCGCAATACAGACAGCGGAATATCGGAAAGCCGAAACAACGGAAAAATCCCTCCGGCGGCGGTTCCAACCGCTGAAGAGCGGCAGGAGCAATGTCCTTGAGCCGGAGGATCGGGACATCAAGTCCGATAAACATATAACAGTCCTTTGACTGTTATACTTTAACTAATACACTGTAACATAATATTTTTCTCTCCGGCAAAAAAGCAGAGTATCCTCTCTTACGACTTTTCCTTCTTAATATTGTCTTTTCCCATTAAATTTTGTATTTTTTTCATTTTTCCTATTGACAAAAACATTGTTTTGTCATATAATTATAATATGAAACAGTAGATATTACAGAACAGAAACACTTCATGAGAAACGAAATTTCTGAACAGAAAAGACTCCGCGTTCCGGATCTGGCGAATCTGTTGCGCGAAATGATCGAGAAACAGCAGTTCCCCGGCGATGCGCCGATGGATTCGACACGGAGACTTGCCGCCCGCTACGGCGTTTCCCCCGTGACCGCCAACCGTGCCATCAATGAACTGGTCAATAAGAGAATTCTGTATCGCGTTCCGGGAAAGGGAACCTTCGTTTCCGGAAGCCGTTCCTGGCGCAACGTCGGGGCGCGCATCAGTTTCTACCCGTATCAGGGA
>ERZ1034984.3498-NODE-3498-length-11300-cov-7.502179_pt1 | contig 11300 bp, 25 predicted proteins | sample MGYA00520589_ERZ1034984 | MGnify/ENA primary metagenome ERZ1034984 (study PRJEB33766, sample SAMN09781790) | gut metagenome | biome: gut microbiome | host: Homo sapiens | place: Madagascar | study: EMG produced TPA metagenomics assembly of the PRJNA485056 data... | reverse complement strand
ATCATAAGATTTTTAAAATTTTCCAAAATTTTCTTATTTTCCACAAGTGCCGTTGAATTTACTGTTTCTGAAAGAATCGTATCTAATTTAATTATGTATTCACCCATATCGTAATTTTCAATAAACGGAACAAGGGCTTCATCTATTTTCTTCCTTATAGCATCTCTTAACTTTCCATAACTGAACGACCGTTCTATTGCCAATTCAAAGCCCTTTATTATATTTTCTCTTATAATTTTGTCAACTGTTCCGTCTTGTAAAATTTCATCTGTAATTTTCTTAATCTCTTCGTCAAAGTTTGCCATTATTTTTTTCCTTCTTTCTTTTTATGTTTAAATTTGAAAACATTGCACACATCACATCAACTACTATACTATTACCAAATTGCTTGTATAGTTGTGTCTTTGAATTTACCTTCATCATTTTGTCAATATCTTCATCTGTAACACCCATCAGCCGGCCACATTCCCGTGGTATCAAATTCCTTATAGCATAGTTTTCTGTTTCTACAACAACATTGTCTTTTTGTACTGTTGTAATTGTATTTGTAGTATTCCCTCTGTTAAACTCCAGTCTTTGCTCTGTTTTAATTCCTGCCGTTCTGCAAGAAGGGTTTTCGGGGTTTCTGCCTCTTATGGCACAAATTATTTTCGGCTGCCTATTTCCACCTTGGAATGTATTTATTGTTGGACTTATCCCGTTCACATCGTATACTCTCCCGATTTGCGGATTTGTAAAAGTATTCTCTTTTGCTATATTGCCGATTTGTTTAACCTTTGTTGATGTATGTTTTTCTATAACAGCATTGCCTACTGATTTTATTTTTTGTATTCCTCTGTTTCCCTTTGTTGTAATACAGTTATATATATTTTTTAAGTTAGGTGTATTAAGAGTTAAATCACATATACTTTTATTTTGTATGTCATTTTCTCTTATTAACTTCTCTATTAACTGTCTTGCTCTTTCTGTGTTTATATAAAATTCTTCGCTTACATCATTTTCAAGATACCATTCAAAAGATTTTTTAAGTGGAATTTTTTCTGGAAAAACATAATCCCCCCTTCTCTAATCGAAAACATATATGTACGGTTTCTGTTTTGTGCAACCCCGTAATCTTTTGCGTTTAAGTCTTTCCAATAATTCTTGTACCCTAACCCTGTTAAAACCTCTAACCACATCTTGAAATCATCTATATTCTTTTTGCCGTGTACTTGTGGCACATTTTCCATAAACAATATTTGTGGCATCTCCATTTTTTTGTTGTGCAATTCTTTTAAAATCCGTTCAACCTCCCATAAAAGACCGCTTCTTGTTCCGCTGTTCTTCGCCATGCCTTTTCTCTGTCCGGCATTTGATATATCTGTACACGGAAAAGAGTAGGTTAATAAATATGTATACTTGTCTGTATCACAAATATCTAAATCTTCGGCATTTACATCTTTTATATCTGTTGTTGTAAAATTTGTGTTGTGAACTGCGTTATAGCTTTTTATTGCAAATTTATCAAACTCAACCACTTTATAATGTTTAAAATCTGCATTTATCCGTTTCAAAGCCATTGCTTGACTACCATACCCGGCAAAAAGTTCAATTAAGCGTATAGGCTTATCAATATGTATCTTGTTTTCTTTAAATAATGAAATCTGTTCTATTTTAATACCCTCTTTTTAACTTATTTCAAATCTGCTTTCCCAGAAATCATTCACAAGTTCCTGCACTCTTTTATATGTCATTAATTTATCCAGACCTTGTTTTTCGTAGAACGCTATTCGGCTGCGGCTCATGTGCATTTTATTTGAAATTTTGTACCACGGCATTCTGTCCACAAACCGTTTTTCAATAATTTCACGCTCTACACTCTCAACCGGAAGGAAGTCTAAAACTTCCATGATTGCAAGCAATTCGGATACCGATTTTCGTTGTTGTTCTTCTATCCTGTCTTCTATCTCAGCTATCCTATATGTAAATGCTGCTGCACCCGTTGAAATATTAAAACTTTGACCATTTGACCCGCTATAAGATACCGCTGATAGTGGATATTGCATTTCTGCTTTTATTTCATATAGCCTTTTTTCCAGTTCTTTTTTTCGATTTATACAATATCGATACCTCTGTAAGTAGTATCTTATCTTCTTTCTTTCTTCGTTCATTGCACCACTTCCATTTTTGATTTTGCACATTTCTTTTTCAAGTTTATCTGTTTATACTTCTTTCTGTCTCAAATCCATTTGGGTATCTTTTACGTAATTTTTCTACATTCATTTCAGCTATATCCTCTAATGTATACCCTATACCGCTGGCAGTTACGGCAATATACCATAAGCAATCACCTATTTCTTCCGCTAAATGTTTTTTATCAAATTCATGTCCTTGATAAATATGTTTTTTTACAATGCCGATTGCCTCCCCGGCTTCTTCATTCATTCCCAAAACTCCATTTAATATATAGCTGTTTACATCTTCTAAACTTGCTTTATTCATACCAGCTGCTATTCTTAAAGTCTCTTTCTGATACTGTTTAAAAGTCATTTGTTTCACCTTTCTTATTTTATGAGCGAATGTTTCTGTATTTATTGCACTCCTATTCACACATTCCACATAACCGTTTTCGTTCTTTATCGCTATTACAAAATCCGTTATGCTTATTATTTTGCCATTTCTTACATTTTTACGTCCGCTGTCACTGTCTTCATTGCCTTTGATTGAATACTTCACTGAATCACCGATTTTTAAATCAAGTGTATTTCTTTTTCTAATTGCTTTCATTGCTTCTTTGTCCTGTTCTTTTTCCATTTTTAATTTTGTGCTAATTGACTCAGGAATTGCACCCAGTTTTCGTAAATGTCTATGTATTGTTACTACGTGCCTTTTCATTTCTTTTGCTATCTGCTCTACAGTTTCACCTTGCTTATATCTTTTTAACATTTCCGCTTTTTCTGCTTTTGACACATTGCATTGTTTATCAAACACTTATCAAATGCCACCTTCCTTATTCCAACTTGGCCAACATTCCCGTTTCTTTTTCAAGTATCTCAATTTGTTCCTCTACTGTTGTATACCCCTCTGCCACGCATCCGGCTTTTTCGTTTAATCTGTCTGCAAACTTTTCAAGTCTGCTTTTGCCAAAACCAAACTCATCACGCAATGTTATCTCCGCTAACGTCAGCACAACTTGAGATATTTTCTTTCCCAAATTCTCTCTTAACTCTATATATTATTTGCTGCTCATTGCTACTGATACCCTACTTATATTCCTGAATCTAATTTCGTCTTCAAGACCTTTTATGCCTTTCTCTCTTGCTATCCTCAAGGCGTAACCCATACCGTCACGCCTTGCCTGTTCAATTTCCTCCCATTTTGCTTTAGCCATGTTTTTTATCTCCTACCTCTAAGTAATTTGCTTTTTCCTATAAGCCTCTGTATAACCCTTTCCTGTCTTTTTTGTTCTAAGCTGCGAACGTAATTATCGAAAGGGAAAATCATCATCTACAACATCACCTGCCTCTGTTTGATAAAACATTGTATCTGCTGATGTATTAACCGAGGTAGTCACTGCATTATCCTTACTTCCGCAAAAATAATGTTCCTCTGCTACTACGTTTGTAGAATAGTGCTTATTTCCGTTTTGGTCTGTCCATGTCTCAAACTGTAATCTTCCCTGTATTGCTATCTGCTGACCCTTTTTAAGATATTTCTCTACAAATTCCGCACTTTTACCAAAAGCAACGCACCCTATAAAATCCGCATCGGGTTCACCGTCACGTTTAAAACGTCGGTTTACAGCTAATGTATACCTTGCCACTGTAAACGTATTAGCACCCTGAACATATTTCACCTCAGGGTCTTTTGTAAGTCTGCCCATTAAGATAACCTTGTTCATTTGTCTTTTCTCCTTTTACGCTTCAAAGTTAAATTCATCTGATGAAATCTTTGTATTGCTAATTTTCTTATACATATCTACATAAATCTCATTTTTATCTCTGTTATAAGTAACCTCCGCATATTTGTCACCCATTGCCGGTCCCCAGATTGTGCATTTTTTATAGCCTAATTCGTGTGCAAACCATACAAGGTCTAATTTTTCAATAGTAATATTTTCATTCAATACTTTAATAACTGCATTTTTAGCAACTTTCTCAAATTCGTAACTTGTCATTTTTTATTCTCCTTTTCAAATGCTTCTATAAATTTCTTTATTGCTGTTACCTTTTCGCTGTACTCCGTATTTACTCTAACTGTATTCTCATATGTTTCATAAAGCACTTCATAATTGTGTTGTGCTACTTCAAGCATTTCTATAAGTTCATCTTTTGTTTTACTCTTAAGTGTTGATTTTGCAGGCATTTTAATGCCTATACAGCTATTTAAATGCATAATCATACTTTATACATTCCTTTCTCCATACTTTTTAAATCTTAAATACTGCATTATGTATGCAGGTGTTTCCCATTTTTCACCTTCCGTTTAACCCCAGTGCGATTTTATCTATATCAATCTGTGTGAAATATTTCGGGCATTTTTCTATAGTTACTATGTTCTTGCCCCAGTGAGGTGCATAAAAGCACCCCTTACCCAGTCTTTGAAAAGTCCCATTTGGGGTATGTTCAAATATCGACTGGCAATATTCACAGCTTACGCAATCAATCATCATTTTCAGATTCATCTTCTTTCTCTTTTGTGTCTTCCGGTATGCTGCTATAGTACTTCAGGCTACACGCCTCATATAAATTTTCTAAATTTCTGTAAAAATGCGTATCTTTGTCTTTTTCGACTAATTTCACAGGCAAAATTATGCCTTTTAAAATCATTCCGTCTTTTACTGCCAGATAATTACCGCATATCTGGCTTGTTCTTACATAAAAAGCACTTACTCCGCTTGTTTCAATAACAAATGGTTTTAAATATTTTTTATCAATAAACATAACCTCACGGTTTGGTAATATAAACGGTATATATGTTTCTCCCTGATGTGTAATTTCTGTTTCTGGCAGCCTGTCGCATGGTTCTTCATAGTTTGCAATATCCTCAAATTCCAACTCTGAGTATGTATACGTATAATTACTTTCCACCTGCCACTCACCTTTTGCATTTGGCAATATCGGCTTTATGTTTACAGCGTCAAATTCTGTATTGCCGATGTTATATATTGCGGCACCGTCACTAATCCACTGTTCACCGTTTTTCTTGTTGTCCAAAATCGTTATGTATCTGCCGTTTTTAAACAGATTTAAAGCTTTGTTAAAATCAATCTTTATCATACTTGGCTTTCCTTTCTATTAAGTCCAAAAACATTACTCCATTCCCTGTAAATCTCACTTTGTACTTTTCTGCCTCTGTTGCCGTCATGTATTTATGTCCGTAAAGGTTTTTCATGTCACGCCACACCGCCCAGGGAATAAAATAATAGCTGTCTTTTATTCCTGCACACACACCTACCAATGCACCCATCAAAAAATGCTGCTCTAATGCTTTTCTCTGTGTGTCCGTTATGATGTCCTGTTTCAGCCGGTCCGTTAACGTACACTTTGCTTCAAATATTATTGTTCTTCCGTTTTTCAGTGTGCCTATAAAGTCCGGCTGTGCATGTGACGTAAACTGAACCAGTGCCGTTCCTCTGTTTCTGTCTTTTTTTAATACTCTGAAAGGTTCGGGCATCTTCTCAATTATTGCCTTTCCTCTCTCTCGGTAGTATCCACATGCCATTTTGATTAAATCCTCAAAAAGATGACCCTGTGCATTGCTTTTCATTGCTGTTAATTTCTTATCCACCTTTTTTGTCACGCCCTTTCTTTTCCTCTGCAAATTGTATTAATGTGTATTTTTGTATAAGCCGCCCCGTAAATGGGTCTACCCCATTAAAAAGTGTATCGACATCTAAATAGTATCCTTTCGGTATCCTCGGCTCTGGAAGCCACCTGTTAGCTTTTACCGTTTTTGTTTTTACCTTTGGTATTATTAAATTTCTGCTTGGCGTGTATCTTTGCTTTGCTGCCTTTCCCTCTTTGAATGTTTTGTTTGTTTCTTTTATGAGGTATTCGGCCAACTTTCTGTACTGTCCGTTTTCGTCGAGCATTGCACATTTTATATATCCCTGTCTCCATTGGTTTTGAACAACTTCCAGAGTGCCACCGCCTTTTATTCCGTTTACTACTATATGATGATGTACATTCTTGTTCTTGTATTCAGTTACAACTATGTATTTCAGTTCGCACCCTCTTTTTTTATATTCATGCCTTAACCGTCTAAGAAAATTGTTCAACTCTTTCTTTGCCTGTTCCACGCTCGGTCTGTTTTCATTTCTATAGGTAAGGCTTATGTGGCAGCTGTATTTGTCAAAGTTGGCATTAAGCACCCTGGTTAATCTAATGATTGCCCTCCGCATGTTATTTTTTTCTATTTCCTCTTTTGATACCGTTCTGTCACTTGTTCCCTTTGCCTTGCCTGTCCGTTTGCTGAAAGACCTGTATACCTCTAATGTCTTTCCTGCCTTTACCATCGTTTTAAAATACATAGCTTACGCCTACCTCTTTAGTTCTCTTATATTTTTTGACTATAGTCCTAAAATGAATGCCTTCATCCAGTCTTAAAGGCGGTATATAACCGCTTGTTTTTTTTCGCAGGCTATGTTAAAATTGATTTATGTTTAACTTAGCCGAGTTGAATACAATAATTGTTTGTAGAAAAAAAGCATGATGTTCACAGCACCATGCTTTTTCCTTTGCTCTTTTTCTCTTTTGCAGGTGTCAATAAATAAGGATTTTCTTCTGTGCTTAAAGTCATTCCGCTTGCCTGTCGAACTGTGTTTATTATTCTGTGACATAAATCCCAGTTGTAAGCGTTTACGCTCTTTGCCTTTACACCGCCTTTTATAACTCCCATTACCTTACACCCCACATTTTTTCGGAATTTTTCATAAAGCGTTTCTTTTCAAGCTCTGTTCTTTCCTTATATGCTCTTATCGGCTGTGTTGCCTTTTTTCTCAAACTCTTTATTCTGAAATACTGGCACTTGATGTAAAAATAAACCATTACTGCTCCGGCAACTATAGCCACATTTGTTGAATAATCATTTGTTACCATTTTTATCCTCCTTTTCTCTCTTGCACCACTTTGAATAACTTGTGCAGCCGTATTCCCTGCATTTATAATCTTTTTCCTTTTCTATCCTGCAATAAAAACAAGGACAGGGGTCTTTATTTTTGTTTTTCATTTCCTACCGCCTTTATTTATTGAAATTTCTTATTGATTTTTATATAATTGAGTTAAAACTCTTGAAAGTTGGTGTATTTAATGCAATTATCTAAAAATTCTCAAATACTTTTAAAAGCAATGTTTAAACATAGTTCAAATGAATTTACACCTGCCGATATTAAAAAATTAAATATGTCTTTTGCCGATGCTCTTAATGCTGCTATCGAATTAGAATCACATAATTTAATTTTTACCGAAGGTTCATCACCTGAAATTTATTTTTATATGTTGCCCGATGGTTTTTATCTCGCTTATACACTTTAACGATTAAGAAATTTAAATAAATCCTCTGTATTTTCCTCTGGCACATAACAAACCTTTGCTTTGCAGTCCTCCTGACTGCATTTTTTTATGTCTTCAACATCACTTTTACTTAACTCTTTGTTTACTACTACATGATAAATATTGTTTTTATAATCCTTGTCAAAGCCTACTCCGAAAAAAATACTGCCCTTTTCGTTTTCTGCTATTTTGTTGTAAATAGCAGAAAAATCCGTTGTGCCTAATTTCCTTTTTGTGCTTACGCTTATTACTGTCAGCATCTCCTACGCCCTTCCTCTTGCAACATACTCACGTTCTGTACCGTTTTCAAATTCTACTGTTACGGAAACAGGTAAGTTTCGTATTCCGATATATTCATAATTTGCTTTTAAAACTTTTACAGGCTTTATATGACTTGCTTCACATTTTTTTGCGTCTTCCTCGGTGTCATAATCCACCCCGCAACATTCGCATATGTATTTAATCTGTTTTTTCACTGTTTGTTTTCACCTCTTTAATTTAAATAATGTTTTTGCCACAACTCTTGTTATAATAAATTTGTCCAGAATTTAAGAAGGGAGGTGTGGCATATGTGGAAATACGAAAGTCCCATTGGTACTTTATATATAAGATTTTTACCTATTCAAAAATCTTATGGCTTTTTCTTCAACAACATTTGTTGGGAAACCTCACATACACCCGAAGCCGAAGCTGATAACATATATCTTCATTGTACAGGGTGTTATGAATGGGACAGCTTAGACGGTTCGCTTTTTGATGTTCCATCAGATTTAAGCGGTTGGGAACATTGTTAAACCGTCCTATTGACCGTTTAATTTTTTAAGCGGTCAATTCTTTCTATGGTATTGGCTATATAGTTTAAAAGCCTTATTCCTTCGTTTATCTCCGGCAGTTCCTCTATACTTTTCTTATCTTTAAGCTGATTTTCAACCATTTCAGAATACATAACGGCAATTCTTTCAACATTCTTTGCAAAGTTATGTATATCATCTCCCACGATGTTATCTTTTCTGAATATTAAGTTTGTTTCGGTTTTTTTATGCTTTCTGATGAGGTTTTCATATTCTTCTGCCGACATTTTTAACTCCGTTTCCTCCACAAGGTCTAACATTCTGTAACTAAGCGTTATAATTCCGCTTTCCCACTCTTTTTCTTTAAAAGCTCGTCCTTTATCAGCTATGTACACTACTGCATCTTCTCCCTTACTATTTCAATCATCTTTTTCAAAGTATCTATATTATCCCTTTTTAATAATTCATCTACAAAAACGGCAAACTTATCTATTTCCTTGTTTACTTCTTCAATTTCTTCGTCACTCGCTTCTTCGTTTTCAACTCTTTCCAAAAGTTCATCCCTCTTTTTTACTGCATATATACACATCTCTGCCGTTTCTTTTAACTTTTCTTTCTCACTTTTTTTCATTGACTGTTTAAATTTAATTAATTCGTCTATTTATAAAACCTCATTTCATCACAGATACATCAATAACATTTAATCCTGCATCTTCTAAATCTTGTTCAACACAATACCTCAATGTTTCGTCAGATGCTTTATCATCATAAAATTCTGCTTCTACATCTACAATAAATTTTGCTCTTACTTTATTCGGCTTATCCATTATTTTTACTACCTATATCCCCCCTTTCTGTGTATTTTTTTATTTAGAATAATGAATTATTATCTTCTTTCCGTTCCAATGACCGTTTATGAGTGCTTTTAATTTTTTAAGAGCACTTTTTCTTTCCTCTGTATCCACTGCTCTCACCCCTCTTTTTTCTCATTCTCTTTTACCCAGTTTCTTAATATTTCCAACATCAAGGCATTTTTGCTTATGCCGTATTCTTTTGCTATAAGAATAAGCTCTGTATTCATTTCATACGGTATTCTTAAACCCGTTCTTATCCTCTCCATAATTTCATCTCCTTTTATAGGTGTTGTCACTTTGATGTTATTTATTATATAGTGTTGTCACCTTGTTGTCAATATATTGTTAATCTTTTTCATTGTGCTAAAATGACAACAAAAAGACTTTATTATGACACCTAAAAGGAGGTTTATTATGCCGTCTAATTTACCGCAGTTTACAATCCGTATTGACCCATTACTTTTAAAAAAATTCCGCTATGTTGCCGAATATAATGCACGTTCTTCCAACCGAGAAGCCGAAATTTTAATAAAAGAACACGATCAAAAGTTTGAGGAACAAAACGGTCAAATTACTTTTGACGATTAATCAGAAATTCTTTTGTTATAATCATTACAAGTTCGTTAAAACTTATCCCTCTCTTTTCCGCCTCTGCCTGTAATTTTTCTTTCAGTTCTACAGGGAGGCGGATTGTTGTCTGCTCTTTTTCCACTGTTCTCCCCCCTTACGCTGTCTGGTTTTCTTTTTCTTTCTTATACATTTCCGACATTAATTTAATTGTCTCGGCATCTCTGATTAAAAGCTGTGCTGAATAGCTGTCAAGCTGTTTCATTATGCCTACCATTTTTTTAATTTCAGTTTTGTTTTTTTCATCTGTCATAGTTATCACCTCTCTTTTTACCGTTTTACGTTAACTTATTTTATATAATATACCTGTTTTCGATATTTGTCAACGCTTTTATTGACTTTTTTACGGTTTTGCGGTAATATATACATGAGGTGATATTTAATGAACAAAAGATTAAAAGAATTACGTTCTAAACTCGGACTTTCTCAAGCAGTATTCGCAGAAAAAATTGGTATTAAGCAAACATCGTATAGTGATATTGAGACCGGAAGGCGTGAATTAACAGAACGTAATTTAAATCTAATTTGTAAAGAATTTAATGTTGACGAAAACTGGTTGAGAAACGGCGAAGGTTCAATGTTTACATTAGAACTTGATGAGGATACAATGCTTATTGAGTCTCTTTTAAATGATGTAGACAATCCTGTTTATGAATTAATTAAAAAATTTATGAAATTATATAATTCTTTCGGACCAACTGAGCGAGCGGTTCTTGAAAAACTGGCTCTTGGACTTCTTGAAGAACAAAATAATAAAAAATCTGAAAATGATAACTAAATTTTCCGTTTTATATTGAAACCCCTTAAATTTTTTAGTATAGTGAATTTACATACTAAAATTTAGGGGGTAATTTTATGAAAAAAGAAAAGCCAAAAAAGAAGGTAAGTAAAAAAGTTATATTCTTTGTGCTTTTATTTTGGGTAGTTATTATTATTAGTGCAGGAATGTCATCTGAGCAGGAAAAATTACAAAAAGAAAATAAAAATTCTTCGGCACAGTCAACCGCTCCGGTGGCTTCTGCAGTTTCGTCCGTTTCTTCATCATCTGCTGCTGAGTCTACAGAACCGGATACTTCCGCTGATGAAGCCGCACCTGTTGACGTTCCCGATGAAACACAAGAAAATACATATGCTGCCGTTGAGTCAGCTGATACTTCCGTTCTTGATGATATGCATATTAAAGTTCGTAATGTTAATGATGACATAACAGGCAACTGGCGTATGACATACGTCGATACTAAAGAGACCGCCGAAGAATATGCTATTGCATACTATAAAGAATATTTTAAATCCGACAATGAAATTCATTTCTTGGTTAATCAGCACTTGAAAACAACTGCTGTAATTTCCAAATTCAATAATCAGCTTGATGTTCGTATTTATGAGTATACCCTTGGTGAGGAATATTCAGCTGATACTATTGCAAGCGGAATAAAATACGGCGAATGGTACGTGCATCTTGAAACAGGCGAAATTCAGAAACTTGATTTTAGTAG
>ERZ1034984.3497-NODE-3497-length-11301-cov-28.995643_pt1 | contig 11301 bp, 8 predicted proteins | sample MGYA00520589_ERZ1034984 | MGnify/ENA primary metagenome ERZ1034984 (study PRJEB33766, sample SAMN09781790) | gut metagenome | biome: gut microbiome | host: Homo sapiens | place: Madagascar | study: EMG produced TPA metagenomics assembly of the PRJNA485056 data... | reverse complement strand
TTCTTTTTTTAGTGATACACAAGCAGTTTTAGTTGTAGTATCAATTGCAAGAATATTCATTTTATCATCTCCAAATTTTTATTTTTCTTACATCTTTATCTTCTTTTTTAAATTCAATATGTATAGTATTTCTAGGAAGTATTTCTTCTATTATTTCTCCCCATTCTATAATACAAGGTCCCTTTGAAAAATAATCAGTTCCGATTGTATCTAAAAAGTTATACATATCGTTTAACCTATATACATCAAAGTGGTAAATAGGAAAGTCTGGCGTATCATATTCATTAACTATTGTAAATGTTGGACTTGATATATCATTTAAAATATTAAAATACTTTCCAATTCCTTTTACTAAAACTGTTTTACCAGAACCAAGTTCACCACTTAGTGTAATAATTGTTGAAGAATTCATATATTTAGCTAGTATATAACCTAGCATTAGAGTATCATTTTCAGAATTAGAGTTAAATGTATACATAAACTTAGATTTCTTATCTTCCAATATTTTTTGTATAACATTTTCAATATTTTCTTGTGTTAAGTTTTCCAAATTAATCACCATATAAATTATATCAAAATATATGTAAAATAGCAATGTTATAAAAAAGAATATAGCTAAAAATTAATCAAAAATATAAATCTAATTTTATTAGCAATATAATATACATAACGAATTTAATATTTGGCTCATTAATAATTTCCTAAATGTACATTATACCAATTTTCTCATATAATTATTTAATTTCTAAATTTTCACTAGTCCAAATTGTAACATATAAAAATAATTTAATTATATTTTATATATTGAAAAAAGTTTTTGCCTCTGTTATACTATAAATGTAGTTATATATAAAGAGGAGGATATATATGAAAATAGGAATAGGAGAAAATTTTACAAAACTAACTCAAAAAAAGGGTATATCACTGATAGTGTTAATTATAACAATAATAGTGATAATAATACTTGCAGCAGTGGTAATACTTACAATAACAAAAAATAATCCAGTAGATAGTGCAAAAGAGGCGACATTTAAAGAAGATGTAAAAGCATTCCAAGATGATTTAGCACTTACAGTAGCAAAAGAATATACTGATAAGCAAGGTCAAAGGGACCAGAAAATATCAACATCAGATTTTGGCAAAATAAAAAATTATATTCCAAGTTTTACAAAAAAATATGAAGACAAATTTATAATACAAGATGACCAACTTGTAGGAACAGATAGTTTAAGTGAAAAAGAAAAAACATGGGCAAATGATCTAAACATCTCAACATCAGGTAAAGTTGCATTTGATGCAACTAAGTGGGATAATAATGCAACAGATGAAAATTGCTTTTTATGGGCAGAAGATGGAACAACTATAACTGGACTTGATGAAACAAAATTAGCTGGAAAAACTAAAATAAGGATACCATCTAGGTGTACAGCTATAAGATCTGATTATGCATTTTTAGGAACTGAAAGTTATAGAAGTTTTATAGCTGGAATAGAAGAAGTAGAAATTCCAGATACTGTTACAGAAATTGGAAGTTACGCTTTTCATAATTTTAGGAAAGTAAAAAAAATAAATATACCAAATAGTGTAACGAGTATAGGTAGATATGCTTTTTATTGTTGTGATAGTCTAATAAGTATAACAATACCAAATAGTGTAACAAGTATAGGTGATTGGGCTTTTTCTGATTGTAGCAGTTTAACAAGTATAACAATACCAGACAGTGTAACAAGTATAGCTTCTTATGCTTTTTTTAATTGTAGTAATTTAACAAGTATAGCAATCCCGGAAGGAGTAACAAGTATAGGTGGATATGCTTTTTCTGGTTGTAGCAGTTTAGCAAGTATAAAGTTACCAAATAATTTGATAAGTATAGGAAGTAATGCTTTTCGTTACTGCAGTAGTTTGGCAAGTATAACAATACCAGAAAGCGTAACAGGTATTGGAGAGTTTGCTTTTGCTGGTTGCAGCAGTTTAACAAGTATAACCATATCAGAGGGAGTAACAAGTATTGGAGAGTTTGCTTTTACTGGTTGTAGCAGTTTAACCAATATAACAATTCCAGATAGTGTAACAAGTATTCGCATTTGTGTTTTTTCTAATTGTAGTAGTTTAACCAATATAACATATAATGGAACACAAGAACAATGGAATAGAATAGATAAATATACAAAGTGGAAATATAATAGTGCAATTAAAACAATAACATGCACAGATGGAGTAATACAGATTAATTAGGTTAAAATATATAATATAAGAAATTAGGTCTATTTAGCAGATTTAATTTCTTTTTTTGTATTTTAATGAGATATAAAAAAGGGTGGGTAAATCAATTTTTGTAATTTAATTTTTAAAATGTATTGTAATTTAGAAAAAAATAATATAATACATTTAAAATATGGGAGACAAATTATGAAAGAAAAAAATAAAAAGTTATGGCTAGAGCTATATAGTATTGTGGATAAAATTTTAAAACTTGAACCTTGGCAGAAACTTACTGATAATAATTTGTTGATGTATATATGTGATAAAAAAATGATGTATATTATTTTGCTACAATGGGTGGTTTAGATTTACACAAAGGTATTATGGTATTTGATTCTAAAGAAATAGGAAGAGATTTGGAGTTTTTTAATAATGATTACCCTTTAAGGACATTAAGAAATTATCATGAAGGAATTCTATGTAATTTTTGTAGAAGAGATAATATAAGTAATGAAAATAAAAAAATTATAAAGAAATTAGGACTTAAATTTAGAGGAACGTGGATTGCTTTTGAAAAATTTGAAAAGGACTATGAAGCATATAGTTTAGATATAGAGCAAGTTAAAATAGCAATTGATGCGTTTACTAGTTACTATGAAATGTTAAGAAATATAATAGAAAATGATATTAAAATTGATTTTGAAGCTGGAAAGACGCTTTTAAGAATTTTTGATAAAGAAAATCAATGTTTTATTCATAATGTTACAGATATATTTTTTCCAGATAGTGAATTTAACGTTATACAGATATCTGATCATTTAAAAAATCAGCTAAAAGAAATTCCAAGAACTGAACTATCAATTGAATATGAATTTTAAAATTATTTACCTATTAAGCTTAAAGAGCTTAAAGAAAAAGATGACAAGATAAAATTCCCAAGGATGCGTATTTTAGCAGATAGGAAAACAGGCTATATATTGATGCATGATTTGATAAAAGATAGCGATTACAAAGATGAAGCTGATTATGTTCTTGAGAGTTTGGATAAGTTGATTGAATTTATGACAAAATATGGTAGACCTAAGGAAATTTACGTAAGAGATGAGGAAACAAAAGCTTTATTAAGTGACCTAGAAAGTGGAATTGATATAAAAATCAAATTAAGTCCAAGGCTAGACGCTATTGATGGGGCATATGTTCTTTTTGATATTGTGTAAAATTTTGGTAAGTATAAAATTTACCAAAATTTTTTCTTTAAATAACATATAAATATATTGAAAAATGTAATAATAAAATATATAATTGTATGTGTAAAAAGTATATAAATATAATTAAAAGGTGATAAATTATGGGTGATAATATGAAATCAAAACAGGGAATTTCTTTAATAGTTTTAATTGTAACAATAATTGTAATGCTTATTCTTCTTTCAATAATTATAGTTAGTGTAAATAATGTATCTGGAAATTCTAAGCTTGCAGCTTTTGCAACAGATCTTTCTTCTGTTGAAGACTTGACTTCATCATATTACATGAAAAACAACAGCTTCCCTATAAAAGTTGAAGATTCTAAAAATGAAGAAGATATGGTTATGAATCAAGGAGAATTGCTTTCAAGAGTTGGGGAAGAAAACAAGGATAAATTTATAGCTGAATTAAAATTAAATAATGATTATAATGATGAAAATGATAATTTAGGGGAATATTATCCAATTGATTTAAAGAAACTAGAAATTGAATCTACAAGTAGAGGTACAGAAGAAAAAGGTAATCTAAAGGATATATATGTTGTATCATATCCATCTATGAATGTATATTATCTTGCTGGAATAAAGGTTAAAAATGAAAAATATTTTTCACTTTCTTCAAAGCTAACAAATAAAGTAAAGTTAAATGATAATATGAGCTATCAAAGTGATAGTAGTACTTCTGTTCAAAGTATTGATGGAATTACTGTAAAAAAAATAACAAAAGGTTGGGCTAATAATATTGGCATTTATGTGCAAGCAAATTTAAAATCAGGTGAAGAAATATATTTAGAAGCAACAAATGTTTCAAAAAAGAAATTAGTTACAAATGAAGGAAACAATGAATTTAGTTTTGACGATTTGAGTCAGTTAAATGGTTTTACACGAGAGGAGAGCAATGCCTTCAAATCTTCTGAGCAAAAAAGCAAAAAAATAACATTTATAAAACAAAAGGATGGAAATTTGTTAGGTAAAATAGATGTTGATATGTCAAATTATGAAACTACCTTACCAAGCTATATAATTGATTCATCAAATTTTTTGTATAAAGATGATTATAACATGGTCCCTATAAATGTTTCAGATGCAGATAGTGGTATAAAAGAAGTAAGATACGAATATTTATCAAAATATGATGGAAATGGTAATTTACAAAATTATTATCCAAATATAAACGAATATGATATTGACTATTTAAAGAGTAAGGGAAGAAGAGCTGTTGCTGATAAAAATGGAAATATTACTTTAAAAATAGATAAAGATATTCAAGGAATACAGTTAATTGTTATAGATAAAGCTGGAAATGTGTTATCTAAAAATGAAAATGGTACACTTTTAAAAATTGGTTTGTATAATGAAGATAATAATATGTATATTGGAATGGATGTAAGAGAAAACACAAAAAGTTTACTGTTATATAACTTAGTTTTTGTAAACAAAAAAGGAGTATCAACTTTTGAAGTAAGCACAAGTTCTGATGGCATTAACTATTCTAATGTGGCTACAACATCTGTAAATAGTTCTTCTAATGAAAAAATAAAAATAGTAGAGCAAAGACATGAAAATCCTGAAAATATAAAATATGTAAAAGTAACAGCAGTAGATAATTCTATATCTAAAAATAAATTTACTAGAATTTTTAAATTATCAAGTAATAATACTTTAGAAATAGGTAAAATAGCTAATGAAAATAAGACATTTAATCTAAAAAGTAGCGGTACATACTATAACCCTATTGTTCCAAAAGGTTTTGCACCAATTAATGTTGGAGATGCGATATGGGGGAGTGCAGATGGATGGAACAATGGACTTGTTATAAAAGATGATAATGGAAATGAATTTGTTTGGATACCTGTTGAAAGTAGTAATGATACTGAATTTAATTCTAAATTTGTCACATATCCTTGGAATTTGAGTGAAGATGAGTTTTCAAAGTATAAGGATATACAAGGTGATGAATTTAATTTAATGAAAGAAAGTGTTAGAAAAAATGGAGGTTTCTATATTGCAAGATATGAGGCAGGTCTACCTAATGGAGCAGATAAAACAAAAGTAGATGGAAGTGTTTTACCTGTGTCTAAGGGGTATAACACAGTATGGCATATGCCAGATATAAATAATGCAAAAAAACTTTCAAGAGCTATGTACGTAAATACAAGTAAAATTTCTGAATATGGCTTACCTTCAGATTTATCAAATAATACAGGGGTAATTTCTACTTTAATATATGGAATACAGTGGGATCTTGCACTTAAATTTATAGAAAAAAATTATCCAGAATATATTCAAAATTCATATGAATATGGTAATGTGGATACTAAGACTTTAAATAAAACAGGAATAAATAGTAAGTATTGTAAAAAAAATATTTTTGATCTGTCTGGTAATTACGAAGAAATTACAATGGAACAGTATGTTGATAATAATGGAGTAGTCACAAGAGGGAACTCAGCATACACATTAAAGAATGATGCATCAGTTTCTTCACGTAACAAAATAAGTAATAATCTTGGCTTTTCATATAGTTTTAGGGTAGCATTATACATTAATAATTAAAATATAATAGGAGAAGTTTATGTGGACAGAAAAACAAAAAGAAGCAATTGATAAAAGAAATAGTAATATATTAGTATCAGCATCTGCTGGGAGTGGAAAAACAGCAGTACTAGTTGAAAGAGTTATTAATCGTGTCATAGATGATAATGTGGATATTAATAAACTACTAATTGTAACATTTACAAATGCTTCTGCAAGTGAGTTAAAAGAAAGACTTTTAAAAAGAATATATGAGGCATTAGACAAAGATAAGTCTAATGCCTTTTTAAAAAGACAAATACAAAATATAAATATAGCAAATATAGAAACAATACATTCATTTTGTTTAAAATTAATACGTGCAAATTTTGATGTATTAGAGATTGATCCAAATATAAAAATAGTGGATGAATCATATTCTAATGTTTTAAAAATTAAGGCTATAAATAATGTATTAGAAAAGTTATACATTAAAGCAAATAAAGATAATTTTGAGAAAGAAAAATTATATAAATTCCTTGAATTATTTTCGTCAAAGGATGATAAACTAACAGAATATATTTTAAAAATATATTCATACATTAATAGCTTTTCCTATCCTTTTGATACGTTAAAAAGTAATATTGAAAAATACAATCAAAATTTAGATAATATAGACTTAGTAAAAACTGACTTTGGAAAAGAAATTTATGATGATGTTATCTCATCTTTAAATTTACTTCTTTTAGAAGGAAATAATAAATTAAAATTAATTGAAGCTAAAGAGGATTTTGTAAAGATATATGAAATATTAGATTCAGAAGTTACATATATAAAATCTATATTAGATAATGCAGACTCTTGGGACAAGTTATACACTATGCTTAATAATTTTTCCTTTTCTAGAATGAGTGCGTACAAAGGAGAAGATATTGATTTAAAAGAGGATGTGTTATATTTTAGAAATAAAATATTAAAAAAAGAAATAGAAGATTTGAAAAAGCAAGTATATGAAACTAGTAGTAATATTTTAAATGATAATAAAATAGCTTATGAATATGTTAGTTACATGTATGATATAATATTTGAATTTGATAAAAAATATAGTAAATTAAAACAAGATGCTGCTTTAATAGACTTTAATGACATTGAGCATTTAGCTCTAAAATTACTTGTAAAAAAAGATGAAAATGGTAATTATGAACTTACAGAAATAGCAAAACAAAAAAGAAGTGAATTTGAAGAGATATATACTGACGAATACCAAGACACAAGTATGGTTCAAGAAACTATTTTACAGGCTATTTCAAATAATAATAATAGATTTATGGTAGGTGATGTAAAGCAAAGTATATATAAATTTAGACAAGCAATGCCAGAGATTTTCAATGAAAAATACAAAAATTATGAAGTAAATAATGCTGATAGTAAAGGCAGTGTAAAAATTTTACTAAATAAGAACTTTAGAAGTAGAAAACAGGTAATAGATAGCATAAATAAAATATTTGAAAAGATAATGAGTGATAAGGTAGGAAATTGTAATTATTCTGAAAGTGAAAAATTAGAGTTTGGAGCAACTTTATATGAGGAAGACAAATGCTTAGACTATAGAACAAAAATTAATGTAATAGATTTAAAAGATGAAGAAGAAAGTAACAAAGGAAATAATGATGGAGATACATATTTATCTGAACTTAAAAACTTTGAAATAGAAGCTAGAATGGTTTTAGAAGAGGTAAAAAATATTGTAGGAAAGTTTAATGTTTATGATGTAAAAGAAAAGAAGTTTCATAAAGCAAGATATAAAGATATAGTTATTCTTTTAAGGAGCATAAAAGATAAGGGAATGATACTAGAAAATGTATTAAAAGAAAATGGAATACCTGTATTTTGTGATGTTAGCTCTAGTATATTTGAAAGCGATGAGATAAAACTTGTTTTATCATTACTTAGGGTAATTGATAATCCTCTCCAAGATGTGTATATGGTAAGTGTAATGTATAGTATAATTGGTAATTTTACTTTAGATGAAATGCTTGTAATTAAATCACTTGCTAATAATACATGTATGTATAATTCTCTTTATATCTCAAGAGATATATTAAAAGATAAGTTAAAAAATACAAATATAGAAGTTGACAATAAAATATTATTACAAAAAATTGAAAATTTTATAACATTCTTAGAAGAATACATAAATATAAAAAAAATATATTCCGTATCAAAAATCATTTTAAAATTGTATAAAGAAACAAATATATATAATGAATACTTACTTGAAAAAGATACAGCTAAAATGAAAAAAGCCAATCTTAACTATTTAGTAGACATAGCTATAAATTATGAAAATAATTTTGATGGTAGTTTATCTACATATTTAAAATATGTAGAAAGCTTAAAAGATAAAGTAGATAGTGGTAGTGCTACAGCAAAAATAATTTCTGAAAATGAAGATGTAGTAAGAATAATGACAATACACAAATCAAAGGGCCTTGAGTTTCCTGTTGTTATGTTATGTGATACAACAAGAAAATATAATATAAGGGATACATCAGATACTATAGTTATGGAAAGTAGTCTTGGAATAGGTGTAAATGTTGTAAAAGAGGATTTAAATATAACATATCCATCTGTTATAAAACAAGCTATAAAAAATAAAATAGTAAAGGATAGCAAATCTGAAGAATTAAGAATGCTTTACGTTGCACTTACTCGTGCTAAAGAAAAACTTATAATATTTGGTACATTAAATGATTACGAAAAGTTTATTCAAAATCAAAAAATAAGTATAGAAAATGGTAAGCTAAATTACAAAATTGTAGAAAAAAATAGTGATTATTTTTCAAATATTTTACTTGCTATTTCAACTCTTAATGATAGTGAAAAAAATGAGTATTTTGATGTAAATATACTAAATAAAAGCAAAGTAATAGAAAGTATAAAATTAAAAGATAAAAATGCAATATGTAAAATCAATTCTTCAGATGAAATATTTGATATAATATCTTACGGTGGAAATGTTACAGCATTTAGTGATAATAGATTTGATGAATACTTTATGAAGTTAAAAATTGCTGCTTTAGATTTAAGATTTAAAGATTACTATAGTTTTCTTATGAATACATATGGAAAATATAGTTATACATTTAATTATGATATATATAAGTCTATAAGAAATAATTTAGATGATAAAACAAGATATTTTTTCGACGAATTATATAAAAATTATATAGGCAAAAGAATTAGAAGATCAAAATTAATAGAACCCGATAGATATAGTTTTGAAGAATTATCAACTTTAGTAAGAAGCGCATTAAGTAAAGGTTATGGTGAACTTGTAAGAAATATAAAAGAAAAAGATGTAAAATTCATTTATTCAAAAGATGAAAAAATAGAAAGTAAAGTAAAAGAACCATATGATTTTATATATCTATCACATGATATAACAAATATGAGTGAAAAAGAAATTAAAAAAAGAGAAAAATTAATATTAGAGTCATTTAGAAATATTCTAAAGGATAATGGTAAAATTCAGTGCTTTTATTCTGACAGAGAAAAAGATACTTCATTTGATAAAGTTGAATACAAAAGCAATCCTAGTATGAATAATGATATGGCTTATATTTACACATATAAGAATAAAATGATTGAAAAATAGTAAAAAAAGTAATAAAATAGTATATGTTTAGAGGAGGTATATTAGTGGAAAAAATATATATATTCGGGCATCAAAGTCCAGATACAGATGCAGTTACATCTGCAATAAGTTTATCACATTTAAAAAATAAATTAGGAATGGATACAGAACCAAGAGTACTTGGTCATATTAATAAAGAAACAAAATATGCACTAGATAAATTTGGTATTAAAGAACCAAAATATTTAAATGATGTTAAATTACAATTAAAAGATTTGGATTATCATAAAGGATTATTTGTTGATGAAAATAAATCAATAGATTATGTTTATAAATTCTTAACAGAAAAAGGAGTAACAGGTACTCCAGTTGTAACAGATGGAAATAAATACAAAGGAATAATAACAATTAAAGATATTGCTAAAAAATTAATTAGTAATGACTTTGATAAAATTGATTCAAATTATAGTAATATACTTGAAACTGTTAGTGGTGAAGAAGTACTAAAATTTGATGATGAAATAAAAGGTAATGTACTTGTTGCATCATATGATAGTGATACATTTACAAGTAATGTAAATTTAAACTCTAACAGCATTTTAATAGTTGGAGATAGACAAGATATTATAAAAAAAGCAATTGATGATAATGTAAAATTAATTGTAGTAACAGGACCAGAAAAAATAACAGAAGAAAATTTAAAACTTGCTGAAAATAATAAAATTAATATAATAAAAACAAGTATAGATTCGTTCCATACATCTAAATTAATTTGTTTATCAAATAAAATCGGAACATTACTTGTAAAAGATACATCTAAAATATTTAGAGAAAATGATTATTATACTGACTTTATTGAAGCAACTAAAAAATTAAAACATAACAACTATCCAATTTTAAATAATAATGATGAATGTTTAGGATTAATAAGAATTACAGAAATAATAAATAAAAATAATAAAAAAGTTATGCTTGTAGATCATCAAGAAAAAGAACAAAGTGTAATAGGTTTAGATGAAGCAAATATATTAGAAATTGTTGACCACCATAAAATTGGTAACATTAATACAACAAATCCTATTAATTTTAGAAATATGACAGTAGGATCTACTAATACAATAGTTTACTTTATGTATAAAGAAAATAATGTAGAAATTCCAAAGGAAATTGCGGGAATAATGCTTTCTGGATTATTATCAGATACATTATGCTTACAAAGTCCAACAACTACTGAAATAGATAAAAAAGTTGCTGAAGATTTAGCATTAATCGCAGGTGTTGATTATGAAAAATATGCACTTGATATGTTTAAAGCAGGAACATCTTTAGAAGGATTAACAAAAGAAGAAGTAATTAAGAGTGATTTTAAATCATTCCCAATTGGTGATGAAAAAATGGCTATAGGTCAAGTATTTACACTAGATGTTGATAGAATATTTGATGAACTTGATACTTATATAGAAAAATTAGAAGAAATAAATAATAAAGAAGGATATAAATTTATAATAATTGCTATTACTGATATACTTAAAAATGGATCATATTTAATATTTACAGAAAATGCTAAGAGCGTTTTAGAAAGTATTTATAAATTAGATGATATAAAACAGGGATATTATGTTGACGGACTTGTTTCAAGAAAGAAACAAATTTTACCAGCAATATTATCAGAATTAAATTAAGCTATTTATATAGCTTTTTT
>ERZ1034984.3493-NODE-3493-length-11307-cov-5.048436_pt1 | contig 11307 bp, 6 predicted proteins | sample MGYA00520589_ERZ1034984 | MGnify/ENA primary metagenome ERZ1034984 (study PRJEB33766, sample SAMN09781790) | gut metagenome | biome: gut microbiome | host: Homo sapiens | place: Madagascar | study: EMG produced TPA metagenomics assembly of the PRJNA485056 data... | reverse complement strand
TCATTATCCTGGCTGCCGTATATTTTCTGATTTTTAACAACTTCAATGAGAAGAAAGCCGCTCTTCAGGACGAGAATGCAACGCTTTCACAGGAAGTGCAGACGTAGGAGAGCATGGTGGCAAACAAGCAGAATGTCCTGGATGACACCGAGTTAAAGACCAATCAGGTCAAAGAGATCATCGCAAAGTTCCCTTCTGAGATCCGTATTCAGAATGTGATCACACATCTTCATGACATGAGCACGGAGGTGGATGATGTCGATGTGAAGTCTGAGAACTATACGATGAACACCCTGTTTGCCGGTGCGACAGCCGAGGGAACAGATGCAGCCGCTCCTGCTGCAGATCCGAATGCAACAGCTACACCGGCTCCGGAGAACACTGTGGCACCGATCACCAATGATACAACAGCCGGTGAGATCGTGGCAGCTTCTTCCGGATATACAGGATATCGTTCTGATATCGTAGTAAACTTTTCTACCAATTATGATTCTCTGAAAGATGTGATCGATTACATCAACAATTCCGAGAATCGCATGACCATCACATCCATGAATGCAACTTCCAATGACAATGCAGAGGGAGCAGAACTGGATTGTACCATGACAGTGACTATGTATTCGATTGCAAATACGGGAAATGTATATAGCGAGCCAACTGTGGATGGCATCAACACGGGAAAGAACGATTTATTTAAGAAATAAGTGTTACGCAGATGCAACCGCTGGCTTCAGTGGTTGCACTGTTGCGTATTTATGGACTTGTGAAAAGCAGTGACGAGGTGAGAAGATGAAAAAACGGGATAGTAAGAAAAGGAGAATATCGTTGGATCAGAACGGTTTTACGCTGGTGGAGATGATTGTTACCATCTGTATATTGGCGTTCATTACTGTTCCTATTCTTTCCTATTTCTCTAATGCAGCGAAACATAATGCCAGAAGCCGTAAGAGTCAGAATGCGACGGTGGCGGCACAGGATATGCTGGAGCAGTTAAAGAATATGAAGGGAGACATCTCCAACCAGACTGACTTCACGAAAGCAGATACAGCGGGAGAGTGGACTACGTCGGTGAGTGGAACAGATCTGGAATGCACCAGAACATTTACTGTGGATAAGAGTACATTCTCCATCAAGGCAGTGATCACTCCGGTAAACTCATACCAGAGAGCGACCAGAGATGCAGCCGGTAACATCAATACGAGTACTCAATCATACAGCGACTACACATTGGGATCTCTGGATCCGAAGACGGATGTGGTGGCAACGGAGCCGACCAATATTGAGAACACGGCAGCGTTGTATTTCTATGGGCTCAGCCAGAAGGCAGGTGGGACAACACTTACGCTGGACATCGCCAGAAGGAATCTGAAGCGCACGATCCTGGTGGAAGCGGCTCCAAGTGCTTCCAAAGCTGGATATGCGGTCTATAAAGTGAGTTACAAGTATGAGTTAAACAATGGAGCTTCTTATCCGGGTATCACCACCGGTTCGAATTATACGCAGATGGTGGAGAGTACTACGATCAAGGATGAAAACATCAGTAACATCTATTTGTTCTACAATCCGCTGGCTGCGGACCATACATATCAGACTGATCTGGTAGATGTGAAGTTTGACACGGCATTGACCAGTAAAGCGGATTTTGCCAAGAAAAACGGAAAGGTTCGTCTGTATCTGGTGGGACAGAACAGTGTGGCAAACGGTGTGACAGCACCGACCGGATATACGAATCGTGCCAGCACATATAAGGTTCAGGTGAAGGTAGATGCAGGACTTGCTGCAAAGATGAGCGATCCGACGACCGGTAAGACCACCTTCAAGACAAACCTGACCAGCGGGGAGTTTACCAGTTCTGCTGTGACACCTGATTATGAAAAACTGGTGGATCAGGACAGTGCAAACCGTGTAGCAGATATTACAGTAACGGTAACGGATTCCGATGGAAAAGAGATTACTTCTGTTTCGGGTTCCAAGTATCAGAACTAAGGGAGGAGGAGCATGATGAAATTCTTGAAAAAAGATGAGCGAGGCGCATCGCTGGTAATGGTCCTGATTTCCATGACCTTCCTTACCATGATCGCCATGGCGGTACTGGCCATGACGATGAACAATATTCGTTTGAAAGCAACGCAGAGAGGCACCGAGAAGAACTTTTATGAGACGGATGCCTGTCTGGATACGATAGTAGCCGGTATTCAGAATGATTCTTCGGAATATTCGGCAAATGCATATTCTTCTGCACTGGTGGAGTATTCGTCTTCTATTAATGGAACATCCTCCAGCAATCTGCAGGATAATTATAAGCAGACGTTCCTGAAGAACATCAGTACGAGATTGTCGGGGTTGAGTGGTACGGCTTATGATCTGGAAGTTGATGCCATGAATCTGGCAGGAAATTCATCGTTTACCATCAAATATAAAGATGATATTATTGATGAATATCTGGATGCTTCCGGGTTTAAGAAAGATGGAAGCGGTAACTATGTCATTGATTCCAACAATCACTTCTCCAGTACCTATATTGGTCACAAGGATACGACCGGTGAGGGTGACATGGTAGTGACCAAGGATCAGGGAGTGGTTCTGAAAAATGTCCGTGTCCGTCAGACCAAAGATGGATATGATACCATGATCACGACGGATATCTGCATTGATATTCCGGAGATCAGTGCACAGACAGAATCTGAGTTTATGGATTACGCGATTCTGGCAGATAACCAGATTAAGAGTGCTATCGGTGGTAATTCCACTTTGAATATTATCGGTAGTGTATATGCAGGAACTGTCAGACAGTGGAACGGAACAGATGATGAAGCCGTTGGCATCCTGTCTTCCGGCAGCACTACATTGAATATTACGGGTGAAAATGTCATTACCCGTGGAAATATCATGAGTGAAAAAGGCGGTGATCTTAAGATTAAGGGAACGACCGCATCTTCCGGTCAGGCGACTGTCTGGACGGAGAATATCAAGACGGATTCTGATGTGGATGGAAGTACAAGAAAGTCATTGAAGACAGAAAACTCTATCGAGATCACCGGAAATATTCATGTAGCCGATGATACGGAGCTCGGTGGTGTTGAGGATATTATCACACTGGCCGGCAATTACTATGGATTTAATTACCGTGCAGATTATACCGACGATGGACACGGAACTAATCTGATCCCTTCAAAGACGGCATATTATAATTCAGCCATGATCGTCAATGGAAGGGATAACAGTCTGGATGTATCAGGATTGAATGTATTGGTGCTCGGAGGCCGTACCTTTATCTCCAAGAAGGCAAACAAGGGTGCGACAGAGACAGATGTGGCAAGCAATCCGGAGGTAGAACTCGGTGAATCTCTGACCGTCAAGAGTAATCAGCTTGCTTACTATGTACCATCTGATTTCTCCGGCCCGGAGAATAACTACACAGGTGTGACCGGAGTGAATCATACAGATGGCAAGATCTATTTCAAGTATAACAATTCGGATCCAAATGCACAGATGTATTTCTTTGATTACAAAGGCTACAACAAGTACATCGGTGTGAATGGATTTAATGTATTAAACTATGTAGATAACGGGGAGCCGCTTCTTATGTATCGCCGGAATGATGATAAGGTAGGAGCAATCATTTACTTCTACCTGAACTTCCAGGATGAGCAGAAGAGCGCAGCATTCTATGATATCTTCTACAACAAGAGTGATCAGCAGGATATTCTGGATCCTGTCAACAAAGCATATCTGAAAGATCCCGGAATAAAGGTGAATGATTCTACGATCTTCTGTACGTCAGGTAATATTCTGTACAGTGCCGGAAATGATCTGAAATTACGAAAGGGACTGAAGGTTTCTCTGGGATCTGAGGGAGCCAATGCGGATGCAGCTCTTCTGGCATGGGCGCAGTCAGACAGCCGGGAGTATATGGCGAGACAGCTCTCTCTGTTAGGAGATTATGTCAAAGTAAAAGAGAATCCGACACGTTGGAGATTGTCTCAGAATTCGGCGGATGATCTTTCCAAATCCGGTCTGAAAGATAAAACCAATCTGTTCGACACACTGGTCAACCGCAGTGAACTTACTTCACGGTATCCTACGGTTGCTGAGAAATCGATTTCAACAACCGGTGGCAAAGATTGTGTTGCGATTCTTGGGGCTGGAGATTATGACTGGACATCATCCAGAGCCAGTGCTCTTGGAACCAAGAAAGGAATTATCATAGTGACCGGAGATGTCTCTGTAAAAGATGACTTTGAGGGAATCATCATCGCAGGTGGCGATGTTACACTGGAGGCTTCCGGTATCACAGTGAAGGCAGATGCTGAGATGCTGCAGGATCTGTTTGAGACAGATGACAGTCTTGCGACACCGCAGTTCTATGATCTGCTCAGCAAGTATTTCCGCAAGTCCTTAGATGCAACGATCAGCGGCGGCGATTCTTCTGATCCGGACAGCCAGGATGCGGTATACTTCCAGAACTGGAAGAAGAATGAAGAGTAAAGGGAAAGATAGGAGGTGACGATGTTGAAACAGAGAAAATGGATGAAGGAGAATCTGGGTTTCACTCTGGTCGAGTTGATTATCGTCATGGGTATCATGGGCATTGTGGCCGGTGTCTTTGCAGGTTCGATTGGATATATCAAAGCCGGCAAGACGAAGAAGGCGGCTGCCGCGGTGAACAATAAACTGGGATATGCTCAGACTGAGACGATGGCCAAGAAAGGAAAAGAGATTGTATATCTGTTTACCAGTGATGGCTCAGATGCATTTGATGCCGGAGTATATGTGATCTGCATCAATACAGAGGATGTGAATTTCACGAAGAACTCTGATCTGAGATCGTCATCTTTTGTACAGGATAATGCACAGAAGGTGGCAAGCAGCCGTGTGACTGCTTCAGCCACAGTGGGAGGCTCCGGAAACGTCAGCCTGACCAATGCAAACATGCTGCGCATGGAATTCAACAAAGCAACCGGAGCGTTTACAGGAAGTACGCTTTACACGGATTCCGGTGCCAGCGGCAGTACATTTTATGACAGTATCACATTAAAAGGAACTGAGACATTTAAGGTGGAGCTGGTGCAGGCCAGCGGCAAGCACTATGTTGAGTGACGGGGGTGAGAAATCGTGAGAAAAGATGAAAATGGTTTTACATTAGTGGAATTAATGATTTCCCTGGCCCTGTTAGGATTTGTATGCCTGATGCTGATCTTCCTGATGCAGATGGGCGGCAAGGCATATGCAAATTCCAAGGCGGAGGTCGATCTGCAGACAGAATCCCAGATGGTGATGTCCCAGATGAATACCTGGATCATGGAATCAAACTATGCCAAGTATGACAATACCCATCATGCGTTGGAACTTTATACGACGCAGGGTAAAGCCAACAAGATCATTGACAAAAAGGTGATCTTCCGCAAGGATACTTCCCTGTATCTGGTAGAGTTTGTGCCAGATCCGGCGAATCCATCATACGACTGTGATCAGACCGTAGACTACACGGCAGCTGCGATCAAGAAGAATCTGCTTTGTGATTATATTGATAAGGACAAAGATGGATTTAAGGTGACTGTCAACAAATCAGAGGTTACCGTATCACTTGATATGTTAAAGACCAGGGTGCATTATAATGTGGCTGCAAATACCACAAAGATGCGAAATGGTTATGTCGATCTGAAGAAGTAGTTCACACAGGAAAGGGAGAAAGGAAACGGAGGCAATATCTATGAAGAAATTAATGTCAAAGATGTCCAGAGCGAAGATACTTGCCAGTATCTTTGTGCTTTGCCTGGTGGTGTTTGCCGGGTATATGGGATATCATAAGTTCACCGCCAAAGCGGATCAGTATGTGACCGATGGCGTGATCAATGAAATTTCCGAATTGCATAAGGATCTGAATCAGCAGAGCGGTACCAAGGATAATCCATTCTTAGTGTTGGAGATTGTTCCACAATACAGTGCTGCAGAGTTTGGTGCGCTGATCAATGGCTGTGAGCCAATGGATTTCTCTGATCAGATGAATAAGTATAACAATCTGAATTACTCTGTCGGAAGCAGCACACAGAAGCTGTTTGCCGATGAGATTCCGTATATTGATCAGAATCAGTGGAGTAAGTTGAAAGATCATTACGCATTGAAAACCGGAAGTATTACAATGTCCGGTTATTATGAGCGTGTGGCAAATGGAAAAGGATGTTATAAATATAACGGAACCAATTATGCCGACACCTCTCTTGTGTCCGGCCAGACTGTGTACTCTCCGGAGTTTGATTATGTAGGAGAGGATAATGGTAATTTCATCTGGGTTACAATTAACAGTGATAAGTACAAATCATTTGCGAAAGAGGAAAACAAATACGCAAAGAACAAGAATGCAAACATTAAGTTTTCTGAGGGAGACCGTATCTATACGGAGAGAACTTCAGATGCTTCAGAGCAGTATTACGAGTATAAGAATGATGGATCGTTAGAGTACAATTCCAGCTTCTACTTCATCCACTATAATACCTTTATCCGTACCTGTCTGGACGTAAAGACAAAGAGTGATATTGAAAATTATCATATTATTGTAAAGACGATTGTACCAGACGAGTTAAACGATTATCCGGAGTGGATTGATTATGCAGATCTGATTTATATGGGATGTGCTAATACCGGTGCTGGTTCTCTTTGGAACAGCAGTCAGGATCGAATCCGTATTTCGAAGGCACTTCGAGATAAATATCCGGGATCTTCAACGTACTCCACCAGCCATGACCTTGACTGGAACGTAGCGCAGAACCTGTTCTTTAAGGTCAATGGATTTGAACAGTATGATGGAACAAAATATAATTTTGCACCATTGGTTGTAGCAAAAGCAGCTATGGATGGACTGAATGGAATGTATGGTGCCAGTGTTAAAAATTATGGTATTGATTACAAGACGTTGGATATTCGTAAAGCCCATTCTATTACGGATTCAAAGGGACAGGTGTTCTGGGATCCATATGAAAATAATGCGAAAGCAAGTGAATCTAATCTTATTAAGTTCTGTATTATGAACTTTATGATGGATCAGGATGATTTCTACCAGAAATTCTATCAGGGCAAGAAGGCTTCCGATGGTAAGCCGGTCATCCAGACCAAGGGGACCGGCAAAGATGCAGTTGGATATAATACGGCGCAGGAAGAGGGGCGTGCTCAGACTGCATGGAATGTTGCTGCATTTTTACCGTACGTAGCGAATCAGTTGGTGCAGTATCGTGATAATTATGCGGAGAATGCAGATGATAGTGATATTGTAGCTGATATGAGATGGTATGTTCGCAATTATCAGTACCATGTGTATGATGATATTGGTCAGACATCTACAGGAAAGCTGTCCAATGCGACTTTTATCTTCAATAATGATACTCTGTTCAGTCAGATGTTTAATACAAATGCCATCTCCAAAAATGATAATTTGAATGATGAAGCATTCACCTGGTTCCGTGATGAGAAGAAGAAAGATATGGGTTCTATGTCTTCTGCCCAGATGATCCAGTATCTGCTGAACTATAAGAAAAAGGGTAAGCCGGATGACGATTACAATCCACAGAAAGGCAAACTGAAGGTTCTGGAAATTGAGCCGTGTAACAGTTTCACCCTGACAGAGGAATATTTGACAGCATTGCTTCCATCAAGCAAATATTCCGGTCAGATTGAAATTGATTATATGACCACCCAGGAGTTCAATGGAAGTCATGTCGATCTGAACGGTGATTATGATTTTGTCTATATTGGAATGAATACCGATAAGTTTAACCGTACGGAGATGACATTGGCGCAGGATGGAAAGAATTCGCACGAGTATGTTCTGTATAATAATGGTTTAACGACAAGTGATGCGAATGATCCGGATCTGGCACTGACAGGTAAGGTATATCTGCATGTCGGAGATCTGGTAAAGAATGGAAGTCTGAGTTACCGTTATTCCGGTGATGATATCAGCAGTCTTCGTAAGCAGGATCTTCTGGATTATGTAGCAGGAGGTAATCCGCTGGTGTTGGCTGATACTCTTGCGGCATACAACGGAAAACGTTACCTGAGAACGATAGATACGTCTTCCAATATGTCAAAGCTGGTTGCTAATGTGTACAAGAAAGATTGTGTGTGTGGACTTTCTGATCTAAACGATACCATCTTTGACTATACGGAGTATACAGGAGCCAAAGTAGAGATCACGGAGTCTCCAAAGACGTATACTGAGACTTCTAAGGATGCCAATACTGAAGTGAAGGCTAAGTTAGAGGGAACAAAGTTAAAGTTCAAATTTAAGATTGGTTATAGTAAGAACAAGGAGTCTTATGGTGTAAAGATCTTAGTCGATACCAATTATGATGGTGTGCTGACAGACAATGCAAGCCAGTCTGAGGTTATGTATAACAGTTATGATGTTGCTGCAAAATCAGGTCTGGTTTACAACTGCGGTACATTGAATGAGGATGGCACTGAGAAGCCTGCTGAGTATGAGGCATCTTATGATATCAAAGATATCCCAACCGGACGCAAGAATGGTGCTCTGGCATGGAAGATTGTAATTTACAGCATTGACAATGTAGAGTACTATACCTGTTTGTCAGGAACATCCTGGTATCAGGGAGATACGACCTCTACAGGAACAAAGGTCGGTAAGTATGAGATCCGTGTATTGCAGATCGTAGACAATGATTCTGAGGGTACTGTGGCAAACCTGGAGGATTCTCTGAAGAAATCTTCCACCGCATTTGGTCAGTATGCAAATAATCTGGATGATTATGAGATTTCAGTCAAGACATTATCATTGTCTGACTGGTTAAAAGTATTTGCAGATGCAGCTTCCGACGATCAGACAGAACGCACGGCATTCTCACAGGATGGAGGAACGTACTATTATCCAAATGAAGTTGCCGGCACGGAACTTCAGGGAGAGCAGGGGTACAATGTATTCCTGGTAAGCTGTGGAAATAAATTCCAGAAGGCAGATAATTCCCGCGGAGCCGTTTCATTTATGAACTATGTGGCAGAGCAGGGAAGCAGTGTACTCTATACACAGGATTCTGTAACGAATCAGAGAGCTGAGGATGTGAGTGAAATGCTGACTCAGAACATGAAAGATGTCATGAATATGAGCCGTTTCTCAGCGAAGGAGTACAAGGATAAGGCAACTTATGTTGCAGGTACACTGGATAAGAATAAGAAGAATAAGACTTATAAGATTACGAATGGATCTCTCGAGTATACCTATTATAAGGTGATGAATCTGGGAGCATCTGATACTACCTATCCGGTATATGACAAGAGCATCTGGAAACTCCTAGATGAGTCTACCAATGCAGCGTATGGCATGTCCGGACAGAAGGCTAAGACTGCAACCAGAATTAACAAGGGTACGATCACTTCTTATCCTTATAAGATTGACAGTAGTATAGCAATCTCAGGCACACAGGGGCAGACATTCCAGTTGAATATGGAAAATCCAAACCTGAATGTATGGTACTGTCTGGGTGGTAAAGATAACACCACGTATGGTATTTCACCAAATGATGCGACAAATAACTACTATCTGTACACGGTGGATAACACCACATATGCGGGTATCAATTTGGCAGACCAGAACAGTGAGATGGAGGTAAAACTCTTTATCAATGCTTTGATCGGGACTTACGAACATTCCTATAAGTATCCGGCAGTTGCTGTAAACAGCATTCGGGATCTGGAAGAAAAGTCTAACATTAAAGTAACACTGAAAGACAAGACAGAAAAGCGTCGTGTTTATGTTGCGGATGTACCGACTTCTACGGAGACAGTCGATGTAACACAGTATCGTGATTATGAGCCGGGTTCGACAGCAATGCCAAAGGGTACACCGAAGCCAACACCTACTGTGACACCGGAACCGACACCGACGGTGGCACCGGCTACGGAAGAACCAACGGAGGATCCGAATGCCACGGAGGAGCCGGAAGAAACTGTGGCTCCTACAGTAGCGCCTACGGTTGCACCAATAACAGTATGTGAAAATCCAAGTAAGACACTGCAAGTAGGATATATAGCGGAATCTGGATCGGTAAATTGGCTTTCAGAAGCGACGGATAGTTCAGTGATGGAAATTAAATATTATTCTAATGCTGGAACAGATCCAAATGCTAATGTATTTTTCTGGAGAGACAGAAATTATGGAGAGAAAGGAACTATTAAAGCATGTATAAATGGTTCAACAGATGTAACTGAAACCCAGACATACAAGATTACTATTGGTAATTTGAAAAAATTATATGGAGGGTCGTTAGATTATATCCGGTTGAATAATGAAAACTATCATCCAGGTACAATATTAGAAACTGTAACGATTTACTTGAATCCCGAGGATGTACCTGATGGATCGGGAAGTGATGGTTCTGGTTCAACAGATCCAGCCGAACCTGAGGAGCCGGAAGAAGATACTTCGCTGGTCCGGGACGAAGTGACCGGAACTAAGTATCTGGCTGACGGGGATGATATGAAGATTTATTTCACTCCGTATGATGGATATATTTCACATGGCAATGTGAGACAGTTTGCAATCAATTATGTGAATAAAATTGATGATTGCAAATTAGAAGGACTTCGAAACTTACCTCATGTAGCGATTAAGTATGTTTTCCAGAAAGTTTCAATCTATGATAAGGATAAAGATGTGACAGAAACACATATTTATAAGTATCAGGGTAAATACGATGATGTATTACAGTCATATGTATTTACGGTAAATGACAGGAACTGGCTGACTTCAGATGAGGAGTTCTTTATCGGATATAATAAAGCGGTTGCGGAGACGCAGTTCAACTATATCAGATTCGATATCAGCAACAAAAAGAAGGACGCTACCACGTATCTGCAGCTTAGTCCTACGACAGAGCAGCATCAGGTAGACGACAACGTATATGTATTCCCATTAGATTAATGAGAATATGAAGCAGACATAAGGCCTGCCCCTTGAATGAGGGGTGGGCTTTTTTGCAGTATGTGGAGGGATATGGTAAAATGAGTATAAGTTCTTAACATAAAGCCTAACATATAGAAATAAGGAGACTGTTTTGCTGATCGAAAATCAGCCGGATCATATTTTTAATGCATCTACTTGTGGGGATAATTGTGCAAGATATATTTTGGATATCGGCAGAAGAAAAGATGTAACCATCAATTTAAGACATATTATGGATTTTGGGAAACGTAAGTTTTCTATTTGTATAGTTAATGAGGGAATAGAGGTTCATAGCATGGCTGAACTTGTAGAAGTTGCTGTCAAGTACGTTTAGGGGAAAAATATGGTAGGAAAAG
>ERZ1034984.3485-NODE-3485-length-11326-cov-26.201491_pt1 | contig 11326 bp, 11 predicted proteins | sample MGYA00520589_ERZ1034984 | MGnify/ENA primary metagenome ERZ1034984 (study PRJEB33766, sample SAMN09781790) | gut metagenome | biome: gut microbiome | host: Homo sapiens | place: Madagascar | study: EMG produced TPA metagenomics assembly of the PRJNA485056 data... | reverse complement strand
TCCGAGCATCGTAATTTGATTCATCTTTTCGCTATTTTCGTTATGATTCATATTTTGTTTTATCTCAATCTCCCCCATCAGGAACAGATTCCCTCATCATCAGGAAGATTTTATTCTCTTATTACAGAGAAGATTCACGTCCGCAAAACTACTCATTTTCTGATAAACCGCCAAGAAAAAGCTCCAAAAACTTTGCTTATTCCAAATAATAATCTTAACTTTGCGGCATAAAAACAAAAAGCTGGTTTCGATTATGGCAAGAATAGAAAGAACATATAATCAGGAAAAAGCCAAGCAGATACTGAAGCATAACGTGGCATTGCTGGATTATTCGCTGAGAGAGCTACCTCTTGATGCAGTTCTCCCAAGCAGAACCGACACGGGGATGAACTATTCGTTCACCCCCACTCTCAATTCATTGTTCAATCTTCCATTTGCCTTCCCCGTACCATTTAACCACTTGACTTGCAGTATAAGGCTCAAAATCCCAGTCGCGGGAGTGCATGAACATGTTCGTCTCGGGGTCCCAATACCAATAATGGGTGGAACCTAGGCCATAGCCCAAATTGAGTCTGCATTCTTTCTCCTTATTAGGATGTTCCTTCAGATAGTTAAGCAGCTCAATAGTTGAAATCCATTGTTTTTCCATAAATTTCGTTGTTAAATTCTACAATATAATTATCAAACACGTTGCAAAGATAGAAGATCCTATCGAAATGAACAAATCAATTAGATCTTCTTAGATCGATACCCATGGGATTTAGATCTTCTTTGATCCAACTAAAAATATAATTACAAAACAACTTATAAATAAGACAATAAATATGGCAGATAAGAATATTTTTAAATTAGAAGGGAAAAGCCAGGAACAGGGGAAGGAAGCCTTCCTGGAATTTCTGAAAATAGACAAAACCAAGCCCGGTGGCTATGCCAGCGTAGGCTCAAACAAGGTTATCTGCAAGGTCGCTAAAGAGGTCTGCGGGGTAAACTCGGTATTGGAAATCAAGAAAGCAGAGGATGCCACAGAAGTGAGCAAACTCCTGACAGGCAGAATAGACGAAATTGACTCTGGATGTGGTCATCAACCGGGTTATCTTTTCTACCTTGAAGAGGCTGATGAGGATAGAAGGTATTGATGAGGACATCAGAGCCAGGTTGCTAAAGACTTTGGCAAGATTTCCTCATTTGAGGAAATTCGGGTTACAGAGGGTTTGCTGGGGCGGCTTCTGGGGAATCATTTTGGGAGTCATCTTGGGCATCTTCCGGGGCATCGCATCTATGTGAGAACTGTGAACCTGAGGCAGCCGTGGCGGAAGATTGAGGAACGGGTGAAGGAGATTGTGAAGGAAGGAAGAAGATGAGGGGGCTGGCGAAGATGGGGGACCAAGCGATGGAATCGCTTGGAACGGAGGCAAGAGGGGGACAAGACTCAGACTCGAAGAGAAGGCGGGAGCTGCTTCTGCTACGAAGGGAGGAAGGAGATGCTTCTGCTACGAAGAGGAGGCGGGAGCTGCTTCTGCTTCGCGAGAGGATGAGGAGGGAACTTTATTATTAACAATATTATTAGGATTATTATGGAAAGAGATGAAGCTATAGCTAGAGGACTGGAGGTGCGCGAAACCAGGCACTCTATGAAACGCAGGAGCCCCTGGCATGATTACCATGAGAAAGGGACTTATATGCTGACGCTTGTGGTGGAGGGACGCATGCCTCTGCTGGGAAGACTGGAGGGACGGGTGAATGCTCGACCGGGGGATGGCGATGCGCCTAAGGTGATGCTTTCGGAATTGGGAACGGCTATCGTGACGGAGGAGATTCCGAAGATTAATAGATATTACCCGCAGGTGGAGGTTTGGAAGGTTTGCATCATGCCGGATCATGTGCACTTGATTGTGAGGGTGAAGGAGGACTTGAGAGGGGACCAAGCGATGGAATCGCTTGGAACGGAGGCGAGAGGGGGACAGACCTCGGCGGAGACTATGGAGAAAGCCGCTGCCTTGACGAGCCAGGAGAAAGCCGCTGCCTTGACGAGCGAGAAGAAAGCTGATTCTATGGGGATGACGGCGAAAAGAGGAAAGGAGATGGATTCGCTGGGAATGGTGGTGAAAGGATTCAAGCTGGGATGCAACAGGGCCTACAGGAGAATTTATGGGATGAAAAAGATGACTGGAAAGGGGCTCTTTGAATTGGGGTACAATGACAAGCTTCTGCTGCATGAAGGCCAACTGAAGGGGTGGAAGAAGTACTTGGATGATAACCCTAGAAGACTGATGGTCAAGAGGATGAACCCTGAGCTTTTTACTGTGATGCTGAATAAGGTGGTGGCGGGACGCAGATGCCAGATGGTGGGTAACTGTTTCTTGCTCGATATTCCTGATAAGGTGGCGGTGATTGTGCATCGCAGGTATTCGGAGGAGGATTTGTGCCGCTTGCGCAAGGAATGGCTAGCTTGCGGCGAACGTGGAGGCGTGCTGGTGAGCGCTGCTATTTCCATAAAGGAGAAGGAGGTTTTGCGCGAGGCTATGAATCGGGGGTACAGGATCGTGCTTTTGAGGGAGAATGGTTTTCCACGGTTGTATAAGCCTTGTGGGGAGAGCTTCGATGCTTGCTCTGAAGGGCTGCTGCTGCAGATTAGCCCCTGGGAGTATCATATGGAGAAGAAAACTATTACCAGAGAGGAATGCCTGGAGCTGAACGAGATGGCGGAAAGGATTGCTGAAGGGGAATAGAGATAACGAGACTTGGGGAAAGGAGACCAAGCGATGGAATCGCTTGGAACGGAGGCGAGAGGGGGAAAGGGAGGAAAGAGGGGAAAGGGAGGAAAGAGGGGAAAGGGAAGCGAGAGAGGAAAGAAAGGAAAGGGAGGCGAGAGAGGAGATATTGGAGGCGAAGGAAAGAGGGGGATATTGGAGACGGGAGGAGAAAAGGAGCATCTTTATTAAAAAGCTGCACAAAAAGGGTAAAATCTAGTTTTTTATTACGAATAATGTTAAAAATGTTACATTTTAATGCTAATAGGAATTTATTTTGTAACTTTGTACTTCGGACGGCCGTAATAACTAAATTCAGCTTTCCAAAAATCTAAAAAACAACCTATGGGAGATTTAATAAAAATAGTTGGGGTACAATATGCAGTAAATTCTACCCACGTAAAAGGTGAGGATATGACTGCACAAGAACAACAAAAAACAATTGAATTTCTGACCATGCTGGACAGGAAACACCCCTATATTTCAGTAAAACCCGAACCCACTAACGAAACTGATGAAGAAGCTTTTGTTGCGCGCTTTGCGAGTCGGAAGGCAGGCTATGTACGTAATAGAGAAAAATATAAATCATTGGCTCAGGCTGCATTGACAACCAGCGGACGGGGTTATTTCCGCGCTCAGGTTAAGGAGGTTATAATTTCTACAGAGGGCTATTTTTTTGTTGAAGCAGAAACTGATTCTACTCCAATTGTGCCCATCTTGCATAAAGATCATTGGAAAGAATGGGAGCCGCTCCTACCTATATTTCCTATGACAGAGGAGTTTTTATGCGTAGAAGATGCTGTGATGATGATGAAAGATATTCTGCAACATGAAACAGTTACTACTGATGACAAAGAAGAACTTCTGGAATACACAGAGACTTTAACAACAATGGGAAAATATGCTCTATGGTACGAAGCGAAGGAGGGAATAGAGAATATCATAAAAGCTATGGAAGCAAAAAAGGGCGACAAGATGCGCTATATGGCGAATGAACTAGAACACTTATTGACCGGTTTATGCAATGAGGGTCGCCTGAAGAAGCTTCGCGAAAGTTGGCTTCCCCATCTACTATCCACTCATGAAGCAGAAAGGGCATGGCATGATTGGCTGCACTTAAAGGGGGCCGACTGTCATAAACCAGATAATTTGAAAATGATGTCATGGTTGGAAGATTTAGAGACAGAACTTTCCAATATTCCGGCATTGGCTCCTTATTCCAATGATGATGAGGTTGCAATGCTCATACGTGCTCACTACACACGCATTCCATTGGATAAGTTTCGCCAATTGCTTACCGCTTTCGCGATTAGAGACCGTCTGCGCACTCATTTGGGGCTGCCGACAAACAGCTTTTCCCCTACCCCATCTCTATCAAGCCAGAAGGAAAACTACCTTATTGATACAATCATTAAGTACAGCCAAACTCTAGCCAGACGAGAAGATGTTGAGGTTTTGCAGAGATTCATCTACCACGAGATTTCATATTTACCCCCTGAGTATAAACTTCGGGTTGACAATATGACTGAGCGTTTCCTTTCTGAAGAGGCAAGACAAGGTCTACAGATTAATGCCATCAAGGAACAGACGGAGGCTTTAAAAGAGGTAGCAAAGAAGCCTACGGTTCAGGCAGAGCACTATCACGCAGGAAGTTCTACGTTTGATGTTCATAGTAAGCATCTGCATCTTGACCACCCGGAAGAAGGGAATTCATCTCTGCTGCCAACAGAATTCTAGACATACAAAAATATTACAAGAATATTAAAAAAAGGAAGAAATATGAGTAATAATTATTATGCAGGCAATGTTATTTACAACAACCAGCACAAAGAGCTGAATATCCATGGCAATCTGACTACACAGCAGATGATGCAGATTGCAAAGGATTTTTTTGCTGAAGAAACAGAGGTGACGGGAGAGAATTACGAGGCAGAGGTGAGAGAAAAAGCTAATGAAGCCAATGAAGCTGCAGGAGAAGGATTTCAGAAGGAACTCTTCCATTTTGTGCATCCTGCACTGGAAGAAGATGAGGGATGGCAGGTGCATAGAGAAGTGGAGAGACTGGTAAAGCAATTTGACGTGCAGGAAATCTGCAAGAGACTAAACATACTGAAAAAGGAGGGCAAGGTGCTGCTGCCACAAAACACAAAAAATGCCCATGAAGAATTGATACGCATGGGTATGCCGATTGAGAAAGGAGGGTTCGGATACAAGACTTTCTGTAAATATTATAATAAGGACTAGAAGACGATAGCGACTGGTGCTTTCCTGATAGAGACCGATACCTACTGATAGCGACCGATACTTGATTTTTGTTCAGGTATCGGTCGCTTTTTTGTACCCCTATGACAAAAATGCGATTATACGTAGAGAGAATATCAGAGAAAAACAGAGAACTTTAGAGAACTTCGGAGAAGGCCTTTTTGAAAAGCATTGATACCAGGGGTTTTCGCCTTATCTTTGCACCCGTCATCTGACAACAAGATGACTACCCATCATCAGGCGAGTTGCAAATCACGAAATGGGGAATGATGGTACTAGAAAAAGATGACGGGGATACCTCTTCGAACGTCATCGTACCAGAGAGGTTTATTTAATACTCAAATAAAAATGAATACAGTATTAAATGGCAATATGGACGAAAGTTCAAGTAAGAAAGAAAAGGGATTCTACCCCAACACAGAGTTGGGTATCGACCTCAAGTTGATAACCCGCAAGCCTGGACGCCTGGGCATTGGCGAGTATCTGGACGGAGCCATCACGCACGACGGCGAAGACCACTTCACATTCGTGCAGAACGACTCCGAGAAGAAGAAGGAGAAGGTGGTGCAGAGAAATCCACACGTGTATGAAGGAACTTACATCAACGTGAACCGCAAGAACGACGGTACGCTCTACCCTACCTTCAACCGCAGACCTCAGTTCAAGAAGTTTTTCACCTTCGAGGAATTCTGCCGAGGAGCCGCCAACGAGCTGCTCTGCATTTGCAACAAGAGTGATAACAGATAACACGGAGTCTCACGTCTCAGTCTCAGTTAGGATAAATGTCACAATCCAACTTCGAACCCGCTTCTTAAGCGTTTATAACTTATTGATTATTAATTAGTTATATATAACATATATAGAAAGCGAGACCACATGAAAAATAACTGAGACTCTGAGACTGAGACTGCGGCAATCAGAAAACAACATCAAGTTTTTAATTTAATTCTCTAAAAAGCAATGATTTACAACATTTTCAGCAATACCGCTCCGGCGATGCCCAAACCCTGCAAAGGCACAGAATTTGTGAAATTTGCCCTATCGCAGGCATCAAAAGACATGCGTGAAGTGCTCATTCCGATGGCAATTCCGGCTCTTGCCGCTCATCTCACGGATGTAAGATTCATGTATTCCGACAACAAATATTATGAAATGTGCGGCCAGATGGGGCATTTGATTGGTCCTTCGGGTATCGGAAAGGCACAATTGGGGCATTTGGTAGAGGCTATCATGCGCACTTTTCGCAAGCATGATGAGACTGAGTTCAAAAAACTCGTGGACTGGCAGCGACAGATGAAGACCAAGGGCGCCAACAAGGAAAAGCCCGAACGTCCGGACGTGAGTTTCTGGTTTCCACCAGCCGATGTCACCAATCCTGCCTTTATCCAGAATGCCATGGCGTGCGAAAAACTGGGCGAGCGCACGCAATACATCAATCTGCCCGAAGTTGAAATGGCGGATAGAATGTGTGGCGGCCATAAGCAGGTAAGCCAGATGGTAAGAAACATCTACGACCGTCAGCGTGCCGGAGCCCTGCGCGCCACGGCAGATGGCGTAACGGGCAATCCCGTGCTCAGGGTGAACCTCACCTTCACTTCTACCCCCGAGGCTGCCCGACAGTTCTACAAGAAAGACCTCACCAATGGTTTCTTCGGCCGCATCCCTTTCGCCTACAAGGCTCGTGGCGAGCGTAGTGGCAAGATTCCACGACAGGGAACGTATGATGCGGAATTCCTGAAGAAGATGGACAGCTATCTGCTACGCCTGGACAACTGCAAGGGCAGTTTTGTGGTGAAGAAGCTCAACAAGGTGGCCGACCAGCTGGCAGAAGAAATGGCAAGGCTTGCCGATCTTGCCGATGATGACATGCTTTGGGAGCTTTCCCACCGCAGCATCTTTTCGGCATGGAAGAAGGGAGCCGTGCTATGGATTCTGAACGACCAGACGTGGACACGCTCCATCGGCGAGTTCGTGATATGGTTCTGCTATTATGACTTGTGGTCGAAGGTGAAGGTATTTGGCGACATGTTCAAGTGTGGCGATGTGCAGGAGGAGGTGCAGAAAACCGGTCCCAAGAATATGCTTGACCATCTGGAAGTATCATTCAACGAACTACAGCTGGAGGCTCTCCGCTTGAGCCTTGGCAAGAGCAAGGAGGGTACCAAGCATCAGCTTAACGTATGGAAGAACCGCAAATTCATCACCTATTCTGCCCAGACGGGGCTTTATACGAAGACAAGGGAATATCTGACGGGAATGCCGGCGGGAAAGGATAAGAGATAAAGTAAAAAATAGTTTTTATGCAGAAATATGAAATTCAAAAGCTCCGCGACCTGCCGATAGAGAGGGTTGCGGAGCAGATGGGGATAAAGGTGGAGCGGCACAAGGCACTCTGCCCCTTTCATGACGACCACCATGCCAGCCTCTCGTTCAACACGAGGAAGAACAGCTGCCGCTGCTATGTCTGCATGGGTAATTCCGTGGGCACCATCGACCTTGTGATGAAATACCTGGGGAAGGATTTCCTGTCGGCTTGCCGATGGCTCGCCGAGGAGCATCAGGTTTACCTGGAGGATGACAGGAAGAGAGAGGGTTCAGCCTCTTCCCCTTCCTCCGAAGCCTCTTCTGCCAATGGTTCCTCTTCGGGAAAATCCTCCTCCTTTGATGCCAGCAGGTATGCGAGATTCTTCGAGCATCCCTGGCTGAACGAGGCGGCAAGAAGGTTTCTTTTCGAGGAAAGGAAGATTGACTGGCGAGTGGTGAATTGGTGCAGATTGACATCCTGGACGGATAGGGATGGTGTGAACTGGCTGCAGATTCCATGCTTCAGCACGGAGGGGAAGCTGATCGGGATTCAGAACAGAAACCTCGATTACCGGAAGACTTCCACCCAGGCAAAGGGGGTGGCTGCGGAAAAATCGCCCACAGATTTCACAGATGACACAGATTCTCCTTCACATCAGAAGGAGGGTTCGCTTCGGACGGAGGGTTCGCATCAGACGGAGGGGTCGCTTCAGACGGAACCGATGGCTCCCCGATTCCGCTTTCCCTATGGTGCCCGATGCAGCATCTATAATCTTCCCGTGGTGAAGATGCTGAAGCCGGGCGAGAGGCTGTTTATTACGGAGGGATGCAGCGACTGCTGGGCGATGCTTTCTGCCGGACATAAGGCGATAGCCATTCCTTCTGCCACGCTTCTCAAACCCGAGGATAAGCAGCTGCTGGCTGATATCGAGCGGCAATATCAGGTGGAATTCCACATGTTTCCTGATCAGGATGCGCCCGGCGAAAGCCTCTTCCTGCAACTCAGGGAGATTCTCCCCCATCTGGTTCATCACCAGTTGCCCCCAGGCTGCAAGGATTTCAGCGAGTATTATCTGGAAAGCTTCTGCCCTTACTAGGGCGTGTAGGTAAAAACCGAGTTTAGTATTTTTTATGCAAATGGATTTTTTAATGTAAATTGAATTATGATGATAGATGATTTCAAGATTCGTATGTACACCAAGAAGGAACTTGCCCTGATGTACTTTCCCGAGAGTTATCCACGCACAGCCGTCAACCATCTGATGGCATGGATCCATCTCTGCACCCCGCTATGGAATGAACTCCTGGCGATGGGGTACCGCAAGACCTGCAAGGCTTTCTCGCCCAAGCAGGTGAAGGCCATCGTGGAATACCTGGGGGAACCATAAAAATGTTCCGCTATCGCACGGCTTCACATGCCATCGCCCAACTGACTGTGGGGGATTTCGTATCTTTGCATCGTGATTCAGAAAGCGCAGGAAAATCACTTTCCTAGTTGGAGAAAAATATTTCTCCAGTTGGAAAAATGAAAAAAGGCATCTGGGAGATATTCCGGATAAGATAATCCCGAATGCATCAAGTTATCAACCTCGACTCCAAGCCCTGATACGAGTCCTTCTCTTTCTTCTTTTTAAAAAGAAGACGGAAAGTTAATAGGGGGCAAGAGAAGCGTATGAACCCAAATATGAAGGCATTCATCAAGTATCTCATCGTGGCTATCTGCTCTGCCATCGTCACCTTCCTCACCAGCTCGTGTACCGCAGGTCTCGTGATCGGGAAGAACCAGAGGCAGCAGCAGGAGAACAATATCACCACGCGAGCCGACTCTTCGCACTTCGTGCCAACCATCACCATCAGGTGAAGATGGTTTGCAAAAACGCCGGAACGCCTAGGGGGGACCAGCGATGGAATCGCTGGGAACGGGGGCTAGAAGGGGGCTACGAGCCTTGCGCTCCTTTTCTGGCTCGGCAAGAACGGAGGCTAGAAGAGGGCTGGAAGGGGGCTACGAGCCTTGCGCTCCTTTTCAGACTCGGCAAGAACGGGGGCTAGAAGGCGGGCTAGAAGGGGGCTAGATGGGCACGCCCTGAAAGGGGGGAAAGTTTTATAATTATTTTTTTATCAATTTATTAACAATTTAAAATTCAAGAAGATTATGGCAATTAATTTGAAAGCAAAGGAAACCCTCATCCAGGTGGGTGAGTTGAAAGGTAAGTATCGTTACGTTCTCAGTACCGAGCTTTACAACAAGCTCCCTGAGAGCAAGGTTATCAAGGAGGCGGCTCTGAGAAGTGGCGTGAGCCGCGGCGTGATGCAGGCATGCTGGGATGCTGCCGGCGAAGTAATCAAGGCATGGTCTACCGAAGGCCACTCCGTAGCCATCCCGGGGTTGGGAACCATGAGATTCGGCGTGCGAGCCAAGAGTGTGGCTACCGTGGGTGAGGTGGCAGGTAGCCTCATCACCACCCGCAGAGTTATCTTCACTCCAAACGTGGATATCAAGGATGAGCTGCAGAGAACTCCTATCCAGATTACCTGTATCGACCGCAACGGCAAGGTGGTGAAGAACGTTACTTCGGGCGATGGCGGCAACGTGGAAGACCCAGACAAGGATCCAAACGGAGGTGGAACCAACGGTGGCGGCTCAGGCAATACCGAAGGCGGCGGCTCAGGCAATACCAACGGCGGCGGTTCAGGCAATACCGAAGGCGGCGGTTCAGGCAATACCGAAGGCGGTGGCACCAGCGGTGGAGACGCTGGCGGAGACGTAGGTCTGTAGTCCTACTACCAAGATAGAAAATCCCCAATCCTCGGGCTCATCGGGAGCACCAAGAGATTGGGGATTATCTTTTTCCAGCATTTCGCAAATGAGGGAATTGATTGAAGTAAAATCAATACGGGAACAGGAGCGGAAGCACGAAGGTCATCACCACGCCGATGATGATCTGCAACGGCAAACCTACCTTCACGTAGTCCATAAACGTATAGCCACCCGCCTTCATCACCAGCGCATTAGGCGGAGTGGAGAACGGAGAGGCAAAGCACATGCTGGCACCCAACGTTACCGCAAAGAGGAAGGAATAAGGACTCACGCCCAACTGCTGGGCTGCCACCAGGGCGATAGGAGCCATCAACACAGCCGTAGCGGTATTGCTGATGAACATCGTCATGAGCGAAGTGGTGAAATAGATTCCGGCAAGCAGAGCCGTCGGTCCCATCGAGCCGAGACTGTCTACCAGCCCCTGCGAAACCAATGTCGAAGCTCCCGTCTTCTCAAGCGCCGTAGACATCGGCATCATGGCTGCTATCAGCACGATGCTCTCCCAGTTGATGGTCTTGTAGGCAGCCTCCACGTTGCGGAAACATCCGGCAAAGACGGTAAGCAGTCCGGCGATGATGACCGCCGTGACCGGAGCCACGGGGATGAAATCGAACACCATCATCGCTATCATCAAGAGCATGATGGCTGCAGCCACAGGCGCCTTGTAGTCCAGGAGCACCTTGTCTGCCGTCTTCTCCGGCTGATCCAGCACCACCCAGTTGGTGGTATCTGCCGTAAGATGGGCCAGATTGGTCCACTCTCCCTGCACCAGGAGCATATCGCCCACATGCAGCTTGGTGGCTATCAGATTGTCGGTAATATATTCCTTTCCCACCTTGCCGTCAGAAGAGCTTCCACCTCGCTTCACGCCCAGCACGTTGATGCCGAAGCGCTTGCGCAGGTTAGCATCTCCAATTCGCAATCCGGCAAAATTGGAAGTAGGCATCACAACAATCTCGGTCAGCCCCAGGTCGTAGAAATCAATCTTCACGTCCTTCATCTTCCTCAGGTCGTAATCCTGCGCAAACCGTTCAATCTTCTCCTCATCACCCATTATATATAAGGTGTCGTGCACGGCGATGGTGCTGCTGCTCTTCGCCATGTTCTGGTTGACGTCCTTCACGAGTCCCAGGCGCGATTTCTTCTCGTTTCTTATCTCGATGATACTCACGCCATATTTCTTCTGGATGCT
>ERZ1034984.3484-NODE-3484-length-11327-cov-4.534510_pt1 | contig 11327 bp, 6 predicted proteins | sample MGYA00520589_ERZ1034984 | MGnify/ENA primary metagenome ERZ1034984 (study PRJEB33766, sample SAMN09781790) | gut metagenome | biome: gut microbiome | host: Homo sapiens | place: Madagascar | study: EMG produced TPA metagenomics assembly of the PRJNA485056 data... | reverse complement strand
TATCTGGAGCATTCCATTGAAACCGCTATTGATCGTTGTATTAATGAAGATATATTGCGTGATTTCCTGATAGAACATCGTTCGGAGGTGGTAAAAGTGGTTAAGCTAGATTATACATTCGACAGACAATTAATGTTAGAGCGAGAAGACAGTCGAGCGGAAGGCCGCGAAGAGGGACGAAAGGAAGGCCGTGAAAAAGGACTCAAAGAAGGTCGCGAAGAAGGCCGCAAAGAAGGCCGCGAAGAAGGTCGCGAAGAAGGTCGCGAAGAAATGGCAAACGAAATGACAGAATTGGCGATTCATCTAATCAATGCCGGTCGAGCAGACGAAATCGAGAGATGTAAAGATTCTGTATACCGTAATGCATTACTTAAAGAATTTCATTTAATATCGTAATTTACATCATGTAAATACGCCTCATCGGATAAACATTCTGCATAGCATTACTATCCGGTGAGGCGTTACTTTTTATTTCCTTATTCCATCTTAAAAAATTATTATTTTTTCAAAATTTTATCCAAATATTGTCCGGTATAACTCTTCTCATTCGTCGCAATCTCTTCCGGTGTTCCCGCTGCCACAACCGTTCCTCCCTGATCGCCGCCTTCCGGTCCAATGTCAATAATATAATCTGCTGTCTTAATAACCTCTAAATTATGTTCAATAACAACAACCGTATTACCGCCCTCAGATAACCGACGCAGAATCTCTACTAACTTATGCACATCCGCAAAATGCAGTCCCGTTGTGGGCTCATCTAAGATATAGATTGTTCGTCCTGTACTTCTACGGGACAATTCTGTTGCTAGTTTCACACGCTGTGCTTCGCCGCCGGAAAGTGTAGTCGATGGTTGTCCTAACCGGATATAGCCAAGTCCCACCTCCTTCAAAGTCTCAATCTTTCGAAGAATAGATGGAACATTTTGGAAGAAATCACACGCTTCATCCACGGTCATATCCAGAACATCATAGATATTCTTTCCTTTGTATGTTACTTCCAATGTCTCGCGGTTATATCGTTTGCCTCCGCATACCTCACATGGAACATAGACATCCGGCAGGAAATGCATCTCAATCTTGATAATACCGTCACCTCTGCACGCTTCACAACGGCCACCGGATATATTAAACGAAAACCTTCCCTTCTTATACCCCTTTGCCTTGGCATCCTTCGTTCCTGCAAAGAGATCCCGGATCATATCAAATACACCCGTATAGGTTGCCGGGTTTGAGCGTGGTGTTCTTCCGATCGGTGACTGGTCGATATTGATCACTTTGTCAAGCTGATCCAATCCCTCAATACCGTCATGTTCGCCTGCTTTTACTCTGGCACGATTCAGTTCCTTCGCTAAATGCTTGTAAAGAATCTCATTTACCAAGGAGCTCTTACCGGAACCGGATACTCCGGTTACACAGGTCATAACCCCTAACGGAAATGGTACATCAATATTCTTCAGGTTATTCTGTCTGGCTCCTTTTACCGTAATCCATCCGGTTGGCTGTTTTCTCTCTGTCGGCACTGGAATCTTGATCCTGCCGGACAGATACGCACCTGTAATAGACTTCTTATTCTTCATGATCTGCGCTGCCGTTCCCTGCGCGACTACCTCACCGCCAAGCTCGCCTGCACCCGGTCCGATATCCACAATGTGATCTGCCGCAAGCATCGTATCTTCATCATGTTCAACCACAAGTAATGTATTACCCAGATCCCGCAAATGTTTCAGCGTAGCAATCAACTTATCATTATCCCGCTGATGCAGACCTATACTTGGCTCATCCAGGATATATGCCACACCGACTAATCCTGAACCGATCTGTGTTGCCAGACGGATTCGCTGTGCTTCACCACCGGAAAGCGTTCCGGTCGGACGGTATAATGCCAGATAATTAAGACCCACATCCAAAAGAAAATGTAGTCTCGCCTTAATCTCCTTCAGGATTCCCCCGCCGATAAACTGCTGCCGTTCCGTCAGTTCCATATTGTCCAAAAATTCCACTAATTTATCAATTGACATCTTCGTGATTTCATAAATGTTCTTGCCTGCAATCGTCACTGCAAGAGACTCCCTCTTCAGACGCTGTCCTCCACAGTCATCACAAGGTGTGATCGTCATAAAGCTTTCATACTCTTCCTTCATGGAATCCGATCCTGCTTCCCGATAACGCCGCTGCACATTACGGATCAAGCCCTCAAATGCCACATCATAGATACCTTCACCCCGCTGCCCTTTATAATATACCTTCACCTCATGTCCGTTGGTTCCATACAGAATTACATTCCTAGCCTCTTCTGACAACTGATTAAATGGCGTACTCAGATCAAAATGATATTCCTTTGCCAATGCATCCAAAATGGCACGGGTATACGACTTCTTATCCGTACAGGACTGCCAGCCAAGTACCGCAATCGCACCATCTGCAATCGATATACTCTGATCCGGTATCATCAGATCCACATCAAATTCCATCTTATAGCCAAGTCCAAAACAAGTCGGACAGGCACCAAACGGGTTATTAAATGAAAAACTTCTCGGTTCAATCTCATCAATACTGATTCCACAATCCGGGCAGGAAAAGCTGGAACTCATGTTAATCGGCTGGCCACCGATCACATCCACTACCATAATACCTTCTGCCAACTTCATAACTGCCTCAATGGAATCATTTAACCGGCGTTCGATTCCCTTCTTCACAATCAGGCGGTCAACAACAATCGACACATCATGCTTCTTATTCTTATCAAGCGCAATCTCCTCTGACAGATCATATAGCGACCCATCTACGATCACTCGTACATAACCGCTCCGCTTTGCCTGTGCAAGCACCTTCTCATGTCGTCCCTTTCTTCCACGGACAACCGGTGCCAGCAGCTGAAACTTCGTTCCCTCCGGCAGTTCCATGATCGTATCTACCATCTGATCAACAGTCTGTTTCTTGATCTCTTTGCCACACTGCGGGCAATGTGGAACACCAATTCTCGCATACAGCAGACGGAAGTAATCATAGATCTCCGTCACCGTTCCCACGGTAGATCGCGGATTGCGGTTCGTTGACTTCTGATCAATAGAAATTGCCGGGGACAGCCCTTCAATCTTCTCCACATCCGGTTTCTCTGCCTGTCCTAAAAACTGTCTTGCATAAGAAGATAACGACTCCATATATCTTCTCTGTCCCTCTGCATAAATGGTATCAAATGCAAGAGATGACTTACCGGAACCGGATAATCCGGTCAGCACCACTAACTCATTCCTTGGTATCTTAATATCAATATTCTTCAAATTGTGCTCCTTCGCACCTTTGATCGTAATATATTGTTTCATGATGTATATCCTTTCTCAAAATCCGATGTCCTAACATTGCCGATAAGCACATATTTCAAGGAAGTAAATCCTATTATTCATGCTCATCTATTATTCTGACCGTAATTATAGCATTTCACGCAAAAAAAGTACAGAACAAATCGAATGTTTGTTCTGTACTTAAAATATACTAAGTAACGATATGATTCTATTCGTTTATCTCACTATTTTACCTTAATCGTAATCTTCGCTTTCCTGCCGCTTCCATCCTTTGCAGTTGCCGTAATCTTAACTTTTCCTTTCTTGATTCCAGTTACTTTACCTTTTGCATTTACCGTTGCAATCTTTGGATTAGAAGAAGTCCACGATACTTCTTTACTGATTCCTTTTGAAGGTGAAAGCACTGCTTTGATCATTGTCGACTTTTTAACCTTAATTTTCTTAGTCTTTGCGATCAGCTTCACTTTCTTGACAGCCTGTTTCATAACTGTAATTTTGTAAACTGCCTGAATAGAATCGTCCTCATCCGAAGTTGCCATAACAACAATCTTCCTGCCTTTGGCACTCTTCTTCACGGAAACAACACCTTTGCTGTTGACGGTTGCATATTTCTTATCTGCACTACGGATTGACCAGGTTACATCCTGATTATCCGCATTTGCCGGAAATACATTTGCTTTCAGTGCAATTCGCTTACCTGGTGCAACCTTCCTGGTAATACCCGTGATCGTAATCTTAGCCACATCTACCGGTTCATCATTATCCATGTCCTTATCAGAATCATTCTGCTTCGGATCTTTATCACCCTTCTGATCAGAATCCTGGGTTGCTTTTGCTAAAACCGTGATCCGGCAGGTTGCTTTCACACCGCTTCCATCTTTGGCAGTTGCTGTGATCTCCGCTGTTCCTGCAGCTACCGCTGTTACGGTGCCATCTGTTACGGTCGCAACCTTTGCATTATTAGTTGACCATTGTACGGACGTATCAAATGCATCATCCGGTGTTACCGTTGCTGTCAATGTTGTATCATCACCAACAGTCAATGTTTCCGACGTGCTGTCTAATGTTATCTTAGTCACCAGAATTTTCTCATATGTCACTGTATAGGTTACAGCATCGGTAACCACCTGTTTTGTTCCAACCTCATATACTTTGCCCGATGCATCTTTCCATTTTCCGGTATAACCTTTCTTTGCCGGAATCTCTGGCAATGTAACTTCTGTTCCCTTATACACTTTTTCTGAAGCCTTCATTTCATTTCCATCCGAATCAAGATATTTCACTTCATACTGTGTAACCACCTGTCCGTTCTCATCTTTTGGCTCGGATGAATATATATCCTTACCGCCATCCGTAGATGAAATGTCATTTTTACCAATCAGCGTAATATTTTCCGACTCAATTGGTTTTGTTTCTTTCGAAGAATCCTTTGGTACATCTGCCCTTACAGTAGAATCCTTGATCGTAACGTTATCTCCCTTGATTGCCGGAACATCTTTCTCACCACTTACACTGATATTCGCATCCTTAATGGTAACAGAACCGGTTGCTTCAATCCTTCCGGAGCTTAATTTACCATCTCCTGTAATTGTAACAGAGCCTTTGTCTGCCTTGATTCCGCCTTTGATTACAACATCATCTGTTGCGGTTCCGTCAGAAGCCTTGTCAATCTGAATATCAGTATTGACTGTATCATCCGTATTTGCAATCACCAGATCTTTGATCTTTGCATCCTTGAATATAATCTTAGCTATATTCTCTGCCTTAACCGTAATATCCTCATTGTTACCACAGATCGTATATGTTTTATCCTTTTTATCCAATGTCAGAACATTATCTGCCAATGTTGCAGTCGTTGTTCCGTCCTCATCCCGTAATGCGTCCATGTAGTTTGCATCTGTTGCCTTTGAGACATCAATAACATATGGATCTTCTACCAGCGTATAAATGTCTGTCTTGTCGGATACTGTTCCTGCTTTGTGCGTTGCTGTCTCGGCATATCTTGCCACAACAGAATATTTTGTAAATGCAGACAATCCGGTAAATGTTACTGTGCTTTCATCAGCCTTTTTCTGAATCCAGTCCTTACCATTTAACGAATACTCTACACCATCTACCGTATTTACTGTAATGTTGTTTGAAGTACGTTTTACCAAAACCGGCTTCTCTGCCGTCCGGGTGCAATCTGCTTTTGCAACAATAACCGTAATATCTTTTGTCAGGACTGCGTCCTCATCCTGTTCTGATATTCCATAATCTGCCATTGCTTTTTTACTCCAGGCAAACTTCATGGTAGCTGTTAAGCTGCGTGTTGTAACATCCTGTTCTTCTACTGTTCTATCTGGTGTTTCCCATGTAAATGTTCCATATTCCGTGGAACCTCCTGTCAATACAGCATCACTCAACTTCTGACCATACACCAGACCGGATGCAGACGGGAATGTGATAGCCGGAAGTCCTGCACGTTTTACATTTACGGACACTTTCCGTGTAATTGTACCAGTCGTTTCCTCATATCCGGTCACCTTGCTAAATGTATAATTCTTCTTTGCCGTATCTGATAACGTCAGCTTCACATCACCCGAATAGGTTCCTCTTTCCGGAGTGGCAGAAAGATCAACCCATGCAAACGTTCCGTACTCTGTAGAACCGCCTGTCAACGATGCCTTTGCTAATGATTCACCCACCTCGATATCACCTGCGGTAGGGAATACCACATCTGTTATTTCTTTCGGTTTGACTGTCAACGTTCCGTTCACCGGTGTAATATCATAGTTATCATTTGTTCCTGTTGTAACCTCAATCTCATATGTACCTGCATCTGAATCTGTCTTTGCAGATGTAGATAATGTGACATCTATACTGTCTCCCTTTATCAGATTTTCAGATGTGATCTGATAGGTCAATTGCGGGTTGGCATTTCCATATGTCTTTTCTTTATTGTCTGCCGTAATGGTAATCGCTCTCTTACTAACATTTACTGTTACCGGAATGCTTAACTCATTCTTGCCATATGTAACCTTAATATTGTCTGTATATGCTCCGGCTGCAAGTCCTGTTTTCGCCTGCACTGTAAGCGTTGCTTTCTTTCCGGCTGCAATCGCGGAAACCGCTCCCGTCAAGGTGAATGCACTTGCGGAACCTTTTTCCATTGCGATTGTGGTATTTGCATCTGCATTTCCCTTATTGGTAATCACAACACTTGCTGATGAACCCGTCGTATATCCATACTCTAATTTGTCACAGCTTATAGATGTTGATTCTGCTACAAGCTCTGCCTTTGGCGCTGCTGTTACTGTTACTGCACACGTTGCCGTTAATGTTGTACCATCTTTTGTTGTTGCTGTAATCTTCGCATCGCCTGCCGCTTTTGCAGTTACTTTTCCTGTTGCATCTACTGTAGCAACTGTTTTATTAGAAGATGTCCATGTTACTTTCTGGTTTGCTTCTGCCGGAGTTACGGTTGCAGAAAGTGTTGCCGTTTTTCCTTCTGTTAAAGATAAGGTTGTTGGAGTTACTGTAATGGCAGTTGCTTTGGTAGTAGTGGAAGATGTTCCATAATATTTGGTCACACCCACAGCACTGATCTCCTCTGCTGAAGCAAGCTCCTTACTAAGTGTGGCATTCTTCTTTGCATAAGATAAGTATGTTGTATCACTGTCCTTACTTACAAGATACAATCCCGCTGCAGAGCCTACTAATCCGGCATTATAATCCAATGCCACCTCATTACAATGATAATCCTCCTGTTTATCATAATACTGTCCGCCCGAACCGGGTCCTCCAACTAAGGCTCCTAACAAAGTATAATGATTCTCATTATATACTTTATCACCTGTCGAATTTGATGCCGCACGATGATGTGGATATTTGCTGGAATTCTCATTGTATCCGACAATGTAACAACGTTTATTTGGATTGTCGCCAATCATATAATTCATCTGACTGATTGCCCAATCTTTAAATGTGGATGTTCCCATCAGCTTATCATACACCAAACCCGTAAACTGCTCTGCCGCACTGTACCGACATGAACCCCAATCCGATACACAGTTAAATACGCCATCTATTTTTCCCTTTTGTGTACATACTTCTGTAATACTTTTCAGCTTTGCACTATCCTTCTGCAACATACAAGCCATTGCTCCGGAATTTGCCCAATCAAGAACCCAATACTGATTAACACCATTGTTTCCAGACTCTTTGTATTCATTATATACTGCATTATAAGAAGAATCTCCGGTTGCGACCATCAATGCACTTGCTGCTAATGCAAGATCATCACCATAAGAGGTCGAATCATAATATCCGCCTGCCCCCTTTGTTGCACATGCCTTACTGTTCCTCTGCACAAACGCATACAGATCCTTTGCAACCTTCAGATCTTCTGCAGTTCCAAAATTCTTATAATTCAAAGCCAATGCTGCAATTGCCACGCTCACTTCATCTGTTGCCGGATTCGATGCATCTGCAAAAAATGCCGGTCTTTCTAAACCATCCTGTTTTTCAGGTGCACACCACCATTCACCAGAATGATCTGATCCACCATCACCAACCTGATAGCAGAACGCAATCACGTCATCTCCCTCATACACTGTACATCTCTTAAAATAATCACAAAAGTAATCCGTAATAGTCTTCAAATGCTCTGTCTGACCCAACTCCTCAAATGCGTCCTTGAACTGATAATAACTCATTCCAAGCATAGATGCCGCATATCCCTGTGGCAGACCAAATTTCACATGATCTCCTGCATCATGAAAGCCGCCGGAAACATCTAGCGTATATGTCTTACCATTATTGGTGTACGTTACACTGGAATCCTTCTTTGTATGGCAATTACCCCGCCAGCTAAGTGCACATTTGCCTTCCAGATTACCACACATATTGGCATCATAGAAATACAGGCTCTCCTGTAATACTTTCGCATAATTATATTCTACATCCAAATCCTTATTGGTGCTGGAATCCGGAGCAGAACCACTTCCTGATCCACCAGAACCACCGTTTCCACCTGTTTCATCATTTGTATCTCCATTAGAGTAATCATAGGAAGATGATGTACCCTTGTTATAATATACCGTTTTTACCTGAATACTACTTGCATCCACATATTTTCCAGAGAATCCACCTCCCGGAATATCATTCTGCATCGTACCGGTAGAAAGAACCGCATTCTTACCTGTCTGCATTGGATACATATAGATAGTATCTCCATTTGCTACAAATGTTGCATTCCAACACTTAAATTTGCTCGCTGTTCCGGACGGAACCTGCAATACCACAATCCAATCACAAATGGACGATCCCGAATTATTGTTAAGTGTCATGTCAAACGATGACCAATCCCCGGTAGGTGCTTTTTGATTTGTAAGAGTTGCTGTCACTTCTGACGAATAATCTCTCGATGTACCAAAATCGGAACTTTCTCCGCCACCGGAAGATCCTCCGCTCGTCCCGCCTAATACCAATTCTGCGTTCTTAATCTGATAGGTAATGCTTGATACATTTTCAAACTGAAAACCAAAATTATATAACTGGGCAGAACTTGTATAATACTGTGTCAAATCCAATTCAACTGTCTGCTCCCCGGAGCCGGCAGATACATTTGCCCATTGACCTTTCCATAAGCCTTTTGCATTGATAAATGCCTGCGCTCCTACTGTAGACGATTCACTCGCTGTTGCACTTGTAACCTCAAATGTAATGCGCAGTTTAGTAGCTCCTGCACTCTTCAGGTCCGCAATACTGCTATATCCACCATTACCCAGATCAAGGCTCACCTGGTTACTTGTATTACCTGTTTCGGTAACACTTCCGGCTGTATAGGTAAGTTGCTTTGTCGTCTCCGCCGCCTGTGCCTGTCCCCCAGGCACCATCACCAGACTCCACACCATAATAAATGCCATTATCCAGGCAGTTATCCGCTTTCCTTCTCTTTTCATAACATCCTCCTTTTCATAACCCGTTGTCATTTTGTTTTCTTGTTTACAACCGTCCACTTACCCTTCTTCGTTCCATTTCCTTTTCGATATGCACGAATTCTTATGTAATACCGTTTGTTGCTTTTTAATTTCTTGCCATTTATCTTTGAAATTGTCTTACTCGATTGTCCGGCTTTCACCTTATAAATCTGCTTTCCCTTAAAAGATTTATTTGATGCAATCTGTATCTCATAACCGGAGGCTTTTGCCTGTTCCGACCATTGTAAAGTCAGCTTCTTCTTACCGGAACGCACCGTTACTCCTTTTACTTTTGCGATCGTACTTTTGTTGCCCGTTAACAATACGGTCTCTTTTGAGGGAGTCCTGGATACCTGATATGTTACCTTCTGATTATCCGGCTTAGATGTCTTATCCGCAGCATCGTAACCAAAACATTGTACCCAATATGTATAACTCTTTGTCTCGAAACAACCAATTCCAATTGACGAATATCCTTTATTCAAAATGTTGGTCTTATGTCCTTTCGAATTCATCCATCCGTTCATCACCGCCTGAGGATCACTATAACCCATCGCAATATTCTCACCATAAGATTTCTTGCTAACCGAAAAACAATCCGTTCCATTCGGTCTCATATGATCAAAGGAAACCTCTAATTCTGCTGCCCGAAGCATTGCTGCCTCCAACAGCTCCTCATCCATTGTCAGCTTACTCCGACCAGCCTTCTTTCTCTCCTTGTTGACAATCTCAAGCACCTTATATGCATAATCATACCGCTGCGTTCCCGATACCTTTTGTGTATTCGCAGCTTGTACGGTGCTTCCCGAAAGTAGAAAAAAGAAACCAACCACTAACAGTCCCCTTTTCATCTTCTGCAAAACCTTCATTGATTCCCACCACCTATTCTTTTATATACAGATAAATTCATTATATCAATAATTCTTTTTGCGAACAATGTTTTACAATTAGTAATAGTTCACAATCATTTTAGTAACAATGCACAATCCCGGCATTTTCCGTTCCGGTCGCAGAGGAAGCAAAAAACAAGAAACAAACAACCGAACAGCCTATTTGATAATGACTTGTAAGATATTCCATTCTATGCTACCCTTTGTCCATAAAATATTTCATTTCATCGGGAGGAACTCACATGTCCAATCAATCGAAACTATTACTATTTCATATAGATCCTGCCAAAAGACGTCAGATTGAAAATCTCTGCCATAGCCTTCACATTACCATTCTCTCCGTAAAAAGATCTTCTTACAGTCAGACACTCGGATACCTTGCAGGGATCTCCGGCTTCGCCCGACAGAATATCTCCTATAACGGTCCGGAATTTCCATCGGAAATGTTGGTATTCTGTGGAATGGATTCCGAAACCATTGACACATTCCTTGCAGCATACAAAAAAGCCTCCATCCCACCGATCGGGCTGAAGGCCATTCTTACACAACATAATATATTCTGGAGTGCCGAAACACTCTACAAAGAATTATTCAAGGAACATACATCCCTGCACTGAACATAACTAACGATTCCTGTTATCTCCCTGAATACGCAAATGGCAATTTGCATCTGCACTTCAGGATTACTCTTCCTCCCAGAAGAGTTCATCTAACGTCTTGCCAAGCGTCTTACAGATCGCACGGCACAGATTGATCGTCGGATTATAGTCTCCCTTTTCAATTGCATTGATCGTCTGCCGCGATACCCCTACCGCAGTTGCAAGATCCTGCTGAGACAGATCCAGCGCCGCCCGGGCAGACTTCATTTTCAAATTCTTCATAGGCTATTCCTCATTCTCTTCCTGCCTCTTATCATACAACAATTTGAGATTAAACAGAAGAGTCAATGACAAAAATAATATGGCTACGATCAGGTTTGTATAGTGATAAGAGATACTGTCATTCTCAATAAACGGTGTTTTATCCCGAATTGTCATTATTCCATTTATCAGATTCAATAACCCAACCGCCAGAAACATCATATTGATTCCTTTTACATTTTCCTGCAGTGACATATATGCATCCTCCCAGATACAGACAGCCGCAAAACAGAATATTGCAAAACAAACACC
>ERZ1034984.3479-NODE-3479-length-11333-cov-12.054974_pt1 | contig 11333 bp, 9 predicted proteins | sample MGYA00520589_ERZ1034984 | MGnify/ENA primary metagenome ERZ1034984 (study PRJEB33766, sample SAMN09781790) | gut metagenome | biome: gut microbiome | host: Homo sapiens | place: Madagascar | study: EMG produced TPA metagenomics assembly of the PRJNA485056 data... | reverse complement strand
CCCCGCCCCTACGGGGGCTCGGGACCGCTCCGCACCCGCTGCTGCCCAGGGACGCTCCGCCCCTTCCACTTAGCCCCCCGCCGCCCCGTCCCTTCCGCTCCGCATCGTCCGCCGTGCCTCCGCACCTTCCGATGCACTGCCAGTGAAGAAAAATGCTCGATGTGCGTAGGCTTTGGCGCAGGGCCTTTCGCAGCAGGCGCTTCGGAATCAGAAAAGCCCAGGTCACGCATATGACAACTAATCGGCATTCGAGCTCGCTCCGCGCAAGCCTACGCACATCGAGCAATTTTTTGAATTCTTCGGTGTGTAAAGGCTGAAATGGGGTATGCGCCTCATGCCAATTGGGCTCGCAACTGAAGGTTGCTAGGAATTCGCGCTTGGTTCGGATAGAGTTTTGCCAACAGAATCGAGAGAGGAGCTTTCGATGGATTTCTCAACAAAACTGATTGAGCTGCGCAAACGCAAGGGCCTGACGCAGGAAGGGCTTGCGGCGAAGCTGTACGTGACGCGGCAGGCGGTGTCGCGCTGGGAACGCGGCGAGGTTGTGCCGGGCATCGACATGATGAAGCTCATCGCGAACGTGCTCGACGAGCCCATTATGCATCTGCTCGATTTGCCCGAGCGCTATTGTGAGAGCTGCGGCATGATTTTGACGCCGGCCGATTACGGCTCCGATGCTGACGGCTCCAAAGATGAGCATTACTGTAAATGGTGCTATGAACAGGGAAAATATACCTACGAAACCACAATGGACGCCATGATCGAGGATTGCGCGCCTCGCTTGGCCGAAAACACGGGCATGTCTCGCGACGAAGCGGTGTCGCTTATGGGCGCGGTGCTGCCGCATTTGAAGCGCTGGAGTGCTGTGCGTGCCAACGAGATGAGCTACGGGAAAGAGGCGCGCGAGCGCTACGGTGACGCTGCGGTAGATGCCGCGAACGAAAGGCTGCTCGGCATGAGCGAAGCTGAATGGAGCGCGAAAGAAACGCTTGAACAGGCGATTATCGAGCAGCTGAAAGAGGCAGTGGCCGCAGGAAATGCGATGGGCCCCGAGGCGGCGAAGCTCGCTCAGATGCATGCCCGATGGATTTGCGCACAATGGGGTGAAGGGGCGTATTCGCCGGATGCGCATGTTGCGCTCGCGCAAAGCTACCTCGAAGACGAGCGGTTCGTCAATTACTACGACTCGCGAGCGGGCGAGGGCGCGACGGCGTTTTTGGTTGCGGCAATCGAGGCCGCAATGGGGGAAGGGACAATCGATTAAGGCTGCTGTCTCTGTTTTGACATGCGGCGGTGGCGGCAGGGCCGAAGTGCGCTAACAGGGCAGAAACACGTTGAATAGGGGGGCAATGATGGGCTTGCGAATATGGCTTGAAGCCCGCTTGACCACGTCGGCGGGCGTGTTCGGCCTTAGGGTCGTCGCGCCGCGCCCGTTGTTTGCGGTCGTGCGGCCCCTCTGCGCGTCTACGGGATTTCGCGCCCCTCTGCGAAGATACCGCGAACTTCTCGCGCAGCGGCGCGGGGCTTGGATACAATGGTCGGTACGGGTCTTGCCCTCTGGGCAGGAAGAAGATGAGTCGACTGGCACAAGAAGGAGCGCCGCATGGAATTCGAGAAGATGAAGAGAATCGCTGTATTTTCGGGATCTTCCAACCCGAGGCTGTCTGACGAAATTGCTCACGAGCTGGGCATTTCCTTGGGCAATGTGAAGCTTGAGAAGTTCGCGAACGGCGAAATCTACGCGCGCTATCTTGAAAGCGTGCGCGGCGCGGACGTGTTCATCGTGCAGTCCGTGTGCTCGAGCCCCAACGGCCTCGACGTCAATGACAACCTGATGGAGCTGCTCATCATGATCGACGCCGCCAAGCGTGCGAGCGCCCACAGCGTGAGCGCCGTCATCACGCATTACGGCTACGCCCGCCAGGATCGCAAGGCCGCTCCGCGCGAGCCGATCACGGCGAAGCTCGTCGCCGATCTGCTCACCACCGCCGGTGCTGACAACATTATCGCAATCGATCTGCACCAGGACGCTATCCAGGGCTTCTTCGACAAGCCGGTGAACCACATGACCGCGATGCCCATCTTCGTGGACTACTACAAGGCCATGGGCTTCGACCCCGAGGAGCTTTGCGTGGTGTCCCCCGACGTGGGCCGCGCGAAGGCAGCGAAGAAGTTTTCCACGTTGCTCGATTGCGACATCGCGATCATGCACAAGGACCGCCCCAAGCACAACCAGGCCGAGATCACGGCGCTTATCGGCAACGTCGAGGGCAAGGTCTGCATCCTGAACGACGACATGATCGACACCGCTGGCTCCCTCGTTGCTGCGGCGACCACGCTGAAGGCGAAGGGTGCGAAGAAGGTGTTCGCCTGCGCAACGCACGGCCTGTTCAGCGGCCCCGCGTACGATCGCATCGAGAACAGCTGCATCGAGGAAGTCGTCGTGACCGACGCCGTTCCCGTGCCGCTTGAGCGCCAGACCGGCAAGATCAAGGTCCTCACGCTTGCCCCGCTGTTCGCGCAGACCATCAAAAACGTCTACAGCAACGGCTCGGTCGCTTCGCTGTTCGAATAGGGTACGAAATATATGTTTCTCATTGTTGGCCTGGGGAATCCCGGGGAGGAATACGAGCATACGCGCCATAACGCCGGGTTCGACACGGTCGATAAGATCGCGTCGGAAATAGGCGTGCGCTATTGGAAGAACGAGTGCGGCGCGCTGACTGGCAAAGGGGCCTACCACGACATCGACGTGGTGCTCGCCAAGCCGCAAAGCTACATGAACACATCGGGCGGTCCGGTGAAGCAGCTCATGAACGCCTACGGCGTGTCGTCTGACCGCCTCGTCGTTATCCACGACGAGCTCGACATCGATCCGGGCACGATTCGCGTGAAGTTCGGCGGCGGGCATGCGGGCCACAACGGCCTGCGCTCGATCTGCGACAAGCTTGGCACGCGCGACTGGTTCCGCGTGCGCTGCGGAATCGGGCGCCCGCCGGGACGCATGCCGGTGGCCGACTACGTGCTGTCCCTTCCCAAGAAGGACGCGGCGGATGACTTCGCGCAGGCGACCGACTTGGGATGCGAGGCGGCGCTGTTCCTCATCGAACATGGGTTGGAGAAGACGCAGCAGAAATTCAACTAGCGTGTGGCGATGGCGCTGGTCCGATAAGGTTGCCAGACATCGCTGAGCGTCTATCAGGTGCTCAAGGGACAGAATCCCGCTAGCGCCCAAACGTTATCTCGATTGGCCCGATTTCCAATCTTGGGAGTCGGGCCTTTTCTCGTCCCTCCTCCTGCCGACACGGAGGCGTGTTCTTCGTCCCCCTTCTGATTGAAGGGTATAATGGGCGCTGCTTGCGCGTCGGGCGGGGCTCCGGCGCGAAACGTTCCTACTTGAGCAGTAAGATAGGTGCGTAGCGCCCCGGAGCACAGGAAGTGGGGCATCATGTCGTTGTCCGGAAAAGGGCGCACTTACGTGCTCTTTGCGATTGTCGTTTTGGCGTGCGCGTTTGGGTCGCTCACGCAAACGGTGATGAATTCCATGCTCGGCGGCGTGGAGGCTGACTTCGGTGTGAACGCGAGCGTCGGGCAGTGGCTCACGACGATCTACATGCTCGTGCTCGGCATCACCGTTCCTGCCGTGACGTTTTTGTCGCAGCGCCTTTCCCTTCGCAACGTCGTTTTCCTCGCATTGGTATTGTTCCTGGTCGGAGGCATCGTTGATGTGCTCGCCCCGACGTTCGGGGTGCTCGTTTTCGGGCGCGTGCTTCAGGCCGTCGGTGCGGGCATCACGCTTCCCGTCCTGCAGTCGATCGCGATGACGCGCTTCCCCAAAGGGCAAAACGGCACGGCGATGGGTATCGCGGGTATCGCCATGGGGTTCGCCCCGAACATTGGCCCACTCATCGGGGGCGCGCTCGTCGACTCGTGGGGATGGCGCAGCTTCTTCTGGCTGTTCATCGCCATCGTCGTCCTTTTGATTCTTGCGGCGTTCCTCCTGATCGCGCGCGAAGACGCCCCGATGCGCGACGCGCGCTTTGAAGGCGTGTCCTTCCTGTATTCCGCGCTTGGCTTCGGCGGGCTTCTGCTCGCTTTCTCCAACGCGGCAAGCCTGGGCGTGCAAAGTCCGCTCGTGTGGGTGCCTGCGGTCGTGGGCATTGCGTGTCTCGTGTTTTTCGTGGCGCGCCAAAAACGGATCGAGCACCCGCTCATCAGCATGCGCATCTTCGAGTCGTCTCACTTCCGCATTAGCTTTATCGCGCAGAATTGCCTGTTCGCGTCGTTCATGGGAATCACGCTGATCGTGCCGTTGTACGTGCAGGGGCTCTGCGGGGGCAGCGCCGTCGAAGCTGGGATTGTGTTCATCCCCGCGACTATCCTGGCCGTGGTGGTGAATCCCCTTGCGGGCATCATCTCCGACAAGGTAGGCGCGCGGCCGGTGGTGATTGTCGCGGCGGCGCTCCTCACGGTGGGCGCCGTGTCCATGGCGTTCATGGATGAGAACACGCCGCTTTGGATGACGACGCTCATGCAGACGGTTCGCGGCATGGGGGTGAGCGCGCTGATCGGGCCTTTGAACTCGTGGGGAATGAGCGGGCTTCCGCGCGAGATCATGATGGACGCGAGCGCGTTCTTCGCGGCGGTTCGCCAGGCGTGCGCGTCGCTCGGTACGGCGATTATGGTGCTTGTGATCACGTCGCTTTCTGCGACTGCGCAGTCAGGTGCGATGGACATGTCGTTCGCCTATCAGGCGGCGTTCGGCATCTCGGCTGTGCTCGCCGCCTGCGTGCTGGTCGTGGTGATCGCGAAGGTGCGCTAGGCGAGCGGGGATTCGCTGGTCACGGCGGGCGGTCGCGGCCTCATTCCCCTCGCTAGGCGATCGCGGGTCCGACGCCCGTCCTGCGTTGCCCTCCTCGCTTCTCACCTTGCTCCGCCGGCGGCCGCATTCCCGCCTCGTGTGCCCGCTTTCCTGCGGCTTTGGACTTGCAGGGGAGGGACCTTCGCAAATTTGGGCCTTCGGGTGCTTTATGTCGCAGCTCTTTTCGCAGATGCTGTACGAGGAGGAATGGCCACTGCGGAAAGGAACCTCATGAAAGTCACTCGACGACATATCGGTTGGCATGGATCGAAGGCCCTGACGGCTCTGCTCGTCGCGTGTTGCGCGGCGGTGCTCGCCTTTTCCCTTGCAGGCTGCGGCGGAAATGACGGCGGCGGAGCGGTGGCGAAGAAGGAACCCGCTGCGAACGAGCATCCTCGGATGCTCGAGACGTGCGGCCCGAACGACTTCGGCGATCCGAGCGGCTCGAACGACAAGTGGTACGTGGACGGCGACAAGTCGAAGGGCGGTCTGTTCTTCGAAAACTTCTATTACCCCCAGGCCGTGTTCGTCGATGCCGACGGTACGATCACCGAGCCCGGCAGCTCGAAGGTCGAGGACAAGCATCTGCGCCCCGAAAGCACCGACGTCCGTGATTACGACATCGTGTTCAACGACGCGATGACCTGCTACGACTATGTGACCGAGACGTGGTACCTGCGCGGCGACGGCGATGTTACCAAGTACGAGAAGCTGGTTGCGGACACTTCCTGGGCCGACAAGGACGATCCCGACAACAACTACTTCACGCTGAACGCCGACGGCACGGTTGATGCCGGTCCCAAATGCAGCAACTTCGAAAAATGGAAGGTGACGGCGGTCGACCGCATCACCATTTTCTTCAAGTCCTACGATTACGAGAACGCTGACGGTGGCCACTTCATTTACGACTTCTACTATGACGGCGACAAGGTGGTCAAGCTCGACTGGGGCGATGGCATCGTGGGCTGCTACCTCAGGAAGTAGCGCGTTGTAGCGGCTGAAACACAAGGGAACTTCGTTCGAGGGCGCCTTACGCGGGCGCCCTCGCTATTTGGGAATCTCGCCCGCTTGCGGTATCCTCTCATGATGAAAAAACGCACGGCGGATGAAGCCGCGTGCAGGTTGAGTGCGGCGGCGTGCCCGGCATGGTGCCCCGCGAACGAAGGACGAATGGTATGGCGTTTCTGCTTGGTTGTGAGAAGGCGCGGGTCGAGTTCCCCACGAAAACGGTGTTCGAGGATGTCTCCCTCGGACTTGACGAGGGAGACCGCATCGGCGTCGTCGGCAAGAACGGCGACGGGAAATCCACGTTGCTCTCTTTGCTTGCGGGCATTATCGAGCCTGATGAGGGCCGCGTAATCCGCACGCGCGGCGTTCGCGTGGGCGTGCTCGGGCAGGCGGACGCGCTTTCCGACGACGATACGGTGGAACATGCTGTGGTGGGCGATACCCCCGAATACGAATGGGCGGGAGATGCCCGCGTCCGCGACATCATCTCCGGGCTTGCTGCCGATATCCCCTGGCAGGGGCGTGTGGGCGACCTGTCGGGCGGGCAGCGCCGTCGGGTCGACTTGGCGCGTTTGCTCATCGGCGACTGGGACGTGCTCATGCTCGATGAGCCCACCAACCATCTCGACATGCGTGCCATCACCTGGCTCGCGCATCACCTGAAGGCGCGCTGGAAGCACGGGACGGGCGCGCTTTTGGTGGTCACTCACGACCGCTGGTTCCTTGACGAGGTGTGCCTTTCAATGTGGGAAGTGCATGACCGCACGATTGACCCGTTCGAGGGTGGTTTCTCCGCCTATATCCAGCAGCGCGTCGAGCGCGACCGTCAGGCTCAGGTGGCCGAACAGCGGCGCCAAAACCAGCTGCGCCGCGAGCTCGCCTGGCTTGCTCGCGGGGCGCAAGCGCGCTCGACCAAGCCGAAGTTCCGCATCGATGCCGCCCGCGAGCTGATTGCCGACGTGCCGCCGCTGCGCAACACGCTCGAGCTCAAGCGGATGGCCGTCGCGCGCTTGGGTAAGCAGGTGGTCGACTTGACCGACGTGTCTGTGCGCCTCGGCGAAAAGACCGTGCTCGATGACGTGTCGTGGATCATCGGACCTGGCGATCGCTTCGGCATCGTCGGCGAGAACGGCGCGGGCAAGACCACGCTTCTGCGGGTGATTGAGGGTGCGCTCGCTCCGAGTGCGGGACGTGTGAAGATCGGCAAGACCGTGAAGTTCGCCGTGTTGTCGCAGCACCTCGATAACCTGGTGAAACTGGGAAGCGACCGCGTGCGCGAGGTCATCGGCCGCTATTCGCGCCGCGTGATGCTCGATGGCAAGGAGGCCACGCCCGCGCAGCTGCTCGAGCGCCTCGGCTTCACCCGCGATGACCTGAACGAGCCGGTGTGTGACCTATCGGGCGGGCAGAAGCGTCGTCTTGCGCTGATGCTCATCCTGCTTGACGAGCCGAACGTGCTCATCTTGGACGAGCCGGGCAACGATCTGGACACCGACATGCTCGCGCAGGTGGAAGACCTGCTCGACGGATGGCCCGGCACGCTGCTTTTGGTCACGCACGACCGCTATCTCATGGAGCGCGTGACCGACAACCAGTATGCGCTGATCAACGGCAAGATTCGCCATCTGCCGCGCGGCGTCGACGAGTATCTGGAACTTGTAGGGCACACCACCGACGAGCGAGGCGGTGTGGTCGCCTCTTCAAACGGGAAGGCCTCTGCCTCCAAGCAGCCTTCAACGTCGGCGGGCGAGCAGGCGACGGGCACGGCGTCGAAGCTCTCGGGCGGCGAGATCCGTGCGCTTCGAAAGTCGATGGCGTCGGCCGAGCGCAAAATGGACACGCTGCGCGGCAAGATCGAGGGCATCCACCAGGCTATGACCGAGGTCGATCCCTCCGATTACGTGAAGCTCGGTGATATGCAGAAGGAAATCAAGGAAATCGAGACGCAGATCGAAGCGCTCGAGGAAGAGTGGATGGAAGCCGCGGAGGCGCTCGGCGAGTAGGCGCTTTCGGCGTGCAGGCCCTCGCGCGCTCGCGGCGGTCCTCCTTGCGAGGGGAAATCGCACGTCGCGAACACCCCTTCGGTCCCTGACTACTCACACGGCCGCGCCGCTTAAGCGCCGCGGCTTGGCGTTCCGCCAGGCGGTTGACCTATGCGCGTGTTGAAAGGCTCGCGATCAGCTCCGCCTCGGCATCGCGGTTGGGCGAGGCGCACGCCTGGGCGAAGGGCAAGTTTTCGGGGTCGAGGCACTGCTCGATCGGCACGCTGATCGGGTGGAAGAGCACTTCGAGGTCGCGTCCCTGTTCGGCGGCCCGCGCCTCCATGTCGGCAATCAGGCCGGGCGTGGTTTTTTGCATGCAGCCCGAAAGCACGATGCCGGAAAAATCGGCGACGTGGCTCCCTTCCTCCAAATCCTTGCGGCAGTGCGGGGCGAGAAGGGCGAGCAGCGCGTCTTTCACGAGGTTGACAGGCGAAATCGCCGCGATGCGTCGCGGGCTCTTAAGGTGCGGGCCGATCGGCTCCACGGGAAGGCGTGCGGTCGTGACCAGGCAATCGGTGCGCTGGCAAGCAGCCAGGAGCGCATCGTGCACGAGGGGCACCATATGCGTGTGCTGATGCGTGTCGACACGGAGACTGCGACGCTGGTCGGGGAAGGCCTCGAGATAGCGCTTGATCTGCTCGCTGAATTCGCGGGCAAGCTGCTCGCGAATGCCGTCACGGTCGCCGGTGCGCAGTGTCGATGCCATCAGGTATCCCATAAAGGAATGGGAGAAGGTTCCGCGCTCGTTCACCAGCAGCGGCACGTCATCGGGGTTGGAGACAGGATGCCCTTCCACGATATTGAGGTGCAGGCCAAGCTCTATCTTTCCCGCGTCGACGAAAGGACGGACAAGCTCGGCGCATTCGTTAAATGCCGGGCTGTTCGCGAACATGCTCATGCTCGACAGGGCTCCATGGCCGCCGCATGCGTCCGAAAGCTTAAGGATAGCCTTCGATTGCTCGACGGTAATCCCAAAGTCGTCTGCGTGAATGATGAGCGCCACAAGCCTCCCTTTCATGTTCGTGCGCGGTGTTTGTCTTCAAAACGCTATCTTTTTGAAGACAAGCGAGACAAACGAAATAATAGTACTCTCATGCAGGTGCGTTATTGGGGATCGATTGCTCGGGAGGGTTTATGAAGCGTGCGAGCGGAGCAGAGGTTCAGGGGGTGCTTTCGTCTCGTTGGTTCCATCTTGCCGTTCTTGCTTTGGGGTCGGCGTTTGTGCTTGTGGGGGCTTTCCATGGCTATATCTGGTTCGATGAGAGCTATTCGGTTGCCATAGCGAACCATTCCTTCTCCGAGATTTGGCGCATCGGCTCGGGCGATGTGCATCCCGTGCTCTTCTACTGGGCGCTGCATGTCCTCAACCTGGTTTTCGGGCAGAACATTCTTGTGTATCGCCTGTTCACGGTTTTGGGGTCGATCGCCCTTGCAAGCCTTGGATACACGCATGTCCGTCGCGATTTCGGCTGGAAGCCCGGCGTGCTGTTTACCGCATTCGTCCTGTTCATTCCCTATACCGCCATTATGTCGACCGAGATTCGCATGTACTCGTGGGCGACGTTTTCCGTCATGCTGTGCGCGCTCACCGCGTGGCGCATCGCGTGCGCTTTGCGCGAGCCGGCGTGCGAAGGCTCTGTGGCCTGCGTTCAGAAACGCGCGCAGGGGAAGAGGCTTCTTGCGGGTGCGCCGCTTTCGTGGTGGGTTGTCTTCGCTGTGTCAAGCCTGTTCAGCGCATACCTGCACTACTTTGGCGCTATGTCTGCCTTTATGGTGAACCTGCTGCTGCTCATCTTCTGCATCAATCGAGCCGCCCGTCGACGTGGCGCGACGGCTTTGGGGGTACTCGTTGCGAGCGCCGTCATTCAGGTTGCGCTCTATGCGCCGTGGCTTATGGTGCTCGTGCATCAGATGGGCGTTGTGTCGAACACGTACTGGGCGAACATGGTGTTTCCCGTCACCTACATCGAGTTTGCGACGTACCCGGTGCGGACGAGCTTCGTGCATTTCGCGTTGGAGGGAAGTTACGGCGCCGTGCCTCAGGTGGTGGGGCGGGTTCTTCTGGCAGCGACGCTCGTGTGGCTTTGCGCGTGGGCCGTCTGGTCTCTCGTGCGCCTGGCGAAGTCGCATGTTCTTGCAGGCGAACATGCAGAAGGCGGCTCGTGCGCTGCGACAGGGAAGGCTGCGGGAGGCGAGGGCTTCGGGGGCCGGGCTGCCGTGGGCTTTGCGGACGAAGGCAGCTCGTGTTCTGCGAATGCGCCTGACGAGGGCAGCTCGTGTTCCGCGAATGCGCTTGACGAGGGCGGCGAGCTTTCTGCGAATTTCACCCCCGAGTCCGAAAGCCCCCGCGCTCAGCGCGATTCGCTTTCTCGGCGCTTTGCCCTTTGGGCCTCGCGCGACTCGGTTGCCCCCGTGCTTTGTGCGCTCGCGATCTACCTGGGCGTTTTCGCGATTTCCTTCTCGGCTTCCATCCTGATGGACTCGCTTATCGTGTACTACCGCTACCTCGGGGTGGCAATCGGTCCGCTCCTTTTTGCGGCGGTAGTGCTTCTTTCCCGCATTCGCTCACGCGTACTCGTCGGTGCGGCATGCGCTATCCTCCTTTCCGTCTCCGCCCTCAACATGACGCTGCTCGTCGGCGACTTCTACAGCTCCGACAACCAGGAGGCGCTCGACGAAGTGCGCCAAACGGTCGATCGCGTGACGCAGGAAAACGACGGGAAGGCGCCGCTTGTCGTCTCGTCCGACATCGGGTACATCAGCCTGACTACGCTTGCCTACCCCGACGTTCCCCAAACGTACATGGATTGGCAGAAAGGCAACTGGAACTTGGCGTATGAGGCGTATTCTCCTACTCTCACCTGCAAAAACTCCTGGGAAGAGATTCTTGATGGCTACCATGGCCCGATTGTCGTTTTGGGACAGACCCAAAACGGCGTCATGTCGCGTGACGTTGAGGACCTCTCGAAACGCGACGGGTTCGAGCTGCGGGAGTCGGGCACCCGCTACCGTCCTTACGAACGCGCCTGGTTTACCGTTGCAGTCATCGATAAGGATTAGGGTACTCGCAGAAAGCCTCTAAGGGACCGATAAATGGCATTTTGCGAATGAGCTTGTACCAGGAGATGTGCGCAGCTGATAGGCTGAGGTAGGGGTAGGCGACCGCTGGTGCGACCTCGTTTTCCGCACCGTGCGACGTGGTCGCCGTTGAAGGCGCTTTCCATTTATGTGCGTCTTGTGTGCGCTTTAGCATGCTAGAATCCTTCCGTTGTGAAAATGCTTTCACGCGAAAGGGACCAGTTTGGATTCGCTTCGGCGGCTGAGTCTTAAGGTGCGGGATTGCCTGATCGCTTTCGCGCGGACGCAAGGGAAAGGGAGGAAAGTGGACTCGTTTTTTAAGATTTCGGAGCGCAAGAGCACGA
>ERZ1034984.3466-NODE-3466-length-11373-cov-1661.141232_pt1 | contig 11373 bp, 13 predicted proteins | sample MGYA00520589_ERZ1034984 | MGnify/ENA primary metagenome ERZ1034984 (study PRJEB33766, sample SAMN09781790) | gut metagenome | biome: gut microbiome | host: Homo sapiens | place: Madagascar | study: EMG produced TPA metagenomics assembly of the PRJNA485056... | reverse complement strand
GCAATAACGTAGTTATCATTACTATGTGATGTGGTATATAATACTAGAAATTATTAATAAAAATGTTCACAATTTGTTTACAATTTGTACACCACTTAACATTAGTATGATGTTATAATGTATACATAGTTAAGAAAGAAAACAAAGTTTCATATGAAACAATCACGAGGAGGTAATATCATGAAGAAAACAGGAAACGTAGGGGTAGCAACAAAGTGGACAGTAGACATGGCAATTGAGAGCATCAACGCTATAAAAAAAGATATGATAAAGTCGGGCAATGACATATCAAGCATAGTGTATGCTATACGCGATGAACTCAAAGAACGTAATGCGTGCCGTGATTTTGGTTTAGCTGTGGGTATGAGTAAAGCGTCAATATCCAAAATGGTGACAGCCGAAACATTAAGGGCAGAGTGTGGTATATCAAGTGATGTGTCGTATAATGCGATATATAAAGTTAGAGATTTATTTGGTATTGATGGTCACACAACCGATATTGTGGCGCATATGCTTGACATGGGGGAAAGTGAGAGTGTAATCCGTCATGTGTTGTGTGACTCAGCAGAGGACACAGCAGAGGACACAGCAGAGGACACAGCAGAGGACACAGCAGAGGGCACAGCAGAGGACACAGCAGAGGACACAGCAGAGGACACAGCAGAGGACACCCGCTCAGAAATAGTATCACAGATTTTTAACATCCTCAGCAGTTACGATATTGCTAAAGATGATATGAAACTCATTAAAATGTTAATTAAGGGGTTGAGATAATGTTATTACTTATAATAACGAGTATATTGGTGATATTATCAATATTGAGTAAAGATATTGGATTAAGGGCATCGTTATTGATTTTTGCGTTACTCTCATTAACAATGTGGGTTACGTATTTATAAATAATATTTTCGCTGACCTAACGGCATGACGGGGGGAAAGAGGTATAACATGAAACATTTAGTAGCAAGCACAGCAAAGATTGAAAAGCGCATTGACATGCTGAAAGTTGAGCGCATGACAGGGGTGTCAATTACTGATAAAGCTATGACAACTATAGCTGTTGATAGTATTGACACAGTAATGAATCTATATGTGTTAGATGTTGAGACTGAGGAGGGTACTATCACACAGGCTATTATTGAAACTGATGATAATACGTATTCAACATGCTCTGCTATAGCTGTTGACTTGATAAGGGAGCTTATACAGTTAGTTAACAAGGGCGACATATCATTGTCTGAAATCGGTTTTAAGGTGAAAATAGCAGTTGCTAGAACAGGTAACAAATACTTAGACTTACAGCTTATGTAAAGTTATATTGCCGAAGTAGAAAAAAGGGCGCACATGTGACAATGTGCGCTTTATTATCAAGGGGGTATACATGGTTTTAAGAGATGCGTCGTACGAGATTAGGGGCTATACAGTATATAATGCTACTGTTAACAGTATCTTAGATTACAGTGATATTAGTGACTATAACAACTTAATGTGTTTATGTAGAATGATATACGGCGAATGCAATCACTTGCTAATGTTAGCGGGCAAAGATGTATCAATCATAGCACGTAAAAATGAAGTGTGTGTAATATTAATATCATATAGTGACACATATCACGAGAAAGAAATTACATTAAAGTGTGAAAAGACGGCACAACATGAGTTAACAATAAAAAAGGTCATATATGTAAAAACGACTAATCAGTATACAGAAATCACGATGGGGGTTAAACACATATGAAACGAGTATATAAAGGTGAAATACCCCGCAAGGTAAAAAAAGCATTTGCGGAACGTTTGCGTCAGGCACGTATAAAAGGTGAGACTAACACAGCAGAATACAAGTATATAATGGAGTTACGCTCAAAGGGTGAAATCACATTAGACATTGCTCAAAACGCACTCCGTAAGCGTAAAAAGAAAGTTTCACGCGAAACTTTAAGCGCACGTGATTTAATGAATATGCGCAAACAAAAATGGATTGATAGGGGGTTGGAATACTCAACACAATATCAGTCAATGTTAAAAAAATCAATGAGTGATAATGTGAGTGACGATGTACTTAATACTCTGTTTAGAAATGTTGAGGGCTACGAAGAAAAAAAGATAAGACTCAATTCGTTGCTAGAAGAGCATAAAGAGTACATATATAAGGGTGCAACTGAGGGCAATACACCCGATGAAAAAATTTTTGAGGACATTATGGAACACTCACTAACACAGCATGACAGTATGTTTAGCGAAAGTAACATTGATGAATATATTAATAAGCTAGAGTTATATGGAAAAAATAAGACAGAATTACTAAATAAATATTTCAGGGGGTAAAAAATGAAAATAGTCTCATACGATGAAATGGTACAACAACCGTCAGGAACTGTATGTGCGGCATACTATGATAGTATGTTAGGTGACATTTTTGTAATAGGCTCAAGCATAGGGTCGGGGTTTCATTATGTTAAGTATTTAACACCTGTCGTGGAAAATGGAATCTTTTTATCATGGAAATTTATCGACAATAGTCATTTTGATATTGCTGATATGTATGGTAACGGTGACTATGCAATACTGGATAAAAACGACATTAACAATATAATCAACGAGCTAAGTGCATGGTAGAATATAAAAAATATTTAGAATCAAATGAATATAAAAACTTAGTATACGGTGACATAGAAACTATTAAAGCAATGTCGGGTAATAGTTGTAAAACATATTCGGCATTGTCATTGTCATTTGATATAGAAACATCAAAAGTTAACGATAATGGTGAGATTAAATCATTTATGTACATCTGGATGATGGGCGTTAATAACACATGTGTATATGGTAGAACGTGGGATGAATTAAATGATTTTTTATCCCGCTTTAAAACAGATATTATTGACACGCATCAGTATACAAGATGCAACAATCGTAAACACAAAGCTAAAGTTACATTTTTTGGGTTCATTCATAACATAGCTTTTGAATGGGCATTTTGTAAAGGTAATATGCAACACAGTATCACGGATGTGTTTTTAAAAGAGATACGTCAACCTCTATATTTTGATATGGGTGGTGTGCGATGGATTGACTCATATCAGATAACTAGAATGAGTTTAGATAAATTAAGTAAGACGTACACTAAACGCAAAAAATTAAGTGGTGAGTTAGATTATAATATTGTGAGGTCGTATAAAACAATATTAAGTGATAAAGAGTTAGCATACTGTGAAAATGATGTATTAGTGTTGACCGAATATCATAAATATTATGTTAATACATATTTACAAAATGGCATAAAAACTTTTATATATACGCAAACGGGTATTGTCAGAGCACGTATTAAGCAAGACTTTAACAAGCAATGCAAAATAACACATCAAGATATTATAAATATGTTTCCCGACACACAGCTAGAGTATCAAATCCACATGGAGTATTTGTTTAGAGGTGGCTATGTGCATGGCAGAGCAGACTTGTACAATAAAATATTATATGATATTGATAGTTTCGATATTACATCGGCTCATCCATATCAAATTGCGTCGAAAATGTTTCCAATTTCAAAATTTGTCGATATAAAAGTTTCACGTGAAACTTTTATAATTAAAGAGGGCTATGCATATATAATAGATGCCACGTTTGAAAATATACAAGCAACAACAGAACACAGTCTAGAGTCACTATCTAAAGCAGTTGAAAAAGAAAATGTATTGCTAGATAATGGGCGCATACACAGTGCAGGCAAGTTGAGAGTGTTATTGACTGAAATTGATTATGAATTATATCAATTATATTATAAGTGGGATGACGTAGTATTTAATAATGTTAAAATTGCTAAAAAGGGGTATTTACCCGCTTATGTTGTAAAAAATGTACTAGACGCATACGAAACTAAAGAAACCTTAAAGTTGCAACACATGCCGTATATGAACGAAAAAGTTTTTTTAAATAGCATTTTCGGTTCATTTGTAACTAAAATATATAAGTATCTATATAAATATAACTATGAAAATGGTAATGTTGATAAGATAGAATCAGATTATCACAAAGAGGTCAAAAAACGTGTGTTATCGATGTACTGGGGTATATGGACAACTGCATATACACGTTATCAACAGTTATCGTTAATGTATAAACTAGGTGGTGTGTATGGTGATACTGACAGCGATAAAACACCGCACAATGACAATAATTTTGCGATTGTAAAAGATATTAACGACAAAATCATGCAAGGTAATGCGGTCATTTGTAAAAGGTATCACAAAAACTACACGCTAGTTAAAGAACTAGGACAATGGGATTATGAGGGTACATATACAAAGTTTAAAATGCTAGGTGCAAAGCGGTATGTTTACGAATTAAACAATGAGACGCACATCACATGCGCGGGGTTGCCTAAGTCAGTTAAAATTGACAATCCGTTTATTAACTTTAGAGATGGTATATATATACCCGATTGCAAATTAACAACATCATATCACGACAACGAGTATTATGCTAATGTTGCGGGTGTCAATATGTCATCAAAAACTGGTGTATCTTTAATACCATGTGACTTTACGCTTACAGTTGCTAGTGAATATGTCGAATTTGTTCAGTGGATACTAGAAAAAGTTTCACGTGAAACACCATAAAGTTTCACGTGAAACTTTTATTTACTTAGCTGAATAGTACGCTTTAATAATACTTCCAACGGAGTTTGTAGCAAAAAACCATTTTTTACTATCGTACATATAGCCCCACAACCATTTTGAAAATCGGTCATTGCCTTTACTATATATATATTTTTTGTCTGAAAAGTCGTCACTCACAGAATATATTATACAATCCTCTTTTTTAGGGGCGTTACTTTTGACAGCGTGTATACACAAACCATATCCGTTAACTTTGACAACATATAACTGTACATAATTAGTTTGATAATGCACAAATACATTTTTAACTAATATGCTATCAGCTTTTCTAGTGATATGTGGTACATTGTCAATACTCCATCCCGCGCCCGTTATGGAATTTAATCGCAAATTACTAAAGTTAAAATATCTGCTATTAAACAATTTTCGTCTATCATCCAATTTAGTTCCTACAATTTCAACGTGTACTGATGTACCGTTTAATTCATAAGTTATTTTGTCGCCCTGTTCGGCTGTTTCGATAAAATCTCTACAACCTAACTCGTCAAAATATTCAGAACGGCGGTTTATAGTGTTAGCTAGCATTATGATGTACCCTGTCAGGCGTTTGCGGAAAAGCGTTGACAGTAAATCACAGAATATTACAAACTCTCCAGACTTGTAAAACGCATTAATAAACTCGTCAAATATCACATAGTCCGCTTTATCACATTGATATGAACTTTTGTAATTGTCGTTATTATCAATAGACAGCACTTTACAACAGCACTCGGTATCAGACGCTATTGTATTACCCTCAGAATCTTTACATACAAGGTAAAAACCACGAACGTTACGACGATATTCAATGCTATTATATTTATCATTTGTGATTTTACTGATATAATCACATGATTCAATGACGCTATATATTTTATTGATATTGCTCTCACGTATCATTTGTTCTTTTGACCTAACGTAATGTGTGATAGTGCCACCCTCAACATATGCTATTAACCCCACTATCAGCCAAGCGGTTGTTTTACCACTTGACCTGTCAGAGATAAATGCATTCCACACAGCATCGACACGCTCAGGTGTATACACACCGTCAGGAAAAAGTTTTAATTTTTTAGCTATTTTTATACACTTATTTATATTGATAATCGCCACCTCATTCCCATATAACACCATTTGCAAGTATAGATTCTAATTTATCCGAAACAAATTTTGGACAACTAAAATTAATATGCGGATTGACTATTTTACAAAGCCCGCCTATACTCGAAATTTTATCACTAGTGCCAATTAGAGACCCCACATCGTTAGTATATGTTGACGGCATGTAAGCGGGAGTTGTGTATAATATTAAACAAGGGCGCTTCATTCCCATCAGCCCCGCCATATCTGTTAACGCACCCGATTTTTCAACTTTGTTTTTTGTCATAGCAGTTGATACCGCACCGCCTATTGCGCTTGTTAATGCGCCCGCACTTCCCGCATTTGCGAATGATAAAACTGATGATGTAACAGTGTTTATAAAACTTTGCATTTTTGCGCTAACGTCATACGCTGACATAGGTACTTGAGAATACACAGAGCACGGAAACGTTTTGTAAACCTCGCTAAAGCTAGGGAATCTGTTTTGTTTAATTGATACATAGCAAAGTGCTTGCCCGTCAATTAGCGAAACGTGATATTTAACGTGTATCGTATTATTTTGAATTATATCGTTGTCAATGTCCACGAATCCTATATGAGGTAAATACAGTTGCGCTTGCTTAAATGGACTATAGTCTAAATATGACCCATATTCTTCATCAACGTTTATTTCTCCACAGTCAACGACCATGAAACTTTGCCTTATTGCATCGGCACTGATGCCTGTGTCAACGTTACCGCAAACAATTTCTTGTCTGCCGTCAACAGGAACAGGACAATCAGTAACATATAAACCTAGCACAGCCTGAAGTGGGTCTTGCTGAATTTTTAAAATGTTATCGTAAAAACTCTTTGACCACAAAAATTTATTTAACTGTTTTATTTCATCGGGCGTGGGGCTTGATAATGTGATACCTGTTCCACTTGCAATGTTGATGTTAGGTAAATTTGGCTCACCTTGTGGGTTAACAGTGGGTGGTGTAGGTATACCGCCCTCATCATCATCGCCCTCTTTTGACGGAGTGGTTGGCGCTTGCGTTTTATAAACAATTTGACCGCCCGTTGTTTGATTATTAAGGTCAAATACTGTGCCCGCAAACAGATTGATTGACTTATAAGTCCTATCCGCAAAATACTCAGACGCCCATAAAGCAACCCCCATTGCATTTGCTTTATCACTAGTATGTACTACATTATCAGACGGTAATAGTTTAACAGCACATATTTTTAGCCCGTACTTTAACGCACTGCCGCCTGGATTTTCCCAAAACGCGTCGTAATTAGCATTGTTAATTGGCTCTTTATTACAATATAACGCCATTCCCACAGCCGTTGTAGGTGTTCCCGAATCAACTCTATACTGCCACCTAAATTTTAAATGCATGTTAGGTGTCAAGCCAACGTCAATATCCCAATCTTTATTTAATTCTAAGTCACCGCCCAAACCCGTTTTTATGTCAAAGATAGTTGATTTTGATGACGGGAAACCACCATTATCGACATCGTGCGTATTATATTGTTTATATGTATATGTCCATTCAGGATGTTCGGGGTCAGGAACAACCCTGTTATCATCAAAAGGTAATCTATCATATGTCCTAGTGTCAAGCACATAATATTTACCGTTACATTCGATTACTTCAGCCATTTTTAATTCCTTTCTAAAGTTTCACGTGAAACTTAAGCCACTATTCCAACGGTTGACAGTACATAAGAGTACATATCAGAAAAACCGTTCGGGAACATATTTGAATATGTAATTGTATATGCTCTCGCATAGTGTCCATTGTCCGCAACATACATATTAAAATGCTTACTATTTCTGTCAATTATAAATGTCTGCTTCGACAACTCTACTCTGTAAGTCATTAACACATCTAATTCTAAACTAAATTCGTATAACCCCTTACCTGCTGACTTCACCGACTTCACATAATAGTATTTGTTTCGTTCTTTCCAGTCTAGCGCATCAGAGTCATTGACAGTTAACACAAGTTTACAGTAATTATAGCGTGTAATATCGAAATCAACATTATCAGCAAGCGATATTAAAACAGTCGGCTCATACTCATCAGTTAACGCTTTAAAATTACCGTAAACTGTACGGGGTGTTTCTAGCGACATTTTTTTATTAACTATTGATGTTTTACCGCTGTATATGTTAAACTCAAATTTAATTATAAACACCCCCCTTAAATATAATATGACCTGTCTGTTTCAAAAATTGATGATGCGAACATCTTTATATACATATCCCAAAATTTGAGCCAAAAATTGTGCGAATCGTAAAATGACACATATTCAGTCATCATAGCAGTAGCAGTTGTTACACCTATATTGCCGTGAATATGATTCTCTTCCACATCTGTAACGGCGTTATATATTCTTGTTTCGTTGTGGGTTTCGTCTGCTTTGTGAGTGTATGTTGTTGTAGTGCCTTTTTCAGTGTTTGTTTTAGTTTCTAATTGATTATAAGCCGTAACCGTTTTGGTCGTATCGGTTGTATTGTTTGCTACTGTGCTAATTAAGTTAGTATTATATGATGTGTCACTTGTCTTTTCTTCAGATGCTATTCCACCGCTATTTGTGTTACTAACGTCACCGTTTTGCGTCACAGTTTCGGTATCTGTACCAGTGTCTGCTTTACTATCAATATTATCTGCTTTATTACCACCGGACACCTCTTCCGACCCTGTTTTAACGTGAGATAATTTTTCGTATCTATCGTAATTTTCCACGGGGTTAAATGTCACGCTTTCTAATTCCCATAAACGTTCAAGCGGTTTTTCGCACACAGCAACAAATTGCTTTGACATTTTCGACAGCTCATAGTTAATGTCGTCTTCGACAGTTTCCGCGGGGGATGACACATCAGGCAAAACATAACTACTATACATTGTTTTTAGCAAACTATCTATTTCAACGTGTTTACTATTGTATACATCCCAAAATTCAGCGGTACCCGTAACGGTGATTACCTGTTTTGCCTGTGTTCTAACGCCTAGTGCGTCAACTAACTGTTTAACCGTTGCCACGTTATCAGTCATTGTTTACACCTCCCTCAACATTATCGGGGTCAACTCCATCGTCTGTATCGTCCTGTTTGTATATGTTATACCGCCACGGCAAAGAGTAATCAACAGTAGCATTAAATCCGAACACCTCATTAAATTGTTTAATTCCCTTAAGTCTAGCACCTAGTCGCACCTCGGGATATATCATACTATAACTGTCATATCCTTGTATCTCGTCAACTGACTGTTGAGCCATTTTACCCGATGTTTGCATGTCATGACCGTATAAAGTCGCTAAACGCCGTAAAAGATCGTCATGAAATTTACTCAAATACTGTAATCTGTCAGCATCCTTTATATCTGTTAGTGATATGACAGGTATACTAGTATCTTTTCCGTTAATTTCATCGATTAACGACGTATCATTCATGACCGTGTAGTCGCTCAATCCCTCAATAGCGTTAGTCATAGCTACATCAATAGCGGTTTTGAGCTTGCCGCTATTTGCAACAGGAATCGGAGACTTTTTACAATTGCGAATAACTGTTTTAATTGCAATGTCAGTTTCCGTGAACATGTTCGCAAAACGGTATAAATCAAACTCGGCGGTTTTTGTGTTGTTGTTCCATACGAGAGCACAATCAATCCCAACTGTGCGATTGCTGATTATAGTACCGTTGCGGGTAACCATTTCAACAGTTGTACCCCACCCGTAATCATTGAGCGGGGGAAGTAGTGCGGGCACTCCCGCGTAATATCTGTTGTCATCTATTTTGACAATAGCCACCACACCAAACGCTACTAGACACCACTCCATGTAATCGATGTCGATAGATGAGGGTAAGCCCTCATAATTAAACATTGACATTAACATTGACGATTCTATGTTAACATAATGTTGATATGTCTCATAATTCATCAATTTGTTAACTGTTTTATCTTTTTTCACATACGGATTGTATATATCAAAAGGGCATGTAATTTTTCCTATGCTCATTTTTTCCACCTCTTTACAAAAACACGTGAAACTAATGTTATATTAGTTTCACGTGAAACTTTAAATATTACTTGTGCGCTAATCAAGGAAAAATGCCACTATATTGTAACGACTGTCTACCCAATAGTTAGCGGTATAGTGTGCGTGGTCATTCCAAAAATCAGCACCCGCGGCATAGTTTGATGTAACGTAGTTTTCGTTAGGCGACACACCAAGTGAGAGATAATCCCACATTAGACCGACAGCATTTGACTTGCTATAAGCCTCTGTGCCTATACCTAACTTGTTAGTTGCGTCCGCCTTAATCTTGACAGATGATATGTCGTCCCACTTATAAAAAGCTGTTTCGCTGTCAGCAGTTGATGCGATGCCCTGCCATGCTGTAATCTCTGTAAAATCACCAAATCCGAGTTCGTCATCGTTAAACGTGTCTGCTTTTACTGTCTTTATGATACTTGCAAAATCAGATAACAAAGTTAGTTGGTTTTCCTCAATAGGTGTTACACACGGGATTGTCTTGTCGTTAAATGCAACCGTCATGTCCTGTGACATATATTTGCGTATATTCCTAATACGCTCAAAAGCGTACTTCATAGCATCATCGGATTTTTTAAAATCGTCTTTAGTTGCGCCCTGAGGCAATATACCCTTTGCTATTGCCTCCGTTACAAAATGTACTGCTGTACCCGTAGCTTTATCTGATATTGCGATTGCTGATGACATCAACATCCTCGTCCACGTATTAATAGTAATACGTAAGGTATTCTCCCACGCTACTGATATGCCGTCAATAAATGCTGACATGGCATCCCATGACGTAAAAGCCTCTTTAAGCTGTCTACGGGTCATTGACTTCGAAATCATAATAGCTTTACGGTCATCGAAAAGGCGGACGCTTGTCTCAGGCTGATGGAATGTATAATCGTAATCAGCGTATGACTGCCCGTTTGTTAGATTCCATGACGGGTCATCCTGCACCTCATACAATCCGAGTCTTATTGACTCAATAGCACCGCCATACTCGAATGTGTCTTTAAGTATCGCGGGGTCGATGTAGGGAACCAGTCTACGTTCTGTAACTACCTTACCGATTCGTACAACTAGTGCTTTTGTAAACACGTCATTTTTATCTGCTTCGTCAATATCCCGCCCGACATCGGGTAGCTTGTAAGTGTCAATCTCAGCCAAGTTCTTATTGTCGCCTGTACCCGATGCGGGATAATAGTTAACACCCATTGTCTGAGCTATAGCATCCCTTGTTAACTGCTGTATATTGTCAACTCTTCCCATTTTTATCCTCCCTATAACTTACTTGCTAAAGCTGTGATTGCCTGTGTGTTGTTTTCGATAGTTGTTCTGAGTTCGTCAATCTCTGCTTTGTGCGTCTCAGTCTGCTTGTTGAGTGTGTATATCGTGTATACGCACATGGCAATTGGAAACCCTACACTAGATATTAACTGTGTGATTGTTGTTACATCCATATTATCACCCCCTTTCATATTATAATATATCATATTTATTTTAAATTGTCTGTAGTGTTATTCAATACCACATCACATAGTAATGATAACTACGTTATTGCATACACAATATACCAAATTGT
>ERZ1034984.3465-NODE-3465-length-11375-cov-32.633746_pt1 | contig 11375 bp, 6 predicted proteins | sample MGYA00520589_ERZ1034984 | MGnify/ENA primary metagenome ERZ1034984 (study PRJEB33766, sample SAMN09781790) | gut metagenome | biome: gut microbiome | host: Homo sapiens | place: Madagascar | study: EMG produced TPA metagenomics assembly of the PRJNA485056 data... | reverse complement strand
GACATCATCGCCGCCGCATCGCGCTCCAGGGCAAGCGCCAGATTGGTGAGCGGGCCGGTCGCAACGTAGACCAGATCGGGACCATAGGTACGCGCGGCATCAATCAGGTAATCGACCGCCGCATTGCCATCGGCCGACGTCGCGCCCACTGGCTCGTACGGCGAGGCGGGCACGCTTGCGCCGCCAATACCGTTCTTGCCGTGGATGAGCGTGGTGGACGCCGGCGGCGTATAGGGCTCGTTCGCCTTAATGGGACGATCGGCACCCAGATACACCGGCACCTCGGGGCGGCCCAACAGGTCGAGCACCGCCAGGCAGTTATGCGCCGACTGCTCGACGCGCACGTTGCCAAAGCACGTGGTAATACCGACGAGCTCCACCTCGGGGCTCGCGATGGCGTAGGCGAGCGCCATGGCGTCGTCCACGCCCATATCCAAATCAAGGATCAGCTTCTTGGTTGCCATTGTTCTACTCCGCTTCTCCGTCTAAACCGTCTAAACCAAACTTATGTTCAACTTCGGCGCGCGTGGGAATCGATTGCTGAGCACCCAGGCGCGACACCGTCACTGCCGAGGCGCGAGCGCCCGCGGCCATGCACTCAAAGAGAGGCAAGCCCTGCAGCCGAGCCGCCGCAAGTGCGCCGATAAACGTATCGCCCGCAGCCGTAGTGTCAACCACCTCGCCCGAAAGCGCCGGCATGCGCAGCAGCCCTCCGTCATCGCCGAGCGTAACCGACCCGGATCCGCCCAGCGTGATGACCGCGGCACCGGCCCCCTTGTCGAGCAGCGCATTGAGCGCGGCGACGCAACTCACATCATCTGTGGGCAGAATGCCCGTCAGCATCTGGCACTCGGTCTCGTTGGGGCAGACCAAGTCGACCGCAGGCCACGCTCCTGCCGGCAAATCGCAGGCGGGCGCAGGGTTAAAGACCGTATAGAACCCCAGCTCGTGAGCGCAAGCAAGCGCCTCGGCCGTCGCTGCAAGGTCACATTCGCCCTGGGCAATAAAGACGCCGCCAGCAGCCGGGGCAATCTCGCTGGCATCGCCGTCGAGCTCGTCGGCCACCAAGCGCCTCAGTGCGCAGGCAACGTCCTCGCCCGCAAGCGCATGGTTGGCGCCCGGCGACAGCACGATGCGGTTGTCGTTCTCGCAGCGAATGATAGTCGCGGTGCCCGTCTCCACGTCATCGCGACGCGCCACAAACTCAACGCCCACGCCGGCATCTTGGAGCCCCGCCACCAGTGCGTCACCAAATGTATCGCGCCCGACGGCGCCGATCATGCACGTGCGCGCACCCATGCGCGCGGCGGCGACAGCCTGGTTTGCACCCTTGCCGCCGGCGTTGGTGATAAAACCGCTTCCGCCGACGGTCTCGCCCGCACGCGGCATGCGCTCGCACGCCACCGAAAGGTCCATGTTCATGCTGCCGAACACCGCAACGATGCCGCGATCTGCCATGGAAACCTCCTCATCCGCGGGCTTTTTGCCCACCGTCGGCCGTCAATCGTATGCTTTCGCACCTCTATAACTTTAGTTCACTTTGATGTGAACGCGCGCTTGAGGTTGCGCCAGCAGCAAGCATTCACAGGAGCAGGCGGCTACAATGAATACGTGCTGATTATTCTCGTCATTGGATGATGTTTTATGGAACAATTCCCGCAATCGAGCTCACGCGGCCGACGCCGCACGGGCAACGAACCGGCGCCGCACGAACGTCCGCGGGCCGAGCGCCGCCCCGGCGGCTCGCGACGCGCCCCGAGTCCTCATCGTGCGCCCGCCAACAAAGCGGACCATGCCAGCGCCGCCACCGCAGACCAGACGCCCGCTCGTCCCAAATCCCGCTACATTCCCGCCCTCGACGGCCTGCGCACACTCGCCGTTGTCGCGGTGGTGCTCTATCACCTCAACCTCACATGGGCGCAAGGCGGCTTGCTCGGCGTCACGATCTTCTTTGTGCTTTCGGGCTATCTGATCACGCGCCTGCTGCTCAACGAAGTCGCCAAGACCGGACGCATCGACCTCAAGAGCTTCTGGATTCGCCGCATCCGCCGCCTGTTCCCCGCCGTGGTAACGGTAGTGTTCGTGACCTGCGCGCTGTGCACCATCTTTAACCACGTGATGCTCACCAAGATGCGCCCCGACATCCTGCCGTCGCTGCTGTTCTTCAACAACTGGTGGCAGATTGCCCAAAACGTCTCGTACTTCAACGCCCTGGGCGACCCCTCGCCGCTTACACACTTTTGGTCGCTCGCCATCGAGGAACAGTTCTACCTGGTTTGGCCCCCGCTGCTGCTCGCTATGGTATCCATGCACATGAGCAAGCCCAACACGCGCCGCGTGGTTCTGGGCCTGGCTGCTGTCTCCGCCATCGCCATGATGGTGCTCTATAACCCTGCCGCCGACCCCAGCCGCGTGTACTACGGCACCGACACCCGCGTGTTCTCGCTGCTGCTGGGCGCCTGGATGGCCTTTATCCCCGATCGCGACCTGGCGCCGGTGTGTCTCGCTCATCGTTTGGGGCTCAATCGCCTGGCTGGCGCCGCCAAGCACGGCAAGAACACCGAGGGCAAGCCTAGCGAGAAGGCCGACAACGCAGCCGAGACCGTCCCGGCACAGCCGAGCGCCCTCGTGCGCTTTTGGTCCTCGCCCGCATCCATCGATGTGTTGGGCGTCGTGGGTCTGGTTGGCCTTGCCGCCATGGTCGCGCTCACCAACGGCTACACCGCGTTCCAGTATCGCGGCGGCACGCTGTTATGCTCCATCCTCACGCTCATGGTCATCGCGGCCTGCGTGCAGCCCCAGGGAATGGTTGCCCGCGCACTGTCCGCCGAGCCGCTCGTGTGGGTTGGCAAGCGCTCGTACAGCATCTACCTGTGGCACTATCCGCTACTGTTGCTCATGAACCCGGTCGCCAACATCAACGATACGCCGTGGTGGCAGTACATTTTGCAGGTGTTGTTGGTGGTCGCCGTAGCCGAATGTTCCTATCGCTTTATCGAGACGCCGTTTAGAAAGGGCGCCTTTGGGCGCACCGTATCCGAGTTCCGCGACGGCACCACCACGCCCGCCAACTGGGTGCGCGCGCATATTCCCGTGTGCGCCACTTGCGGCATCGTGCTTGTTATCGCGCTGGGCGGCCTGATCTTTGTGCCGGAGACCTCCGCGCTGAGCGGTGAGGGCGCCGAAGTCCTCAACAAGGAAGCCAAAAACACCGCGCCCACCGACCAGCAGGCGGCCGACGACACCGACAAGGACAACGACGGCTTCCCCGATGGCTCCTACGACCTGTTGATGATCGGTGACTCCGTGTCGCTGCGCGCCGTTGATTCCTTTGACGGCGTGTTCCCGCACAGCCATATCGATGCCGAAAAGGGCCGCCAGTTTGATGCGGGCCGCGCGACATTTGAGGGCTATCTCCAACAGAACCTTGCCGGCAAGATCGTGGTCTTTGCACTGGGCACCAACGGCTTGGTAACCGACGACCAGATCGACGCCATCATGGCCGATGCGGGAGATAAGCGTATTGTGGTGTTTGTGAACACGCGCAGCCCGCAGCCGTGGGTTGGCTCTACCAACCAGGCCATCGCCAACGCTGCTACGCGCTACAAGAACGTGCGCGTTATCGACTGGTACGGATACAGTGCCAATCGCAACGACCTGTTCGATGGCGATGGCACGCACCTGTCGACCACTGGCGTGACTGAGTACCTCAACTTGATCCACGATGCAGTCAAGAAGGACCTGCCCGTGCATCCCGAGGATCACGTCAACGATCCGCAGCCGGCGGCCGTCAAGTCTGCCACCGACGCGCTCGTCAATGCGCTCGCTCTCAAGCCGCACAAGCTGGGCACCGACAAGTAACCCGCAGCGCAAACTTCCCACATCCGGAGGGGGTGCCTGCCACGGCAGGCACCCCCTCCGGCAGTTAGGGACGTTCCTTATGTGCCGGCACCTAGGGACACTCCTGGCACAGCCGAGGAACGCCCTCCTTGCGACCGAATTCTGGGCGCCTCGCCACCCCGAGCGTTGTTTCCAAGCCCCACATCCGCAGCAAACAACCCAAAATCACTCTTTTCGAGCCGACTCCAAGAGGTCGTGGACAAAAAGTGGCAAATATGAGTACTGTTACCATTTTAGTAGCAGGCAAAACCACCCAAAATGGCGCCCCTGCGGTAGCGCGCGACCCTTCCAGTTGACCAGAATGGCCGGCTTAGGACTTGGAGACCCGCTTTTAATAAACAGATTCTTAACTATGTTCATTATTTTCTTGGTCGTAAATGCTATCGGCAAGGCAACAGTACTCATATTTGGCATTTTTTGTCCACTGCCATATAACTAACGCCCTATAGCGGGCAAAAAACAGGCCGCAGTCCATCGCTGCGGCCTGTTTGGAGTCCAAAAGAGGCGCTAAGCGCTGTAACCCATCGCCTGCAGAACAAACATGACGACCGTCAGCACCGTAATCACACCGATAGTCGCCCAAGTGAGCACATTCCACACGCGGCCGTTGCGGTTAGTGCCCATAATGTGACGGTCAGCGGCGATAACCACCTGGAACACCAGAACCACGGGCAGTAGCACGCCGTTGATGACCTGCGAGGTCATCATGATCTGGAACAGATCGACGCCGGGCATGAGCACCAGCACGGCAGAGATGCCAATGATGGCAGTAATGATGCCGCGATAGACCGGGGCCTCGTCCCAGCTGCGGTCGGCACCGCGCTCCCAGCCAAATGCCTCGCAGATAGCGCTCGACGTAACGCCCGGCAGCACGCAGGCAGCCAAGAAGCTCGCCGCGACCAGGCCCGAGGCAAACAGTACCGTAGACCACTGACCCGCAATAGGCTCCAGCGCGCGGGCAGCATCGGCAGCATCGCTAATCTGAATACCCGCCGGGAACAACACCGTGCCGGTCGTGATGATAATAAAGCCGGCAATGATATCGGCAGCAAGCGAGCCGCTCACGGTATCGATGCGCTGCAGCACGATATCGTCCTCGCCCGCGTTCTTATCGACCACGTTGTTCTGCGCCAAGAAAATCATCCACGGCGCGATGGTGGTACCGATCGTTGCGACCACGAGCGACACGTAGCTGGGGTCATTTTGAATGTTGGGCACGACCAGGTCGACCGCGACCTCACCCCAGTTGGGGCCAGCCATAAACGCGGCGACAATATAGGTCACGAACACGCAGCTCACCAGCAGCAGAATCTTCTCGATGCGCTGGAAACTCCCCGACATGGTAAGCATCCACACCAGCAGCGCCACCAACGGCACCGAGATGCTCGCCGGCACGCCAAAGAGGGCAAGGCCGCTCGCAATACCCGCAAACTCCGAAATGGTCACAGCCGTGTTGGCGATCAACAGTGCCGCCATAGCAAGTACACTCTTGCGCACGCCAAAGCGCTCGCGAATGAGCGATGCCAGGCCCTTGCCCGTCACGCAGCCGCAACGCGCCGCGGTCTCCTGCGTCACGATGAGCAGCACAGTCATGACGGGAAGCATCCAGAGCATCTTGTAGCCATAGCTGGCACCCGCACTGGAATACGTTGCAATGCCGCCGGCGTCATTGCCCGAAAGCGCCGCCAGCAGACCGGGACCCATAGCGCCAAAGATGGCCGCGATGGTCAGCTTTTGCTTGGTGCCCGACTTTTGCTTGGTATTTTGCACGCGACCACCTAGCCCATGACTGACATGGCGAGCAGCACCGCGGCGATGCAATACGCCACACACGAGATCATGACGGCAATAACGTTCATGGCGGTGCCCGACGTGTTGAGGTCATGCTCGTCACGCCAGAACAGCACCATCAGGTAAATCACAGCACTCATGTTGCCAACCAGGCAAATAATGGCGGCAATGTTAAAGCAGCCGGTAAAGAGCTGCTCCTCAAACATAGAGGCATCGGGGAATGCAGCGGTGCGCACCAGCTGGGCGCACAGGTAGGTCACGAGTGACAGAATCAGGCCCATGCCCGTGCTCTGGAAGAAGAATCCCAGATACGGCTTGGGCTCGTCATCGTGACCGTCATACTCCAGGAAGTAGTTCTTGACGAACGACACCATGCGCGAGGCCGCCAGCAGCACGAGCGGCATGGCACACATGGGAAACACCACCAGATGTGCGGAGCCCAGCGCCGTCCCCAGCACCGTTGCCATGATGCACGAGGCGATGCCCCATACAACAACCCAGTACTGGCGATGCACGAACCAGCTGAGCACGTTCGTCGAGTCGTCGGACGCGCTGTCACCCGAGCCGACACCAGCGATCTGCAGGTCCTCCTGATGCTCCTCGGCGATAACGTCCATGGCGTCGTCGAAGGTTACGATACCCAGGATGTGGCGGTTCTCGTCGCAGACGGGGATAGCGACCAGGTCATACTTGGTCATCTCGTCCGTTACGTCTTCCTGGTCCTCGTCGGGCGACACGTAGACCAGGTCGCGATAGGCCAGCTGACCCAGCGTGGCGTCGCGATCGGCTACGATCAGCGTTCGCAGCGAAAGCACACCGGTCAGCATGCCGCTCGGATCCTCGGTATAGACGTAGTAGACGCTCTCGAAGTCCTCGTCGAGCTCGCGAATCGCCTCGATGGCGTCACCGACCGTTGCCGTGGCAGGCAGGGAGACAAACTCCGAGGTCATGATGCGGCCGGCGGTGTTGTCCTCATACCCCAGCAGGTTACGAATCGCCTTCTCCTCCTTGACGCCCATCAGGCGCAGAAGCTTCTCGGCCTTCTCGTAATCGAGCTCGTCGATCAGGTCGGCTGCATCGTCCGGGTCCATCATGGCCAGCATCGACGATGCGTCCGTGTCGGACAGGCCCTCGAGCATCTCGGTCATAAGCTCGTCGTCATCGAACTCCGAGATAGCTTCGGCTGCCTGGGCGGTATCGAGCTGCGCAAACACCTGCGCACGTAGGCGCGGGTCGAGCTGCTCGATAATGTCGGCGATGTCGGCAGGGTGCAGCTCGCCGAGCGTCTTGTGCGACACCGAGAGTTGAATGTTCTTGGTCGAGCGGTCGAGCAGGTCCATGTAAGACCAGGCGATAATGTCCTCGCTGAGCGGCTTGCCCAGGTGCTTCATAAAGCCCTCGACGACGTGCTCGAGCGCGGGGCTGATTGCACGCAGCAGACCGCGGGCGCCGACCTCGGCACCCAGCAGACGCAGCTGATTTTCGCCCGACATGGAAAACTTGATGTCGTTGACGCGCACGACCTTCATGCCCTGCGTGTCGACGATCTGCTTATTGAGAACATCGCGCGCCAGCAGGAGCTCGGTCGGCTGCAGGTACGAGAAGCGAATATTGGTGGCAGACGTATTGAGATACACGCCCGTCTCGTCGATACGGTCAACCCACTTGCGCCAGCTGATCATAAACGGCGTCTTGCCGGGACCGCGGAACGCGAGCGACGTCACGTGCGGAAAAACTTCGCCGGTAGCAATACCAAAATCGTTGACCACGCCGAGCTTTTCGCCGTCGACGTCCAAGACCGGCAGTTTGAGCATCTCACTCAGATAATTCAATGGTGCTCCCCATCATTATTCCTGCGGACCGCGGCAAAACGGGCACGCCATCCGTGGACAATTGGATATGTATACGCATGCGCGGGCGGCACGCCGCTCGACGCTTACACCCCGTGCATGCGCAAAAAGCACCTGCATGGGGTCATCGACTGTATGGTCGAGGTTTGGATTTCACCTGTAACCTTTCTCTTGACCCTCATTAACCGCAGTAACTATAGCATCAGCATCGCGCTGCGGCACCGAATTTATGCGCTGCACATTGCAGGCATACCAAACGCTGACGTATCCGTGACATAGTCGCCGAGGACTACTCCGTGGCGTCGTCGTCCTCGGCGAGTTGGGGGAACACGGCGTTCTTGGGCATCGTGACCTTCGTCAGCGAGGTGAGCTTTTTGCTCAGCGACGTGTCCGTCTTGACCAGGTCGCTGAGCGTCACGATCTTGTAGCCGTCGGCAACGAGGCCGTCGATAATCTGCGGCAGCGCCTCGAGCGTCTGCTCGGCGCACTCGTCGCTATCGGTGAGCAGCACGATATTGCCCGGCGTCACCGAGTCGAGCACCGTCGAGACCTGCTCGTCGGCACCATTGAGTAACCAGTCGCCCGAGTCGATATTCCACGAGACCACGGCAGACACCAAGTCCATCGAGTCAATCCAATTTTGCTCGTCAAAAGCGGCGTAGGGAGCGCGCAACAGCATCGTCTTGACGCCGGTTGCCGACTTGATGGCGTCGGTTCCCCTCGAGATCTGCTTGCGCACCGTCTCGCGATCCTCGCCCTTGAGCGAATCATCGCTATAGCTATTGGAGCCGACCTCGCACCCGGCGTCGACAATCGCCTTGGCCGTGGCGGGCGAGGACTCGGCGGCATCGCCCGAAAGGAAGAACGTGGCGCTCACGCCCTTCTCCTTGAGCACCTGCAAAATCTGCTTGGTGGCACCGCTCGGTCCCTCATCAAACGTCAGGGCCACAACCTTCTCGTTGCCCTTTGGCGCCACGCTGGCGCAGGCAACCACGCAATCGGTGGCGGGCACAACCTCGCCACGGTCCTGCGTCTTGCCCGATTGCTCGCCGACCCACACCTCGGAGCGACCCTGGACGCCCCATGTCTGCACATACTCGATGGCGCCCGTGCCCTCGACCTTCAGCTTGGGCTCGATGGTCGTGGCCTGAACCTCGTGCTTCTCGTAGGTGTTACGGCCATCCTTGACCGTCACCTTCTCGCCGCCGGTAAGCTCGCGGCTGTCCCATTTGCCCCGCTTAACGCGCTTGCCGTCAACCTTCACGGACAGCTTTTCGCCGCCGTGGCGCTTGAGCACGCTGTCATCGACGGCCAGCAGGTCGCCTGCGTCGTAGGTGTCAGTCAGCTCCTGGTCGTCGATAAGATTCTGCAGCGTAGAGCCCACGCGCACCGCGGTCTTTTGTCCGTTGAGCTCCACGTCCACGCTGCGGTTGACGTAGCCCACGACGGCAGCGATAAACAGCACGAGCGCGCAGCCCACGGCGATGAGCGCATAGGGCAGACGGGATGGACGGCGGGGCGAGCGCCCGTTGCCAATGCGCGCACTGCGGTCGCTAAACCCGCGGCTATGGTTGAGGTACATCGCGCCGGGCTTACGGCGGCGTTTGCGCTGGCCGCCGGGCAGCTGCCCCAGGTCGCGGCGAGCCGTCGGACGCGCACCGGAGTGCCCGTTTAAGTTGGATCCGTTTTGGCGCATGTGCCCTCCCCCATAAACACAGCGAGCCGGAGCAACATGTCTCCGGCTCGCCTCCCATCATTTGGTACGTCGCTATTTGCTAGCTTTTGACGAGCCCCCGCTCGCCTTTTGGTATTCGTCCTTAAAGGCCTTGAACATGCCGCGCGTCTTGCCGAGCTGCTTGCCCAGCGCGCGACTGCCCTTGTCCACGGCGACCGATCCCTTGTCATCGAGCACCTTGGCGCCCTTTTTGACCTTATCGCCCACCACGACACTGGCCTCGGCAGCCTTTGCGGCGGCGCCGCCCGAATACCCGAGCGCCTTGACCTCGTCCGAAACGATCATCGCGCCGTTCTCGTAGCCGCGCAGCATCGTCGGCGGCACCTGCGTGTCACCGACAAGCACGCTCGAAGCGGCACCAGCAGTCACATAGAACATCTGGACGATGCCCGAGCGCGGCTTGAACTCCACGTCCGAACAATAGCCCACGACATCGCCCGATTCCGTGCGCACGTCCATACCAACCCAGATGATGCAATCGTCCAGGTTAATGTCGAGGCGCTTGGCCGCGGCGGCATCGTAGGTGTCCTTGGCGTCATCCACCGCGATAGCACCCTCATAGACGCCGATGGCATCGAGCGCCACAAAACGGTCGGGGCGCTCGATCATGCCCGCAATATCGGACTGGCGAACCATAAAGCCCACCACGCGCGTTCCGCCCGGGGTAAAGACCGGAAAGTGTATCTTTCCGAGCTTTTTAGGGCTACGTGGCGTGCCGTCCTTTTTAGTGCGCTTGTCCTCGGTGGGCTTGCGATAGATCTTGGCGCCGACAAAATCCCCGGCGCGCATTATGCCTCGGTCGAGGGCTCCGCAGCCTCGGTATCAGCCTCGACGGCGTTCTCGACCACGACGTCGGCGGCAGGCGTCACGTTGCCGCCCGAAATGGCGTCGTTGAGTTGCTCGCGCAGCTGATCCATACGCTCGCGGGCCAGGTCGACCTTGGCGCGCAGGTCATCGGTCTTGGCATCGACCATCGGGCCGAAGTCGTTGACCGCGGCGCGGGCCTCCTCGGCACCATGCTCGTAGGTATCGCGCATGTTATCCCAAGCGTCGTTGGCGATATCGGCAGCCATGGCGCGGGTCTCGGCACCCGAGCGAGGGGCCAGAGCAACGCCGATGATAGCGCCGGCGGCGGCACCAAAGAGTGCACCGGAGACAAAGCTAAAAGTCTTACCCATGATCATTCCTCTCCTGCGGGCACGTCGGCGCCCACCGTTTGAATGCTGTCCATTATACCCGCAGCGCAACACTTGCCGCCCCGCTCATCTGTATACGGCAAAAGCGCAGGTACATGATGGTGCTGAGCGAGCGAACCTACTCCTGAGGCATAGCCGGCATGGTCACCGTGGCACCCGGGTCCTCGCCGGCGCCGTCCACGAGCGGCAAGCCGCCCTCATGCGCAGGTCCTGCCGGAACCGTCGCCGCACCGCCAAAGACGGCAGCGGAGGCCTCGTGGTTCTCGGCAACCGCGCCCTCGGTATCAATCGCCACCTGGGGCTCGTCTTCAAAGTTGGGGACGCCCTGAGGCTCAGCTGCCGGCTCGACGGCCGCATCGACAACGAGATCGACATCGTCGTCGGCAGGAGCTTCGCCCTCAGTCGCATCCTCGGCAACGTCCTCGCCATTCGCGGCGGCGACGGCCTCATGCGGATCCTTGCCCTCGGCCTCGGCACGCATACCCAAAACCAGGTTGCGCAGGCCCGCGACCGTACCGTCCACGTCGGGGGCGGGCTGGTCGGCGTGCAGGTAAGCCCAATCCATCATGAAGGTGGCAGACGACAGCGCGCCGATGGCCAGCGCATCGTCGGGACACGAAAGCTCAATCTCAAAGACGCGCTCGTCATGCTCGCTCACGCGGGTGCGGCCGCACGAGATATTGCCGGCAAGGCCGGTCTCGTTCATCAGCTCGACCGACACGTGCTCCAGCAGGTGGCAGAGCTCGGTCTGGCCCATGCAATCCTGGAACTCGCGGCCGGAATCGCCCAGGCACAGATGCTTGGCAATCGCCGGCACCAGATAGTACACGCGCGCCGTGGCCTCGATATCCTCCGAGGTCATGAGCGGCATGCCGGGGTTCACCAGCACATGCGCGCAGATCT
>ERZ1034984.3460-NODE-3460-length-11387-cov-4.547035_pt1 | contig 11387 bp, 9 predicted proteins | sample MGYA00520589_ERZ1034984 | MGnify/ENA primary metagenome ERZ1034984 (study PRJEB33766, sample SAMN09781790) | gut metagenome | biome: gut microbiome | host: Homo sapiens | place: Madagascar | study: EMG produced TPA metagenomics assembly of the PRJNA485056 data... | reverse complement strand
CTTACAAAAAATACAATCGTCTTTCTTCATACTCATATCCTCCTAAACTCACTTTAATACCAGTTCTATCACTTTCACCGAAAGTTGTATTCACACTTATACATCTAGTATATCACACCACGTCAAGCAGGTATTATACTGTATAGTCCATTCCGCCTGTACTGCTCTCTACCAGACCGCCCGCTCCATAGGTAAGTCCTGCATAGACCTTCTCGCTCTGCTGCATAACCGGACCTCCCTGATCCGTCTTCTCAATTACCTGAAAACTTGTATGGTATTTCTGTAACATAGCCCGCAGACGATCAAACTCTAACGGCTGTCTTTTGATCTTAGACCGAATCAACTGCTTATTAATATATGCAAACACCGCATACACGTCCTCTGCTACTTCATTGCCCCGGTTCATCACATTCATAAGTTCTACCTGAACCGCCTGTGCCTTATCTACGCAATGTACGAATTCATCCAAATTCTTCTCCTCATACGCCGCAACTGCATCTTCCATCCACTGCAATTCCATCTCTAACATGATCGTTGTCATCTCAGCAATTCCTGCCTGTGCTATTCGCATCTTATATACATTCATCTGTTCTTCTGTCATGTAACATTCCTCCTACATCTGATATAGTTTCTTCGCATTTGCAAAGGTTGTCTCATATACTGTATCAACATCTACTCCCTTGATCGTTGCAATCTCCTCTGCCACTTTTGTCAGATACATGGAACAGTTACGTTTTCCCCGGTAAGGCACAGGCGCCAGATACGGTGCATCCGTCTCTAATACGATCCGGTCAAGTGGTGTATATGCAACAACCTCCTTGAGCTTCTTCCCATTCTTAAATGTTACGACTCCTCCAACACCAATGTAATACCCCATATTCAGATATTCTCTTGCCATCTCTACTCCATAGGAAAAACAATGAATGACACCTCCGGTCTGTCCGTTATGTTCTGCTCTCATGATATCCAATGTATCCTTTGCCGCATCCCGGCTGTGAATAATGACAGGAAGCTTCCGCCTCTTTGCCACATCCAACTGCGCGGCAAACCACTTCTTCTGCAGCTCCTTTGTCTCTTCCTCGTAGTAATAATCTAAACCAATCTCTCCGATCGCTAAGATCTTCTCTCTCTTTGAAAGTTCTTTCAACTCTGTCATGTCCGCTTCTGTCAGTCCCGCTGCATCCTCCGGATGAACGCCAACCGTTCCATACAGAAAGTCATACTGCTTTACAAACTCCACAATACTTCTGGAATTAGGCATAGAACAACCAACATTTACAATATATTCCACACCGCCTGCGTGCATTTCCTCTAGGATTGTATTCCTGTCATCATCAAATGCCCTGTCATCATAATGTGCATGTGTCTCAAATATTCTCATATACTGCCATCCTCTTTTTCTGTGCTGCTATCTTCTGTCGTTTTCTCTTCTGATGTCTGTTCTTCTGTCGCAGTATCCCCATCGGTCACTACCGGTCTGTCTTCCTTTATCGCACCTTTATCTACACCTGTCACAGGTACTCCGGCTTCGGCGGTTGCACTTTCTGTAGTTGCAGACTGCGTATCCGTCACCGACTTCTGCGTAATCTCAATCGTAATGATCCGATGAATCCCGTTCTCCTTCTTCTCATACTGAACAGTCACCTCATCCCCCACCGATACTTTTACAATACTTTCATCGTCTGCAAACTTCTGTTTGTAAACCTCTCCGTCTGAATTCTTCAGATAAACGTAGGTCTCTCCATCCATTGTAACATATTCCATATCCGCAACCACAAACGTTACCGACTGTATCTTCTTTTCCGTATCTGTTGTCTCTTCTTCCGCGCCCGAATCCGAGATTCCCTCTTTTGCAAGCAATTGCCTGTACTTTGCAAAGACCTCTTCCTGACTCTCCGCTGTCACAACCAGATTGTACTGTTCCACATTTACCATGGCATACATCTTCACCAGTCCGCCATTATCCGTCAGCACCATAACATAAGTCGGCGTTCCATCCACATTGATCAGACTCGGGAAAGATGCCTTATAATTCTTTTCCTGTACTTCTCCTTCCGCAGAGGACATCGCTGAATATTCTTCTGCACCGGAAATGGTGTAATATCTCGCTTCCGACGTTCTCTGATTGATCATCACAAACCCGACATTGGATGCATCACCCGTAACAGAAGTTACGCCCGTATAGATCCACACATCATCCTCGATCGTCTTAAATCCATAGTCATCCGTCGCACGGATACATCCCTTCTGACCGATCACACTGTTCCAGAAACCGTTGGAAAGCTCCCCATACCAGTTAAATTTATCCTCTAACAGATCTCCATCATATACTCTGTCTACCCAGTTCGGAATATCTGCAACATCATAATATTGCATATCACCCGTGACCGGATCAAGCAGCACGGCTCCCTTTACATCCATACCGCCGAACAATCCCACTCTTGCATGCAAGACCGGGCATACATAGCAGGGACTGCCATCATCTTTCACTTCAAAATAACATCCGTCAAATATACGGGTTGGATTATGCATTTGTACATACCGGTAAATGTTGTCATTAAAATAACCGGATGGTACATATTTCATCCCTTTGGCAAGCTTCACATACTGTGATGTCGAATCCACCGGATTAACCATGACATATCCGGGAATTCCATTCTTCCGGTTACTCAGATATTTGAAAAAATCTGCGTATTTCAGATTCGCCACCTTCATCGGTGTATCCTTTAAATTGATCTGTGTATATGCATCTTCCACTTCGTACTGGCTTACCACATCCGACAACGAACCGATTCTCCGGTTACCAAATATCCTTGCACTGTTTGTATCCATCAATGCAATATTATCTACATTTTCCGACTCCGGTATATCTTCCGTGAAATCCCGCTGCTCAACCGCCAATAGCTTGGAATATCTCTTTGCATTAAAGACCGGTGTACCGGCAAGATTACCAAAGAATAATACCAGAACACAAAATACCGGTATCAATACAAGCAGTATCAACTGCACCCGTCCGTTCTCTTTGGTAAAATACCGGAAATTCTTCTTCACTCCATCGGTGAATCTCTCCTTCCGGCTTCTTCCCACAATCCCTACAAATATAAAGATCAGACTAATCACAACGGAATGAAACAACAGCCAGAACCAGAACTCCTGATTCTGAATATTGATCGCCGGATAATAAATATAATAATTAACACCTAACCATATAACTGAAATCAACAATGCTACCGGCATACTGCCGCCTTTTTTCTTACTCATATAATAACCTCCATCTCTTATCAAACCATTGTTATTGTACTATATTTTCCCACGAGTTACAACGATTTAGACAATAGACACTCCGGTAAAATTATGCTATAATTAGACACAATATACAAAAGTGTGAGCAGGAGGCTTATTATGAAATCTACAATCAAGAAATTAACAACACTATCCATGGTTTTCATCCTGGTTTTTTCCCTTTGTGGTTGCAGCTTATTTGACAGCCGTGCGAAGGTCTATTCAAGATATGCGATCAGTCTTTTAGACATTAACTATAAGAATATATCGAAGGATTATATGACATTGACCGGAGTGTCCCAGAAGGATGCGGAAGCCGTTTATGTCGACAATATGGATTATCAGGCACATAACCTCATGAACTATTATGGAGTGAAAGAAGTCGATGACGGAACCATTCTTTCCGAGTTTTATTATCTGGCACAGAGCATTTTTGCAAATGCCAAATACGAAGTTACCAAGGTAAAGAAAGACAAAGAATCCGATTCCTACACATTGGAATTAACCGTTTATCCGCTTGATACATTAGAGACATCTTATGATGACGTTGTTGCCTACATTGAAGACTTCAACCGTAAGGTAGATGACGGTAATTACAATAACACAACTGAAGTAGAATACGAAACAGAGTTTGCGGAAGGCATTATTGATATTCTGAAGAAGACTGCGGAGAAACCGGGATACATGGATCCGGTCGTATTAGAGATTCCAATTCAGCCATCCGATGATTATTACTATATTACAGATGACGACTTCTTAAAGATTGACCAGAACATTTTGTATATCCGCGAGAATCCGTCAACCGAAACAACCAACAACTCTTCAGAGACTACCGATTCATCGACAGAAGCCTCTGATACGCAAGCAGAATAGCATACACAAGGAGAAAGAAACATGATTTGGAACGAAGCAAGAGAATGTATGAGCAGAGATGAGATGACCAATCTGCAAAGTGCCCGTTTAAGAAAAGAAGTAAGCCGCGTATATCATAACGTAGAGCCTTACCGTAAGAAGATGCAGGCAGCCGGTCTGGAACCGGGTGATATCGGAGGAATCGAGGATATCCACAAACTTCCATTTACTACCAAGGATGATTTAAGAGACAACTATCCATTCGGATTATTTGCCGTACCTCTCAGTGAGATTGTACGTATCCACGCCTCTTCCGGAACGACAGGAAAAGCTACCGTTGTCGGATATACAAGAAAAGATATCGATGTCTGGGCAGAATGTGTTGCACGTTGTTGCGCAATGGCGGGTCTTGGAAGAAATGATATTATCCAGGTCGCATACGGTTACGGTTTATTTACCGGAGGTCTTGGCGGACATTACGGTGCAGAACATTTAGGGGCTACCGTTGTTCCAATGTCTACCGGTAACACAAAGAAATTAATCGATATGATGATCGACTTCGGCGCTACCGGATTGATGTGTACCCCTTCATACCTGATGCATATTGCAGAAGTTATTGAGGAGCAGGGCTTAAAGGATAAGATCAAATTAAAAGCAACTCTGAATGGTGCAGAGCCTTGGACTGAGAATATGCGCAAACAGATTGAGGAACGTCTCGGCATCGAAGCACATGATATATATGGTCTGTCTGAGATTATGGGACCGGGTGTTGCTACAGACTGTCATTTCCACAGAGGATTACATATATTTGAAGATCATTTTTATCCGGAGATCATTGATCCTAAGACATTAGAACCACTTCCGGACGGCGAGACCGGCGAGCTTGTGATTACAACGCTTACAAAGGAAGGTATTCCAATGATCCGCTATCGCACAAAGGATCTTACCAGCATCACACATGAGAAATGCGAATGCGGACGTACCACCGCCCGTATCAGCAGATTCAAAGGTCGTTCTGATGATATGCTGATCATTCGTGGTGTCAACGTATTCCCTAGCCAGGTAGAAACGGCTTTGCTTACCGTAGACGGCATTACCCCGAATTATCAGATCATTGTAGACCGTGTCAACCATCAGGATACATTAGCAATCTTAGTAGAAGTAGAAGAACGATTCTTCTCTGATGAGATCAAAGAATTAGAGAACTTGCAGAAGAAGATTGAACACGCTGTACATCAGGCGATCGGATTACACGCAAAGATCAAATTAGTTGAGCCAAAGACCATTGAGAGAAGCATGGGTAAAGCAGTTCGTGTTATCGACAAGAGAAAATTAGACTAATTATGAATTGGAGGGATTCTTATGTTTATCAAACAGCTGACTGTATTTATTGAGAATCGTGCCGGCCGGTTAGAGCAGGTAACTCAGATATTAAAAGACAACGAGATCAACATCGTTTCCGTGTCACTGGCTGATACAAGTGATTACGGTCTGCTCCGCCTGATCTTATCCGATCCGGACAAAGCCGTAAGTGTATTAAAAGAAGCAGGTCTTTCTGCCATGACAACGAATGTCATTGCAGTAAAATTAACACAGCATGTCGGAAAGCTCGGCGAGTTGCTCGCCATCCTTTCTACTGCCGGTGTCAATGTAGAATATATGTATGGATTAACATCCGGTGACGAAAACGCATCCATCGTTCTGAAAACAAACGATCAGGAACGTGCCTTAGATGCTATCCAGAATTCATCTTTCGAGTTACTCACAACAGAAGAGACATATTCTATGAACGATTAAATACTTACACAAAAATGAGGAGATAATGATATCCATTATCTCCTCATTTTTTATTAATCCTCTAAAGAATGGGATACGTGAACGGTTACTGTCTCATCATAACACTTGAAGATATCCTCTACATACTGTTCATCCATCTTTGGTGTAACCGCACTCACGATCGGTACGATAATCAGTCCTGCAATCATTGCAATTGCACCCGCATTGATCGGAGAGGCAATAAACTTAATAAACATATTCGAAACAGTGATTCCCACACCTACAATATAACTTGCCCATACTGCTGCTTTTGTGATCTTCTTAGAGTAGAGACCATACATAAACGGTGCCAGAAATGCTCCTGCCAATGCTCCCCATGACACACCCATCAACTGTGCAATGAACATCGGAGGATTCAGCGCCAACACAACAGATAAGATAATAAATCCGGCAACTAACACACGCATCACAATAAGCTGTGTCTTATCACTCATATTTTTTGCAACAGATTCTTTTAAGAAATCCAATGTCAATGTAGAACTTGATGTCAATACAAGGGATGATAATGTTGACATAGACGCAGATAATACCAACACGATCACAATACCGATCAACAGATCCGGCAAGGTTGATAACATCTGTGGCACAATAGAATCATACGCAACACTTCCATCCGGATTATAGATTGCCGGACAGTCAAACAAACGTCCAAAACCACCTAAGAAATAACATCCACCGGAAATAATGATCGCAAAGAATGTAGAAATGATCGTTCCTGTCTTAACCGCTTTCTCATCCTTGATCGCATAAAACTTGTGCACCATCTGCGGCAGTCCCCATGTTCCAAGAGAAGTTAATATAACAACGCCTAACAGATTCAACGGATCCGGCCCAAAGAAACTTGCAAGCAATCCCTGTCCTCCCTGCAATGCAGGTACAGCAACATCATCTGCACTAATCGCTGACAACTCTTTAAGTGCATTTAAAAATCCGCCCTGACCATTTAATACTGCACCAATGACTGCACAGATGCCAATCAGCATGATAATTCCCTGAATAAAATCATTCCACGCCGTTGCCATATAACCGCCAACAATGACATACACACCCGTAAGTAATGCCATCACAATAATACATACTTTATAATCAATATTAAATGCCATTCCAAACAATCTGGATAATCCATTATAAATAGAAGCCGTATAAGGAACCAGGAATATAAATGCAATAACAGATCCGGCAATCCGTAAGGATTTGGACCGGAAACGGGTACCAAAGAATTCCGGCATGGTCTTTGCATCTAACCGCTGCGTCATTACACGCGTTCTTCTTCCTAATACAAGCCATGCGAGCAAACTTCCAATAAATGCATTACCAAGTCCGATCCATGTCGATGCCAGACCATATTTCCATCCAAACTGTCCAGCATAACCAACAAACACAACCGAAGAAAAGTACGAAGTTCCAAATGCAAATGCCGTAAGCCATGGGCCAACGCCTCTTCCTCCTAATACAAAATCATTCACATTTGTGGCATGTTTTCTTGAGTACACACCAACACCAACCATTACTGAAAAAAAGATCAGTAACAATAAAATCTTAATTGCCATTTTCCTATTCTCCCTTTTTGTTTTCTTTTGTAGAAAGAACGGTAAACATTCCCTCTACATTTTGCCTATTTAAAGCTTTTATGTTTTAAAGCTTTAACGTCATAAAGTGATTATACGCATTTCCACTCTGTCTGTCAAGAAAAAAAGAGATTGATCTGCTGCATTTATACAGCAAAGCAATCTCTTCTACTTTTACAGAACGAAAATATATACACCGAACGCGGTGACTAAGTTCACCAGCAATAAGATCATGGAGTTCAACCGGAATCGTACTGTTAAGAAAAAGTCTACGACATATCCAGCCAGCAATGCGATCAGAACCGTTGTTCCCTGCACTCCAAGACCATTTCCAATCGTCATACATTGGTTGCACAAGGATAACATAATATTGATCAGCAGCCCTGCGATAACCGGTGCGATCCACTGGCTGATCGTCTTAAAGATATTCAGATGAATAAACGCATCATACAAATAGTAAACAATACTGAAAAATCCGCAGGACACTGCCATGCTGACCACAAAGCCAAGCAATGCAAACAGAATGGAGGCTGCAGCCGTTCCACCCACATTTTTCCCGAAGAAATACCCTATTCCGGCAAGAGTCTTACAAAGAATCGAACCTGGAAGGATGTTGACTACAGATACCAACTGTCCATAAAACTGCTGCTGTGTCACCATATCCCCTTCAATGAAAATACCATCCGCAATTGTCAGATACGCATCCCCTCCACCGAAGGACATCAACACAGACAATCCGCCCTTCAGTACAAACGATACCACATCCGGATACATCAATCCGACAATCAGTGCAACAAATGCAGTCATCCCAAACCACACTGCCAGATCCTGAAACAACGATCTCTTATCTATCTGAAAATCATACTTTGTCATACGAAGACTTGCGATCAAACCATATAACGAAAGCGCAACCATTGCGATTGGAACGATCACCGAAAAGGCCTTCGGCAAGATCTGTGTTCCTTTTCCATTCCCTAGAAGAAACAGGATTCCTAACACACCACTCACTAACAGATGCTTCCACGTATATTCTCCGCGTGTGTAGAATACAAAGAAGAATACCAGTGCCAACAGCTGTACCGTCGATACGGAAAAGAGCGGAAGCCGCTGAATACCAAATATCTGATAGAGATTCTTGCCACCAACAAGCAGGAACACAAACAACATAACACCAATCGACTTATACATCTGATCCCTGCCCTTTTCCGAACGTCTCTTATGTACGGAATATATATACCGCGTCAATAACAATATGATAAACGCCGACACACCAATTGTCAGACACTCAATCACCCGCAATACACTTTCCTGAACCATAGAAAAGGCACTGAGCATCAGCACCGTTCCTAACGCACCCGGCAGCGCCATACAAAGTGCTCCAAGCACCATGCCCGCAATTCCAAAATTCCGCCTTCCAAAGGATCCGGAAATCTCAACCGGCAATGCACCCGGCGTAATACTTGCAACGATAACATCCTTTTCATATTGTTCCTTTGTATCAATCTTTGCTTTGGTTATCACTTCATCTTCAATAACCGGAATCAACACACTGCCACCGCCAAAACCGATGCAGCCTACCTTTGTCATTGATGCCAGAAATGAAATAAACTTCTTATTCATGCCCTTACGCTCCCCTGTCCGTATCAACACATACGGTTTGAATGTTTCTTAATAGCCTATATTATAGCAAGGTTTATAGGGATTAACAAGCGTTATTTCATACTTTTCACACTATTTTGATATGAATTAAGTATTTTCAATGCTTTCCGGCTTGATTTTTTTATTTTCCGAATCATTTTCCGGCGTTTTCCGGCCATTTTTCTTTCCATTATAGTATTCTGCTACCAAATTCCGATACCCCCATTGCTTCATCTGATCATAGGTTATCCGGTAATTTCCCTTATAATGCCGACCGGTCACGCAATAGCGAATGCACTGCTGCATATACGCATCTAACACCTTCAAGCCCTTGTCTGTTGTAATATTCGGAAAGAACCATCGGCACCATGTGAACTCCGTTCCCTCCTCGACTGCAAAGAATTTGTAGTTCATCGCCTTAATAAAGCCTTTTGCAGCTTTTTCCCCAGACAAGCCCTTCTTCCTCTGCCATCTTCTCAACGACTCCGCTTTCCGCTTCATTTTATGCTTCATCTTGCGTATCGTGTTATCCGCTAAGTCAATCGCCCCATCTTTATAGCAGAACCCGAGAAACTCCCACATTTCTCCCGGTTCATACAGCATTACCTTATCTGGATTCAGTTCTAAATGGCTCTGCCTGATTCTGTCATATAACAGTGTGCGGTATTCCTGCAGCTGTTCCCTTGTATCTGCAAACATAAGGATATCATCAGAATATCGAAAATAAAGTACCTGATGCTCCTCAAAATACGCATCAATATCCCGCAAATATACATTTGCAAAGAACGGAGAGACCGGAATACCCGCCATGGCTCCACGCTTCTCCTGTATGGTCTCATAGGCATCGCCATTCCGTTCTAAAACAAGCGCCGCATCCGCCACTAGCAGTCGTTCAAACAAATGATAGAGCGCTTCATCCTCTGCCCTAAGAAATGTTAATTTCTTCAATAACAGCTCCGTGTTGATGGAATTGAAGTAATTATGAATATCCACTTTCAGACAATATTTTTCCCCAATATCTTTTATTCCACGGATTCTGCGTATGGCATCCTTCACGCCATACTCCCTTCGAAAAGCATAGCAGTTAGAGGAAAACAGCCTATCATACCGATATAAGCAGTATGCGATCATCTTGAGCATCTGGTTCATCTCATACGGATAGGAATATATCGTACGCTTTTTTGATGTTCCACCCTTATTGATCTCCCTGCGAACTGGAAGCGGCAGTGCTCCGTCCATATCGCTTAGACGTGCTGCCCACTCAATATATCCTTTTTCCGCTATAAACTGTCTTAGCTGCTGTTCCTCACGCTTTGACAAATGCTGGCGTTCTATCTTGTATTGTAGAAAATCTTCCCATGTCTGTTTCTGTCTGCTCTGATCCAGAATCGTCATGTTATCCCTATTCATTTCTGCCTATCTTACCTCACTTTTGTGTAATAAAAAAGAAAGAGAAAATGCTTTGAAGGAATTAAAGCGTGCTTAATTCTACCAGACTGAACACATCCCGGTCACCTGCAAAACCTTACATCAAATGATCAACATTCTATATGTAAATGGAATATGCTTCGTCCTCCACAGGTGCAGCAATGCTGCGTTTCTCTTTCTTTTCTGTCTTATATATGCAAACCTCTATAAATTACAGGCTGCTTTCATTGTAAACTATCTAGCTCTCTCCGGATACGATCTGCCATATAACTCTCCTCATTTGGCAGATAATCATAAAAATCCAATATCCTGATCTGATGCTCGCGACAATATTTCCATACTTCCCGGTTGGCTGCATGATTGTACAGCTCATAGTACGGCCACAAACGGATCAGCAGAACCCTCTTACCATCCTGATAAATGCCATAAGAAATATCATCCGGCTTGCAATAACAATTCGAACGTCCATGCACATACATATCTTCACCAAATTCCTGCTCTAACTGTGCAAGCGCAATATTCTGTCGGATTTCATAATTACCGGCTTCCCCAATCACCTGCGTAAGCTTCTCCTCAAAGGAACGGTTATCATAAGCCTCCGTTCTTCCACCCCAGGTATCATTACTACCTGTATTCGTCATGGACGACACTGCCGAAGTAACACTCCGGACAGCATCTCCAATCTCATTATCTCCATGTACTACCCCAGACAGCTTATCTGACACAACATCTCCTAGTGCCTGTGCTCCCCGATTGATCAACTTATCCAAAAATCCCATACAT